>MDTD01178157.1_pt1 | contig 38067 bp, 38 predicted proteins | sample 811221 | NCBI WGS metagenome assembly MDTD01 (sample SAMN05326646, study PRJNA326480) | marine metagenome | isolation source: seawater | place: Pacific Ocean: South West | collected 2011
ACGATAGAAAAAATAAATTTATATTTAATAGAGATCTTGGTGATTTGTTTTTTTCTAAATAGCTTAAATATAATAATGTTTCTTGTAAAAAATGGCCATAAACATTGCCATGAAGCTTGATTATTCTTAAAAAAATTATTGGTTTTAAAATAATTATAAGCATTGTTACCGGTAGTAACGCTACTAACAGAATCTTTTTGAGCATTATTATTTTTTTTTATTATTTTTATATATTTCTCTTTTTTGATTAAGAGTTCTAAATGGTGACAGATAGGGATTACCTAAAATTTTTCTAAATTTTGAATAATAAGATAGCTTTACTTTTTTAAATTCCCACAGATCCTCATTTCCAATTTTTGGGTAATAAAAATTTCTCAAGGTAAATGGGAATGCTACTCTTGGATCTTTGTGAAAATTTTCTATAGATCTATGAAGCGTTAAAGGAGTCATTATTAAAATCGAGCCTTCAGATATTTTTATTATTTTTTTTTTAATTTTTTTTGGTATTTCAATTGGCCTTCTATCTCTGTGAGGAATATGTCCCCATTTATGGGACTCTTCTATGACTTCAAGTGTTGACATTCCTTTTTTGCAAAAAATTGGTACCCAAAACAATAAAGATGAGAGACTAACACCTGACCAAATTTCTTGATGATAGTCTTTAAGAAAATATGGATTTTTGTTAGCTTTTTTATTTACAGCCAGTTCAGAATTAGAACAATACTCGATATCTGGTCCTAAATTATTATTTAAAAATTCTGAGATTTTTTTTTCATTTAATATTTTTATAATTATTTCTTTATCATTGATATTTTTTGCTATTTCTTTTTGGATTTCATGAAGTTTATGTTTTTGAAGAGCAATTTCTAAAGTTTTTCCTATACCTTGTTGTTTCCTTTTTTTTAAATTTGCGAATTCTTGAAAGCCATCTTTGACTTCTTTTTTAAGTGAATTTAAAATTTTCTTATTCACACACCCTTTGATTACTACGTATCCTTTGTTTATTAAATCTTCGCTATATTTACTCATATTTTAAAGTTCTCATTTAGTTCATTTTTTAATACTTTAAATTTAAGAGGAATATTTCCTACTCTGTCAACCTGTAAAGCAGCAGAAATTGATCCTATGTATGATGCTTCCCAAATATCAGCTCCTGATATTAAAGACAATGATGATCCTACAAGTAAACAGTCTCCTGCGCCCATTACTGACGTAGGATTAGAATTTAATGCTGGAATTCTATCATTAAAATATCTTGTTCTTTTTATTTTATTACTTGAGTGTATTAAAACACCCTCAATTCCTAGCTTGAGTATTATATTATCAACTTTTGTATGATTTCTTAACTGCTCACACAATGAAATTAATCCAGAGTCTTGATTTCTTGTAGCGACCCTTGCCTCTTTTTCAGTTGGAGTAATTAAGTTAACGTTCTTATATTTAGCTATATCTCCTATTTGAGAAGAAGTTTGACAATCAGCTGAAATCCAAACATTATTTTTTAAGCATAAATCTATTATTTCTTCTATCATTTTGTTAGGTAAACAACCGTAGTTGAAATCTGAAAAAATTAAACAATCTATTTTTTTTACAATTTTTTTAAATTTTTTAATTATTTGTTTCTGAATTTTTAAAGAAATATAATTCTGCGAAAGGTTACTTATCCTCATTACACTTTTATTGAGATTGATGTATCTTTTTTTGATTGTTGTTTTTCTTGTATCGTCTTTTATTAGATCTGGGCTTACACCATGTTTAATAAGTTTTTTATTTGTTTCTTTTATATTTATATCTGAACCCACAACTGTAATTAATTTTGTTTTTGCACCTAACGATGCAGAATGAGCAGCGACTATTCCTGCTCCTCCTAAGTAAGAGGTTTCACCTAAAGATTTAAAAACTAAACAATTATCTTCTGCTGACATTCCTAAAGCTTCACATTCAATATATTTGTCAATAATAAAATCACCTAAAACGCAAATTTGTTTATTTTTAAATCTATTAATTAAATTTACAATATTTTTCTTTTTAATTTTTCTTCTCTGAATATAGTTTTTAGGAAATGAAAATCTTGAGAATCTTGTGCTTATAAGTTCTTTTTTAATTAAGTCAAAAGATGAAAACGTTGACTCTCCAGAGGCAAATAAAAGTTTACCTCCATAAGTTTTTACAATTGACTCTTCATCATTTTCATAACTTTCATGCTCATTACCTTTTAACACTATATCTGGTTTAAACTTTAAAATAGCTTTCTTAAGAGAGTCTTTTATTAGATAAACCTCGTCTATCCATGTAATTGTTTTGACATTTTGGTACCTAAGTTTTTCATGAATGTGTGCATCCTGGCTAGATAATTTGTCAGACAATACCCCGACAATTAGTTTGTTGCCAAGTTTTTTTGCATAAGACAATAGTCTCACATGACCTGGGTGTAGAATATTAAATTGGCCGGAAACAAAAACAATTTTATTTTTCATTTTTTACAACCTTAAATCTTGGGAGAGGTACTACAAATTGCATTCCCATTTTTAACAAATTATTATGTTTCTTAATAATTGCATCTTGATGTTGCCAAGCTAAAATTAAGATATTTTTATATTTTTTTTTCAATAAATAATTTGTTTTTTTCACTGGAATATGAAATCCAGGAGAGAATAAACCATGTTTTAAAGGATTATCATCTACTATGAGATTTATATATTTATTTAAATCAAAATGATGAAGCAAAATAGTAGTACTATGTGATGCTCCAAAACCTGCCATTTTTAAATTTTTTAAATTATTTGAGTTTAGGTATTTTAATAATTGATGTTTCATTTTATTTATTGTTTTTTCAAGTTTAGTAAAATAGCTTGATGTGCACGCTCTTATTTTTTTTTCATATTTTAAAAAATTCTTAACAATTTTATAATCTGATGTTTTATTATTTTTTAGATTTTTTCTAACAAAAACTCTTACAGATCCGCCTTTGGGGTTTTTTCTCACAATTTGAGAAATATACATATTGTGTTTTTTAAATAAAAATTTTAATGAATGAATTGAAAAATATGAAAAGTGTTCATGATAAATATAATCAAACATTTTTTTTTTAAATTGATCGGGATAATATCCAGTTTGTATTACAAGCACGCCATTTTCAGAGAGTAATTTTTTAGCATTAATTATAAACTGATTTAAATTATCTATATTTGCAAAAACATAGTTTGCAGTTATTACATCAGCTGGTCCGTGAATTTTTAGAATTTTTTTAACTATTTTCTGTTCAAAGAAAGAATTGTAGGTCAATAATTTGTTCCTATTAGCTTTTTTAAATAAAGCTACTCCTGGTTCAACTCCTGCAATATTCATGCCGAAACTTTTAAAAGCTCTTAGCATTGATCCATCATTACTTCCTATATCAACACAAAATGATTTTTTTTTAATTTTTAATTTTTTAATTAATTCTTTAGCGTAATCTTTATAATGCTTTACAAGACCAAGAGTGACTTCAGTGTTGTAAAGATAGTACTTATAACTTCTCACGGGGCTTAATATATGTGGTAGAAAAACATGCTTACATTTTTCACACAGATAAAGTTCTAAAGGGTATTTTTTTTGATTAATTTTTTTTTTTACAAAATCATCTTCCATTGGAGTAGAATTTAACTTCCAAACTTTTTTAGTGTTTTTATTTAAACAGACTCTGCAAACTTTATTTAACTTCATGAACTATTTTCTTTTAAATTTTTTATATTCTTTAAGCATAAAATCTTGCGTGCTCATATTACCTATTCTATTTAACTTACTTATTTTGTCATAGCTATGGAATTCAACAGGGTTATTCTCAAAATCTCGAAGCCAAAACTTCAATACACCATCAGTTTTTCCTCTTCCTATAGTAATTTTTTTTTTAAATTTTTTTTGGACTTTTTTTTTAAATGAATAAATGTTTTGCACTTCAAAACATATATGTCTAAATACAGCTCCCTTCTTTTTTTTTGTTTTTTCTTTATCGTAAAAAAACTCAAGTAAAGTATTATTTCCACAAAAGATAAATATTCCATACTCAAAATTTGTTTTTGGATTTATAAATTTATGAACAATTTTAAATTTTAAAATATCGATATAAAATTTTTTTACCTTTTCTAAATTGCTAGAGGAAAGTGAGATATGTGATAATGTTTTAATCATTTATTTAATAAATCTAATAATTTTTTTATATCCTTTGCTACTACCAATGTCTTCAAAAAATTTTCTTGTGTGAAATGTATATATTTTTTTTAAATATTTTGGAATTATATCTTTGCAAAAATCAATTTCATTTTTTTTAGGTTTGTGCTCAATTAAAAATTCTTTAGAAATTAAAAATACAGCCGCATTTGCTATTTTTGTGTTCGTAGAAGAAAAATTTTTTTTTTCAAAGATTTTGATAACTCTTTTTTTATTATCGGTTTTAATTACACCGCATTTTTCGGGCATGGATGTTGTAAATGTAAGCATTGTAATTAGACACTTTTTAGGTCTTTTTTTATGAGCTTGAATTAATTTTTTTATATCCTCTTCACAATAATTATCTCCATGTACTAACAAAAAATCATCCTTAAAAAAATATTTATTCTTAAATAAAGTTTTTGCTGTTCCTAACAATTTTTTTTCATACGATAGTTTTACAAATTTTTGAGCTTTTTTTTTAATAATAAATTTCTTTATTAAGTCATGTCTAAAATGTGTATTTATTAAAATTCTATTTACTTTTGCTTTTTTTAGTTTATCGATCCAATGTTCTAATAAATTTGTATTTTTAATTTGAAGTAAGCACTTTGGAGTATTTTTCGTTAAAGGTCTTAATCTTTTTCCATAGCCTGCAGAAAGCAATAAAGCGTTCATGTTTAATAGTTGTTTAATTTTTTTGTTATTTTTTTAATTTCTTGCAGGCTATACCCAGGTCCACTTGGAATTCTTATGAAATTTTTTGATATTAATTCAGAATTAGGAAAATTTTTGTAATTTGATTTGAATGTCAAGTTTTCTGTTATAGTCCTTAATCCTAAATGAATACCGATATTTTCAGTTTTACAATATTTAATAAACTTTTTTCTATTTTTTACATATACATAATTATAAATTGGAATAGAATTTTTATTATCTTTTTTTATAAAAATTAAATTTTTATTAGATAGGTTCTTAGAGTAAAAATCGTGGATTTTGTTTGTTTTGTATATTTTGTTTTGTAAATTTTTCAAATTTATCAAACCAATTTTAGCATTTAGATCACTGGATTTAAAATTCAAACCTCTATGTTTCGCAATTTGTAACATCGCATTTTCAGGTAAACTGTCTACACCGTTATTCCTAATAGCTCTTAGATAATTTGCTAATTTTTTTGAGTTAGTAACGCAAAATCCACCATAAATCATATTTGTAATTTTGGTAATACTTAATGAGAAACATCCTATATCATAAAAAGTTCCACAAAATTTTTTTTTATATTTTACCATGAAAGCTTGGGCTGTATCTTCAATAACTTTGAATTTTAATTTTTTTTTTAAGGAGTTAAATTCATCGTTAAATGAAGCATCTCCATTCAAATGGGTAATGATAACTATATCTGGTTTTAATTGTAAAATTTTTTTATTCAGTAAACTATAATCAACATTATGAGACATTTTTTTAGTGTCTACTACAAAGACTTTTGAGTTTAATATTTTTGCAGGATTTAAAGTAGCTATCCAATTCATATTTGATGACAAAACTTTAGAATTATTTTTAGCACCTAAAGCGAGGTAAGCCATCATCAAGGCGCTGGTACCGCTTGTAGTAAGTATTACATGTTTTACGTTTAATAATTTTCCTAGTTTTTTTTCTAAAGAATCTACAGCATTACCCATAGTGAGATTATTTTTTATTGTAAATTTTTTTATTTCTTTTGCGATTAATTTTCTATTTACATCTGGTTTAAACCAAGGAAAGTTTTTTTTCATAATCAGATATTTTTTTTTTTAAATTTTGCAGGAATACCCCAATAAAAGCTATTTTGTTTGACATTCTCTAGCACTAAGCTACTAGCACCTATTATTGAATTTTTTTTAATATTTATATTATTTGAGATAATGGCACCAGTGTGTAAAGTGCAATTTTTTTCAATATGACAATTTCCTGTTATCGTTACATTTGGGTTTATGGTCACACCTTTTTCAATTAAAGAACCATGTTCAACCGATGAATTTTGTTGAATAATTACGCCATCATTTATTTGCACTTTGTATCCAATAAATACAAAAGGCTCAATTACAATTCCTACACCTAATTTGGAAGACTTTAATATTATCGATGAAGGATGAACAGCGTTTAAAACTTTTATTTTATTTTTTTTTGCTGTATCAATAAGTTTTGTCCTTAAACTTTTATCTGATACAAGTATTAAGATATTTTTCACCTTTTTTTTTTTTAAATATTCTGGCCAGTTTTTTTTAAAAACTATTGACTTACCTTTATATTTTCCATTTTTTGGAAAATCAAAATTCTTTAATGGTTTAGATTTAATTTTATTTAAATTTATTTTAGGAAAATCATCTTTCGGGTAAATATAAAATAAAATATTGTAATTAATCCAATCAGATACTTGACCTGCAATTCCTTCTTCCCATCCGATAATTGCACAATTTTTCATATTAAATTATTTCGGGGTGCTTTCTTAAAAATTTTTCGGGGAAAATACCATGGCAATATATTTTTTCACTTGTATAAATATTTTGTTTAGCATTAAGTTGATTTTGAATTTCTTTCTGGTTTTTATGTAAATAGTTAAAATTGTTATTATTTAATCTATCTATCATTTCCTCAGTTGCATAAAGAATGTCCTCAGGAGAATTTTTTATATATTCTAAATTCCACTCTTTATACTTTCTATCAACACCGACATTTACCATTGAATAAGGTGGAAACATTGTTTCCTCAAGTCTAATCATTTTATTTGAGTTTTTATTTTTTAACAAAGATGGAACAAAAAAGTCTCTTTTTTTTAGTCTAAAATAAACAATACTATGAGAAGTATTTGTTAGAATTACAGGGACATCAAATAAACAAGCGATACTAAAAAACCCAGAAGAAGTTGCGATACAAAACTTTGAGTTTGCTGCTAAAAGAATATCGAGCTTTTTAGATTTGTATTCAGAATGAGCATAATCTATTAATCCTTGTTTTTCCTTAATTTTTCTCATTGATTTGTCTCCAACTCTAACTACTTTTCCACCAGATTTAATAATAAAGTCTATAGCTAAATTATAATCATCTATATTACCATTCCTGAAAAACTCTCTTTCAGAATTCTTATTCTCAGCATAACCAGATTCGCGTGCATGAAGCGTTACAAACCAATCTCTTTGTAAGTCTATCCCTAACGGTTTGAGTAAATTTTTTGATTCATGTTTATCTTTATTAGAAAGTGACAAAAAAGGCTTTGATATGTTTCTTTTGTACTGTTCAGTGTTAATAACATTCTTAGCAATTTCAATCATTAAATATTTTTTATTTATCGGGATAGCAAGATTAATTGGCACTGTTAAATATTTTTCTAAAAATCTAAAATTCTTTATTTTTTTTGTATCTGAAATAATATTTAAAAATGGTTTTACAAAGTTAAAAAGAGTTATATTTGTAATTGACCATTTTGATGATTGATTAAAAAAAACTTCATTAATCAATGACATTGTTTTGGCATTATGAAACTTTAAAGTTTTTGATTCATTATAAACCTGAAAATGAAAAGGTATTCCAAAAGATCCAGTAAAAATATCTTTGCTTATAAAATCAAAATTGAATTTTGACAAGTTAAGATTTTCTAAATTTTTTTCACGTATCGAATAAAATTCCTCTAATTTCTTAAAAACTTCTGGGTTACAATTTTCCCATTCAATGATAATTTCTTCCCATCTTTTAAACATTTCAGGACCTGGGAAATTTTTAATTTTATCTAGATATTTTTTTTGATCTTTATAATCTACTATTACGTTTGTTTTCTTAAGCTTATTAAATTTTTTAAGATGAATTTCGAATTTTGATATTTTACGTAGATCTATATCATAACCAAAAATAAATAATATTTTACCCAATATATTAGAAAATATTATTTTAAATTTTTTAAATTTAAAAATAAATGAATTCAAAATCACCTTTATACGAGTTTTTTTTGAAAATATATTTCCATTCAGATGGAGTAAAAAAACTGTCGCAAGTAAGAGCCCAGCATTGCAAATTGAATAATTCTTTTTCACTTCTATAGCTCTCAACCATTATAAACGATTTTTTAGCAATTTTATTTATTTGTTTTAAAGATCTCTCAATTTCAATTATATTTAAATTATGAAATACCCCTAAGCAAAACACTAAATCAAAATATTTTTTCTTAAAATTAAATGGTTTTCGAATATCTCTTGTAAATAAATATTTTTTTATCTCTTTTTTTGAGTTAGCAATCGCATACTTCGACACATCAAATCCATAAATATTTATCTTGGGTAAAATTTTTTTTATTTCATACAAAAGATAACCTTTGCCGCAACCGATATCCAAAATTTTTGAAGAATTATTTAATCTATAATTTTTTACAATTTTTTTTGCAACTTTCTTTAACCTTCCCTCTATATATTTATAACCCCCATATCCATATCTTCTATTTCCGTCCCAATAATCTTTCCCATATTTTTTTGCAATTTTCATGCAATGAATTTTATCATCAATCATTCTCGCCAAATGATCTCGTTTTGTCTTTTTATGATTTGCCGTTACAAAATTTTTGAGTTTGAAAGACATGAAATATTTTTTTCACAATGCTTAAGTAAAAAATTAAGTTTAATTATTGAATTTAATTTTGCTAATTCTTTAAAATTTTTGATAGTAATATTTTCTAATGCAAATGATAAAAATTTTGATTTTTTAAATAATTTTTTCATTATAATTCCTCTTTTCTTTTCATCATATGGAAGTTGAAAAATGCTGTACATCACAATCCCATTAACATTTGATATGTTTTTTATAACTTCATCAAGCACATGGAATGTATTTTTCATTTTGTGTTCAACTGAACTTAAGTGATAAATAAAGTTTTTATTTTTGCAATATTCTCTAATAACTAAATTTTGCACCTTTTGAGGTATTACTGCGCCATTAATTTCTCTAGAAGAAATATAGCCTTTTACTTTTTTAAGCTTCATCAGGTAACTTATATTTTAAACCGAGTTCAGATAATGGTTTTAATTTTACCGGAGAAAAAAACTCACCAAGTTTTTTTTCAGAGTAAGGAGTAAACGGATTTTTGAATCTACAATTCATTGACCATCTTGTCTCAATTTCTTTATTCATCACATTTCCATGAGGTAACGACTGATTAAATAACAACACTTCGCCGTAGTTTATCTTAAGCCACTTAAATTTGTTCTTAAATTTTTTAAAAATATTTAAGGTTTTTTCCTGTTTTTTTTTATAATATTTTTCAAAATTTTTATACTGACTATAAGGAAGAATATACATGCTCTTAGTTTTGTAACAGTCAACCAAAGGTAACCAAACAACAATTTCAAAAGGTGAGTTGCCATCCCATGTATCTGCGTGTGTATGAAGCAATGAGCCTTTATCATTTGGAAATTGTATGCTTAAGTTAATTCTATTTTGCATAACTAGCTCTTCTCCAACTAAAATATCTAAATATGGTTTACATATCTTATAATAAAGACTTTTAAATTTTGGCGATGAATTTATTTTATCGATTACTTTAAGTCTAAAATCATTTAGTTTTGTTTTTTTAACAAATTTATGAATATTATTAAAAAAATCATATTTTTTAGAATTTATTTCTTTTTTATTAATTTTAATCTCATCACATATTATTTTTAAATACTGCTCTTTAATCCAATTCAAATCATCAGTATTATTTATTTTATTTATAGTGTAACCTTGATTTAAAAATTCGTATTCTATTTTTTTTTTTGGTTTATTGTAAGAAATTGATTTCATATTTATTTTAAAACTTTTTTTACTAAGTTCTTAGGATTTAATCCATAATAATCAAAAAGTTCATCTTGTGATCCATATTTATGAACAAATTTATCGCCTAAACCTATTCTTCTTACTTTTTTAAGTTGATCAGGCATTTTATCTGAAATAAATTCTAAAATACAACTGCCAAATCCTCCAGCCAAATTATTTTCCTCTACAGTTACTATTTTATCAAGTTTTGGTATCCATTTTTTTAAAAATGTATGATCTAAAGGTTTTATTGTACCGAATTGAATAACTCCTACATCTTTAATTTTATGTTTTTGATCTAGAATTTTAGACGCTTCAAGAGCTTTTTGAGCCATTACTCCAGTCGTGAAATAAGCGAATTTCTTCGGTTTTTTTAAAATATTTACTTTTCCAAAAATTATTTTCTTTTCATTTTTTGCTACAATTTTCTCACCACCTCTTCCAACTCTTACATAAACAGGACTTTTAAGCTTATTAATTTGTCTTACTAATAATCTCATCTCAGTAGCGTCACATGGTGAAATTATACTAATATTTGGTAAAGTCCTAATAATTGATATATCATCAGTTGCTTGATGAGTTGGTCCAAGAGGTGCGTAAACTAATCCACCTCCATTTCCAATTAATCGCACTGGCAAATTATGTAAACAAAGATCAATACAAACTTGCTCAAAGCACCTTCTGGTTATAAAAGTAGCGATTGTATTCACGAAAGGTTTGTAACCATCCATTGCTAATCCAGCTGCTAGACCAATAATAGATTGTTCTGCTACTCCCTCCATGAAAAATCTTTTTGGAATTTTCTCTTTAAATTCAGATAAAACTCCAGGACCAAGATCAGATCCTATGAAAATAACTTTTTTATCTTTTTGAGCTAATTTATAAACAGTATTCAAGCACTCTTTTCTCATAAATTATTTGACGCAATTCTCTAGATTTTTAATTTCTTCCCTTGTAAAATTGTTTTTGTGATGCCAAAAAGGATTATTCTCTGCAAAATAAAATCCTTTCCCTTTTATTGTGTGGCAGATCGTAATCGATGGTTTACTTGATTTTTTTTTTTTAAATTTATTTAAATTTTTAATCAATTTCTTTATATCATGACCATTAATCTCAGTAACATCAAATCCAAAACTTTTCCACTTATCCTTTAAAGGTTCTAAATTTAATACTTCTGTTGTTTTTCCATACGATTGAATTTTATTATAATCTAAAATAACTTTTAAATTATTTAGTTTGTGCTTTGAAGCAATCAAAGCAGATTCCCAAACTGAACCTTCGTTAATTTCACCGTCTCCAACAATAACAAATATATTGTATTTTTTTTTTCTAATTTTAGCTGATAGAGCTTGCCCAACTGCTATGGGCATTCCGTGTCCTAACGACCCTGTTGATGCTTCAACACCTTTTACTTTATATGACTCAGGGTGACCGCCTAAACTTGAATTAAATTTAGCTACACTTCTAAGCTCAGAAATTTTTATGAATTTTTTATCTGCCAATATCGCATATAACGCTAAACACCCATGTCCTTTACTTAAGATAACTCTATCCCTATTTGGGTTTTTAACTAATTTAGGGCTTATATTAGCGATTTTGTCATAAAGAACTCTTAATATTTCAACTAGAGACATTGCAGATCCCATATGTCCTCTTCCGCCTCCAATTAAAGACCGAACAATCAAACTTCTCAAATATTTAGACCTTTTATCGAGTTTTGTTTTAAGAGGTATAATAATTTTATTTCTCATTCTCTAATGAAAACTTATTTAAATAAAAGGTTATTTTTTTTAGATCTTTTAATGATAAGTTTTGATGAATAGGTATAGTCAAAATTTTTCTACTTTGAGCCTCAGTAATTGGAAACGAACCTTTTTTATATTTAAGATATTTTGATGCAGGTTGCAGGTGAATTGGAATTGGATAATGAATAGCTGTTCCTATTTTTTTCGAATTCAAATATTTAATTAAATTTTCACGTTTTTCAACTTGCATGACAAAAGTATGGTAAGAATTAAATTGATATTTCTTTTCATCTGCAAGTTTGTAAAAATTTCTATTTAAGTTATTATAGTAAAAGCTTGCGTTATGTCTTCTCTTTTTAATTATTGTTTTTAGATTTTTTAATCTGTAATTTAATATCGCTGCTTGCAAAACGTCCATTCTAGATATAAAGCCATACTTTTTAACTAAACTTCTGTCTTCTAATCCATGATTTCTAAATTTTTTAGCCAGAGTGTAATAATTATAATTATTTGTAACCATAAAACCCGCATCTCCACATGCATTAAGATTTTTTAATGGATGAGCGGAAAAACAACCAATATCTCCAAATGAGCCTGCAGGTTTATTGTAATATTTAGAACCAATGGATTGCGCAGCATCTTCTATAATAGGAATTTTGTATTTTTTTGATATCTTTTTAAGTTCATTCATTTCACATATTCTTCCCGTTAAATGAACGGGCATGATTGCTTTTGTTTTTTTTGTAATTTTTTTTTCTACTTCTTCAGGGTTAATATTTTGATCTTCTAATACATCTGCAAAGACTGGTTTTGCTCCTACGTGCGCAATTGATGTAGTTGAAGATATAAAAGAGTTTGGTGGAGTAATTACTTCATCTCCTTTTTTTATGTTTAAAAGTTTCAGGCCCATAGTTAATGCGTCTGTTCCGCTATTAAATGCTACAGCAAATTTACGACTACATATTTTTGCAACATTAGCCTCAAATTTATCAATCTCACCACCATTTACATAATCACCCTCAGATAAAACTTTCTCTATAATAGGAAGAAGACTTTTCTTCTCTATTTTCCATTGAGTTTTTAAATTAACGTAGGGAATTTTCATTGGTTTTTATAAAAACCTTGAACAGTCTTAATTATGTAATCCAACTGATTTTTTTTTAAATGTTGATCACACGGAAAAGTAATTATTTTTTTAGTGTGCCCATCAGTAATAGGAAAGTCTCCACGTTTGTGTCTTAGATATTTTAAACTTTCTTGAAGGTACATAGGTTTAGGATAATGCACTTTAGCTTCAATACCTTTTTTGTGACAGTACTTTAGCAATCTATCTCGATTTTTTGCGAATACAATATAAAGATGATAAACGATTTTAAAATTTTTAGGACGCGGTGGTATAGAAATTTCTTTGATTTTAGATAAGTTTTTATCTAGGTAAGTTGCATTTTTAATTCTTTGATTTGCAATTTTTTTTGCTTTAGGTAGCAACCAATTACCAACAACCGCTTGAAAGGTGTCCAATCTTGAATTGTAACCATTTATCTTCACGGTATCTCTGTCGGATAAACCATGATTTCTTAAAAGATTAAGCTTTTTATAAAATTTTGGATTTGAGGTTGTGATAATGCCACCATCAGACCATACATTTATATTCTTAAGAGGATGTAATGAAAATGCGCCAAAGGAACCCCATGTTCCAGCCTTTTTTCCATTTATTTCGCCTAAAATTGATTGGCATGCATCTTCAACTATTGGAATTTTATATTTTTTTGAAATTTTTAAAAGCTTTCTCATATCTGCCATATATCCTGTAAAATGAACTGGAACTATAGCTTTTGTTTTTTTTGTAATTTTTTTTTCTAACTGGTCAACATTCATACAAAAGGTGTCATCACAATCGACAAATACTGGTTTAGCGCCAAGCTCAGTGATTGCACCAACAGTAGCAACGAATGTATTTGCTGCAGTTATGACTTCATCGTTTGGTTTTATATTTAAACATTTCAGAGATAATTTTATAGCATCAGTTCCGGAATTAACACCAACAGCATATTTAGATCCTATTAGTCTAGCAAAATTTTTTTCAAACTCTTTAAGAGGTTTTCCTAAAGTAAAATCTCCGGTTTTAACAAACGATTTGAGTTGTTGCCATAAATTATTACAGTTCGAAAATTGTTGACTTAAATAAGAATATCTTACATTCATAATTAATAATTTTTTAAATTAAATTTCTTTGATTAGTGCTTTTATAAACTATTTGCGTTTCTTTAAAATATATATTTATTAAAGTGCGTCAAATGAAATATTTTATAGTTACTCTTATAATACTTTTTTGATTACTTAATTGCTAGCTTTTGCATTTTTTTTATATTAAAGAAATTTTCATCATCTAGGGTATTTTTAAGAAGCTTCTTATCAAAAGCTTTTTTTAGATCTGAAATAGCGTCTTCAATTGTAAGCTCGGTTTTAAAGTTAAGTTTTTCAAAGATTTTTTTTGAGCTAATATGATAAGATCTTATATCGTCAGATTTTATTTGAACAAGCTTCACCTCATCACCAATATTTTTTTTTACTTTTTCTGCTATTTCGATTACAGAATGATTTGTTGAACCAATATTAAAAGTTTCACGATTAATTTTATTACCATCTGCTTTTATTAAAACTGAATAAGCTCTTGTCATGTCATCTATATGAATATTTGGTCTTAATTGAGAGCCTCCAAATATTTGAATCTCTTTTTTATGATATGCGTGATTTGTTAAAATATTGACAATTACATCAAGTCGTTGTCTAGGAGCATATCCACAAACTGTAGCGGGTCTAATTGTAGAAACGATAAAGTTGTCATCTGCATAATTGTTTAATATTTCTTCACATTTTGCTTTAAATTTAGAATAATCTGTTAATGGCTCTAGAGACATTTCCTCACTCACGTTTTTCTCCTCTTTAATACCATACACTGAAGACGAGGATGCGTATAAAAATCTCTTAACTTTGTTTTCTTTACTTATTTTTACCAAAGGTTCAAATGCATCTAGATTTATAGATTTTCCTAAAGTTGGGTTTAATTCAAAACTTGGGTCGTTTGAAATACAAGCTAGATGAATAACAACATCTTGATTTACAAGTGACTTTTTTAGCAATTTTTGATCTCTTATATCGCCTTTTATCATTACAAGATTTTCATGGGGTTGAATCACATGCTCCCCATAAATCATTAAGTCGAATACTGTAATTTTATATCCTTCTTTAAGAAGTTTCGGAACTAAAGAAGATCCTACATATCCAGCGCCACCTGTTATGAATATTTTTTTCATAAAAATTAAATAATCATTTAAAAAAAATTATTTTGTTAATACTTATATTTAAATAAATTTTTTTAAAGTCTTTAATCCCCCCTCGATGTTTATTTTTGGACTCCATTTTAAATCTTTTGAAATTTTTTGGCTTGAAATATTTCTTATATTCGCTTTATATTTGTTTGCTTCGATCACCTCAACTTTTTTTTTATATATGTCACATGACTTACTTATCAATTCTTTTAATGAAACTAGTTTATTGCCACCTAAATTATAAGTTGCATTTTTGTTAAGATTAAAAGTTTTTACTATTCCAGAGACGATATCAGTTACGTGTATAAATTTTCTTGCTGTTTTTTTGGAGCCAACAGTAATCTTATTACTCGTTTTAATCGTAGACATAATGTTTTCTACTGCGGACCAATTAGATTTTCTAGGTCCATATATTATCCCAAATCTCAAAATAGTCACCGGAAAATTGAAACTATTTTTTTTTAAATATCTTTCATTTAATAATTTTGTTTTAGCGTAATACGAACTGAGATAATTAAATTTAAGAATATCATTTTCTTTACTTATTCTGGAGATTTTTCTTTCTCCATAAACCCACTCTGTTGAAGCGAATATAAATTGTTTACATTTTTTTTTGGAACATGCTTTTAGTAAATTTATAGTACCGTTTACATTTATATCGTAAGCTTTTCTTTTATTTTTAGAGCATAATTTCTCATTGGCTAGTGCAGCTAAATGAACAACTATAGAATTTGCTGGTATTATATTTGATATTTTTTTACTTCTAATATCACAATTAATAAAATTATTTTTTTTATTTATATCGCAACCAGTAAATTTAATTTTTTTTTTTTTAAGAATTTTTATAAGCTCTTTTCCTACAAAACTATTTATTCCAGTTATGAAGATTTTCATTGTTTAATAATAGAAATTTTCCCATTTTCTATATTGAGAACTTTATCACAATATTTTAAAGTTTCGGGCCTATGAGATGATAAAATTATAACTCTATCTTTTTTATAATTTACTAAATTACTCATAATTTGTTCCTGAGTACTGATATCTAAAGCACTAGTAGCTTCATCTAAAACTAAAAGAGTAGGGTTTCTATATATTGCACGTGCAATACCTATTCTTTGTACTTGACCTCCTGATAGGCGAGAGCCTCTTTCTCCAACTATCGTATTGAGTTTTTGAGGTAAATTATTTACAAATTCATTTAAACCAGAAATTTTAAGTGCCTCTTTAATTCTTTGATCATGCAAGATTTTGAATTTCTCTCCAAAAGTAATATTTGTCTCAATATCTTCATCTAATAAATAAACATTTTGAGAAACATAACCTAGGTTTTTAAAAAAATATGCACCATTGTCATTTTTAACACCGTCAATTTGTATTAAACCCGTTGAAGGATTGTACAGACCTAAAATTAAGTCCAGTAATGTTGTTTTTCCTGAACCAGATTTTCCAGTAATTCCAGTTATCTCATTTTTATTAAATTTGTAGTTCATATTACTCAAGACATCATTTTTTGTCTCAGGATATTTAAAAGAAACGTTTTTAAGCTCGATGACTTTTTGAATTTTACCGTCCTTATAAGATTGATCTTCGATTAGTGTATTTTTAAGTTTAAAATCCTCATAAATTAAATCTAAAGTAGGAGCAGAGTATTTAATGGTATAAAAATTACTTAATATTTTATTAACAGAGGGTATTATTTTAAAACCTGCTAAGGCATAAAGTGCTAGTAATGAAACAATTTTGTCAGATGAGTAATTATTTTTTAGCAAAATTAATATCACAGCAGACATAGAAATTGCTGCGAATAACTCTAATATGTACCTTGGTGATAGGTTGATAATATTCACAATTTTTCCAATATTTAAAACATTTTTAAGATGAAAAATAAATTTTGATATGAATATTTTTTCAGATTTAAAAATTTTTATTAACTTAATACCAGCGAATGACTCGAGCAAATATTTATTATAAAATTTTGAATGATGTAAACTTTTACTTCCAAGAGATTTCAATATATTTTTAAAAAATAAAAAATAAACTATTGATACAAATCCAATTAATGAAAATATTATCATTGTTGAAGTAATATCTGCGTATAATAGTAATAATAACATAGATAATAAAAAAAAAGTTTCAGTAATAATAATCAATATGCAATCTAAAGTACTTGCAATTGAACTTACGGAAGTCATATTTCTAATTAATTCTGCTGAATTAAACTTTAAATGGAAAATGAATGGTTGTTGTAAGTACTTTAGAATAAGGTCATTACTAAGTCTTGAATTGAGGAGATTATAAAAAGTTTCTTTTGTCCAATTAAAATATAAAAGAACTAAAGCTTTAACTAAATAAACAAATAGAAAAATCGATAAAACCAAGCTTATTAGATTAAATCTGTCTAAAATAATAAATTTTTCCAAAAATATTGAAATTTGAGGAAAATTCGTCAAATAATCTTCTGCTAAAAAAATTGATACGACGGGGATAATTAAACCAACGCTAAGAGTCTCAAGCAACACACTTACAATCATTATGATTATTATAAAAAAAGCTTTTATCCTTTCGCTAGAATTAAGCAATCTCCAAGTTTTATTTAGATATTCTTTAATCAATTTCTAAGAAATAAATTAGTTATTTAATGAAAGACTTTATTTTCTTAACACCATTAGGATATTCGCAAAGTAAATCTCTAACTTTTTGTAAATCTTTTTTTTGTTCAATTGAAAGATTAGTTTTGAATTTTTTTTTCCAAAAATCAATTAATTCATCCCTTTGATTAAACAATTTATTTAGAACTTTCATAAGAAAATTATAAAGCCAAAATTTATTGATATTATAATGGTAGAAGAAATTTTTAGTTAAAGTTATTAAAAAATGGTCAGCATATGAGAATTTACTCGTAAAATGGTTTTTATGTATATCAAAAAAATTTTTAATCACCTTATTATTTTCAATTATTTTAGCTCCATCTTGTTTTTGTAATTCTGAAGTTAAATATTTAATTAACCTAATTGGTTCTTGAGGCATTTTATTTTCCCATTCGCCCCTGTCTGAAAATACTCTTGATTTAATATTTTTTGTATTTTTTTGAGAGGAAAGACTTATGCTTGGTACGTCCATTCTTACACAAAATGGTATATCTTTTATTACAATCTTAGATTTAATAGCAATAAATGCACACCAAACTAATTCATTACTTATAGGATAAGAAGATCTGTTTTTATAAACCTCTTTGATTAAATTTAAAAAGAGTTTTGACCTTATTATAGAATAAAAAACTGTGCCAGTTAATTGCATAGAAATTAACTTCAGTAATCTTTTTGATGCACTGGAGTCTAATTTAATTGTCTTTTCTATTCCCTTTAAATTATCTTTACAAAAAACCATTTTTTTACTAGGTAAAAAAAAACCATTTGCAGAAAAACCGCCTGCGCAGTCATAGCTTTTTTTTTTATCTAAAAGATTGATTAATTTATTTATTCCAGACCAAAAAATAATATCGCCATCGTCAATCATACAAACATATTTTGTATTAACTAATTTTGAGGCTTTTATTAACCTTTTAAAAAATGAGTCCTTTGTACTTATGTTAAAATAAGTCCAGTTCATTTTCCCAATTTTTCCTCTATTTTTTAAATTTAATGCTTTCTTTGAACCATCAGCAATAATGAAATTAATTGGTTTTCCTGCAAAATATAGTAATTGCCTCCTAACAAATTCATGCCTTTCATAAGTTAAACAAATTAACGAAATTTTATTCATAAAGATTATATTTAATGTTATTTTTTTTATTATAAATAATGTAACTATTAATTAATGAAAAATTGTCAGTTTTGTTTAAAAAGAATTAAAGGTAGAACAATTATTAAAAATAAATATGCTTTCTGTATATTTGATCGTAATCCTGTAACAAAATTTCATACTCTTATAATTACAAAAAGACATATAAAATCTTTTTTTGATTTAAAAGATAAAGAAATAAAATTTGTTTTCTCACTTGTTAAAAAAATAAAAAATCAAATAAGTAAAAAAGACAAATTAATTAAAGGTTATAATTTTGGTATTAATTTTGGTAAAGTTGCCGGTCAAACAATTTTTCATTGTCATTTTCATCTTATCCCAAGAAGAAAAAACGATTTTGACTTAAGAACAAAAAAATTTAAAGAAAAGTTTTTTTGGATTAAATAAAAAATTTTTTATTTTCACGATTTAAAACATGTAGTTCTGCAACATTTTGAGTCTCAGAAAGTAATAAATTAAGTAAAGAGGGTTTATTAGACGCAATAAATTCCCTGAATTTTTTCTTTAAAGAATTATTTGAACCATTCTTGAATTCAAAATATTTAATATTGAAGGCTTTTGAAATATCTTTGATATTTGGAGGGTGGTAACCATTTTTTTTATCATTAGCGTGAGTTCTGCCATTGAAAGATAAAATTGACCCAAGTTTTGTATTCCCTAAACATCTGTTATTTAAAACAACTATTTTAATAGGAATTCTAAAATTCTTAATATACTCAAGCTCTTGTAAATTCATCATCAAGCCACCGTCTCCAATAAAAACAATAATTTTTTTTCCCTTTGATTTTTTTGAATAGTATCCCCCGATAGATGCAGGGATGGCGTGGCCCATCGGAGCATGGCCAGAGTGATTAATAACTGTTTGACCATACTTCTGCAAGAAAGATTGAAAGAACCAAACCTGATTGGCGCCCGCATCAGGAAAAATTAAACTTTTTTTGCTGATCAATGGAGAAATTACGTCAAAAAAATTATAAACGCTTATATGCTTTTTTCTTTCACTTTTTTTCTTATGTAAGACGAATACCTTAAATAATTTTTTCTTCACCTCTTCTGTATAATTTGTCCAAGTATGGTTAGTTTTTAATATATTTTTTTCTTTTAAAATAATCTTAAAAAAGTCTTGTAACAAAATTTTAAGTTGAAAATTTGGCTTAACTAATCCATTTTCTAATTCATTTTTATCTATATCAACTGCAAAAATTTTGGCATTTTTACCAAAGTCGCTTAAGATATTCTTAACTGCAAATCTCTGCCCTAGGCAAATGATAAAGTCGCTTTTAGATGCGATTTCATTAGCGCTCCTGTGGCCACTTTTACCAATAGATCCTAAATATAGTGGATTTTTATGATCAAATAAATGTTGTGACATCCAAGTTGTAGCAAAAGGAATGTTATTCTTTTTTACAAATTTTAAAAAATTCTTCTCTTGAAAAGATCTTTTAATTCCACCTCCAACTAATATTAATGGTTTTTTTGATTTATTCAATAAATTGACAAGTCTTTTTATCTTCTGTTTTTTATTAGAAATCTTATTTTTATTCTTTTTAACCGTTTTGTATTTTTTTATCTTTTTTAAATCGATTTGAGTTTTTTGTATATTAAAAGGTATATCAAAAATTACTGGTCCTGGTCTTCCTTCGAAAGCTTTATGATATCCTTTTTCTAATTCATAAGCTATTTTGCTTGCATCATTAATCTGTACGGCATACTTCGTTATTGGTTTGAAAACTTTTATAACATCAGTTTCTTGAAAACCTAATTGTCTGACTCCTCTATTTTTTTTAAGATGTAATTGGCCTACTTGCCCAGTAAAATAAAAACAAGGAATTGAATCGTAATATGCAGAGCAAACACCAGTAAGTAAATTTGTTGCTCCAGGTCCGCTAGTCGCAAAACCAGCAGCAAAGCCATTTAGTCTAGCTAAAGTGTCAACTTGCATTGAGAGTGATTGTTCATGATATGGGACAATATATTTTAAATTATTATTTTTTCCAATTTCATCAATAAAATTCATTACGGCGCCACCTTGATAAACTGGAATAATTTTTATTCCTTTTTTTTGTAAGAAATTTATTACAAATTTGGCTACACTAACCATGATTATTTAGATATTTTTTCCGGATGAAAATCTTCAAATTTATTGAATTCTTGTATTCCTCCTGGAAAAAAATTTTTAATTCCTATTTTTGAGTCAAAATTAAAAAATCTTGATATCATAGACCACCTAATATTTTTCGAAAGGTTTGGTGTACTCTTGTGCAATAAAAAAAAGTCAAATATTGCTAAGTCTGTTTCATTAATTTTAATAAAAATTTTTTTAAATTTTTTAAGACGGCTCTCACTTATTTTAAGTAAATAAGAATGACTTTTATCGACACTTTTTTGTTTCACTTTTGTGTTAAGAAGGCCGAGTTTATGAGACCCTTTGTAAACGCAAACTGGACCATCAATAGGAGTTACTTTCCTTAAACTATTGTAAAAAACTAAACCTTCTGGAGCGCCTAAGTTCTGAATGTAGTCTTGGTGTAATTGAGTTAGATATCTTTTATCTCTTGGTCTATCAATTCTATAACCATAAGCCCTATTAAGTATACCAACATTTTTAGTATTTAATAACTTTTTAGCCGTTGAGACTAACTTTTTATTAAATGCAAGTTTATGCATGCTTAAAAATTTTTTTGATAAATTATAAAAATCAGACGAAAATTTTTTACCTGATTTTAGCGAGTCAGATAAATAATAGTCAAAGTGTTTTGGGTTAAAATTAATTTTTTTAATTTTCTTTTTATACAATTTTTGAGAGCAATAAAATATCTCTTTTTTGGCATCTAAAATATCTTTTTTTTTAAAAAAATTTTTTAAAACAACATACCCGTCTCTTTTATAATTTTTGATTATCTTTTTCATATTCTACTTTACCTTTTTTAGAAATCCGCTGTAAGCATTGCTAACGAGCGATTTTTCATGTAGGTTTTTTTCTATTCTAAATTTCTTATTTTTTTTTAGAAATTTTTTTACTGCTGTCAAAGGATTGTTTCCTCTCATAAATAAATTTTTTTTAATATTAAGATTGTTATCAATATATTCAATTGTTGTATCAAGTACAATAAGGTAACTCCCTTTTGAAACTATTTTTGAGTAAATTGATAGTTCATTTAAAACATGGTGCTCAGAGTGATTTGAGTCCAAAATAACTAGGACTTTGCTTTTTTTTTTAATTTTGAGCTTTTTGATTACTTTGTCATCAGTAGAAGAGCCTTCAATAAGCTGAATATTTTTTGACATTGGATGTTTAAGAATTTTATTCTTGTTTTTTTTTTTTATCAAAATATCGATACCTATAACTTTTTTATATTTTTGTTTTATCAAATTTAATATAGAGGAGTAAAAAATTAGCGATCCCCCCTTAGCTACACCTGTTTCAATTATTACATTTGGTTTTATTTTATAGATTAACTCTTGAATGACGATTAAGTCAGACGGGAATTGTATGGTGTCAATTCCTAACCATTGAAAATTATAAGTGTATTTTTTTTTTGTTAAAAAATTTACAAACTTAATAGTTTTTTCAAATTCTTTTTTATTCATCGTCATATAATTTTTTTACTCCTTCAACATCAAATTTAAAATTATAAATTTTAAATTTTTTCATTTTTCTTAGAAAAAATCTTTTATCCTTTTTTTTAACCATAGCTAAGTAGAAACCGCCTCCTCCTGCTCCTAACAGTTTAATACCTGATGCTTTTGAATTTTTTAGTTTCAAATATATATTCTCCATACCTCTATTTAGAATCTTGCTTGAAAGATTTTTTTTAAAGTTCCAATTTAAGTTTAATATTTCAGATAAAATACCAATGTTTATTTTTTTTTTATTCAAGTTTTTTGAAAATTCTATAACCAAATTTTTTATTTTATTTAAATATGGTATATTTTTATTTGTTTTTTTTTTCTGATCTTTTAAAATTGACGACGAATTTCTTGTATAACCGGTCCATACTAAATACATATGATTTGATAAAAATTTAGTTTTTTGTTTGCTAAGATTAATTTTTTTTACTGATACAGTATTATCTTTTTTAAATAAAATTCTATTTATGGAGCCAAAAGTTACTGCATATTGATCTTGTTTTCCAATGGGCTTTTTTAATATATTAATTTCTACTTTACACGCCTCTTCAGCAATTTTATTTTTTTTTATTTGATCTCCCTTCAGAGCATGTAAAGCTGTAAGCAGTCCAACAGTAAAAGCACTTGATGACCCTAGACCAGATGAAATTGGTATATCAGAGATGGTAGAAATATATACTGGAAAATTTATCTTAAGTAGTTTCAAACAAGCTCGAGTAATCTCGTTTTTAATATTCTCGATCTTTAAAGCTGTTTCGGTAATTGAATAATTGAGTCTAAATTTTTCTTTATATAAATCGCTATGTCGCTTTACAGTAACGTAAACATATCTATTAATTGCACCGCTTATTACTTGACCTCCATTATATTTATAATAATCATAAAAGTCTGTTCCTCCTCCAACAAAACTTACTCTTAAGGGTGTTCTAGTTGTAATATATTTTATCATTTATAATTTTTGAAAGTATTTCTTAAATTTTTTTCTATGCTATTAATTTTTATTTTTGAGAACAAAGTATTATTCAAATTAGCTCTAAAAACATTTTTTTTATACCTTTTTAATTTATTTTTATAATAAATATTTTTTTTAAAGTTTTGAAGAAGTTTTGCAATTTCTGAAATTTTGTAACCAGATCCACTTCCAATGTCTCCCTCGAAAGACCGGTTGTAATTAAATAATAACATTTTTATTATCTCACAAACACTTTTAATGTTAATGTAATCTACTATCGCGTTAGGTTTTTTGATCAATATTGCTTTATTTTTTTTAATATTTGAAATCAAATAAGAAATTAATGAATTTTTTTTTTGGTACTTACCAAAAAGAAAAAATAGTCTTAACCAAATTAATTTTATATCAATCTCTTTGCATTTTTTTTTTAAAAATATATTAAGTGCCTTCTTTGAATTTACAAAATATTTACTAGTAAGTTGATATTTTCCTTTTTTTTCTGAACAACTGCCTGTAACTATTATTTTTTTTATCGAGTCAATCAATAAAATTTTTTTAAAAAAAAAAATTTGGTCTTTAAGATTTTTACTAGAGTTTTTTTTTGAATAATCAGGTATACCACCCCAAGCCATATGAACTACTGCTCTAGGTCTAAATTTTTTTATTTTTTCAAAAGATGACTTGTTTAATTTTAAGCTACACTTTAAATATTTAATGTTTTTTTTATTATTAAAATTTCTTTTTTTCCTTGATATTGCAATAATCTTTGAGCTGCTAGGCAATGCTTCAAGTAAATTTTTACCTACAAATCCACTTCCACCCGTAACTAATATATTCATTAAATGTTAAAGTCTTTAAATGACTTATCTTTTAAACTGATTACTTTTGGCTTGATTGGGAGTTTAATTTTAAAGCTTGGGTCGTTGTAACGGATACCTCTATCTCCTTTGGATTTATATAATGCATTCATATAATAATGAATAATTGTATTATTTTCTAAAGTTAAAAATAAATTTGCACAGCCTCCAGGAACAAATATTGATTTTTTATTACTTCTAGACAAAATATTTTTTGTTATTTTTAGATAGGTGCTAGAATTTTTTCTTATATCAATCGTTATGTTAAGCATTTTACCTGAGATACATGATATAATTTTGGAGTCTTTACTATTTTTTTGATAATGAAAGCCTCTTAAAGTACCCTTGTGTGGATTTTCAGAAATATTTCCTTGTTTGGCTATAAAACTCAGTTTTCTTTTTTTTAAAGTTTCTAAACAATAACTTCTATTGAATATACCTCTTTTATCTTTGAACAATTTAGGAACTATCAAATATTGATTATTAATTTTAAGCTTAACAAATTTCATACATTTAATGATTTTATTTTAAAAGGAAGAGGCAAAATGATTTTACCTTTATAACCTAAAGATCTTAATTCTTTCAAAATTTCTTTCTTAAAATTCCAAGCTAATAAAGTTAAAATTTTTCTTTTCTTAATTTTTTTTATTCCATCTTTAAGGCTAATTATTTTAATTTTACTGCCTGGGGTAAACATTCCTAATTTAATTGCGTTTTTATCTATTATTGCCTCAACTTGATTAAAATTTATTTTACTTGCATTTAATAAAGTTGAACTTCTTGCAGAAGCACCATATGCAAATATTTTTCCAGATTTAGCTAAATTATGAATTTTTTCTCGGAATTTATTTGAATGTTCTTTGACAAATTTTGAAAAAGATCTCCATGTGTTTATCGTATTAACATTATTTTCTTTTTCATTTTTTAATACTTTCAAATAATCTTTCGTTTTTTTGATTTTAACCTTTTTAAATAAGACAATTAATGCACCTCCACTTATTGGACTGGGAAAAGCATCGTAGGCGTATAAATTATAAATTTTAAATATCTTCTCTATGGTTTTGAGAGAGAAGTAAAATAAATGTTCATGATAAATTGAGTCGTACTGCTTTAAATCTAAAATTTTTTTTGCATAATGAAACTCTATCGCAACAATACCATCGTTTTTCGTAAGTGCAGATATGCCTTTGACAAACGAATGTATATTATTCACATGCGCTATAACATTTCTTGCAAATATTATGTCTGGCATAAATTTTTTAAATTTTTTTGAAAATTCATAGGAAAAGAAACCTTTTTTTGTTTTAATTCTATTTTTTTTAATTGCAATATTTACAATATTTTTTGCTGGATCAATTCCAATTACGTTACACCCTTTTTTTTTAAAAGGTTTAAGAAATGTTCCATCGTTGCTTGCAATCTCTAAAACGTTTGGCTTACTCTTTTTAGATCTTTTTAAAATAAGTCTACTGAATTGTTTGCTAAATTTTTTAGCTAAAGAAGATGTAGATGTTCTCCAAACATAATTTGAGAATAAAGTCTCTGGTTTCAAATTTTTCGTCAATTGTGGTGTAAAACATGATTTGCAAAAAAATACACAAAGTTCATATTTTTTTTCAGCTTTACTTTTTGTCTTTGTGAGAGAGTTTGCTAGTGGTTGTCTGCCTAAATCTAAAACTTTTTCAATCTTTTTAGACGAACAAATCCTGCACCTTAACTGAGTTGACATTCTAACTTAAATAATTTTTTGTCGCCAATAATTTAAAGTATCTTTCAAAATTTGGTCGAAACTAATTTTTGGCTTCCATCTGGTCAATTTTGAAAATTGTTTAGAATCAGTAATCAAAAATGGAACCTTTGTTGGTCTCACAAAAGGTTTGTATTCTTGATGTTTAATATTTTTTACGAATGAAAGTTTTTTTAATTTATCGAGTGCTTGTTTAAAAGTATGAATACTTTTTTTATCATTATTTCCGATAAGATACATTTTTCCAGGTTTACATTTTTGGACTGCAAGCCAGTATGCTTTGATGATATCATACACATGGGTAAAATTTCTTTTATCACCTAGGTATCCTACTTTAACAATTTTTTTTTGTAACCCTGCTTCAATTTTTGCTATTTGATAAGCATAAGAAGAGATTCCAAAAACATTTTCTCTTCTCGGGCCTTCGTGATTAAAAGTTCTTACTCTGACAACATTTAATCCATATGACTCATAATAAACATTTGCAATAAAATCTTGAGCTACTTTAGTCACCGCGTATGGGTTCACTGGATTGAGTTCAGTCTTTTCATCAATTGGCATTTGACTTTCATTCAGTAAACCGTACTCTTCACCAGAACCAGGTATAAGTATTTTAGCTTTAGATTTAATTTTTTTCATTCCCTCTAGTATATTAAGTGTTCCATTATAATTTACGCTCATATATCTATGTGGGTGTTGCCATGAAGGGCTTACAAAACTCTCAGCAGCGAAATGAAATATTATATCAGGATTTACCTCTTTTATCATATTTTGGGTTGATATTGGATCAGTCAAATCACAGTCGTACCAATTTATTTTATTATAAATGTGATCAATTTTATCTAATCGCGAAAGATGATATCTTTTAATACCGATTATTTTATTTTTACTTTGAATTAAATAATCAGCCATATGGCTTCCAACAAAGCCTGTAATTCCAGTTATGAGTATTTTTTTAGACAATTTTTTTATTTTTTAAAATATTTTCAATTTTGTGTTTATCATCCTTATAATCCATAGGATGCCAAAAAGATAATTTATTTTTTATTAATTTAAAGCTTTTATTCCTTATGACTTTTTTTAATACATGATCTTCAAAAACATTATTGTGCGATTTAATAAACTGAAATATCTTTTTATTTAAAACATAAAAACCTGCGTTAACTGGTATTTTAAAATTTTTCTCAAAAGATTTATTTACGTTATTGTCCTTTTTTGAAATTAATACTCCATAAGGAATTTTGTAATCATAAGTACTGACATAAAATTTTTTACTAAATTTATATTTTTTGAACTTTTTCACAGAAAAATTTGCTATTGAGTCCCCGTAAGTTAAAAAAAATTTATCTCTTAAAAACTTTTTAGCTTTTAACAATCTTCCTGCAGTTGTTGTCCTCAGACCAGTATTTAAGGCCAAAATTTTAATTTTTTTGGATAGATATTTTTTTTCAAATTTTTTAAGTAAATTAAATCTAAACCCGCCTAATAGTAAAAACTCATTAATTCCTTGTTTATAATAAATATCTATAATTATTTTTAGTATAGGCTTACCATTTATCTTTGCCAAAGGTTTCAAATTTTTAGTTTTATTACTATTGAATCTAGTTCCAAAACCTCCACAAAAAATCACAGCTTGTTTAATCATTTGTTGGACCATAGAGAGTCGCAAATCATATAATCTTTCTTATAAATTTCGTAATTATTATTTGTGCTCCCTCTCTTAATTGAATTAAAAAAAAAATTAAGTTGATCTTTAAATAAATTATTTTTAGCAGTTTTAATTTTTGTTTCCCTTCTTTTTATTCCATCAAAAAATGAAAGCTTTGGTTTGCTAAAATCTAATGGAGCTTTCAACTCTATGATTAATTTGGCTTTTTCAAAATATAAAATTATCTTATCGTGCCATTTATGAAAGTTATAATCTCCAAAATTAAAGACAAATTGAGTATTTTTTTTGCTTATTTGTAAAAAAAAATTATATTTTGAAATAATTTTAAATTTTTCAATTTTAAATTTTGTAAAATTAAATAAGTAATTAAATAAGTTTATACTATGTATATATCTGTTTAAAAAAATTTGATATCTTACTTTATTTTCTTTAAGCTTTAATTTTTTTTCATCTCTTAAATCTCGATTTATGTAATTTATTTTTTCTTTAGTCCTACAAAAACTTCTAGTTCCGTTTCTCATATCACCATTGAATAACTCGAAAATTACAATTCTTAATGTCCCATAAATTTTTTCTAATTTCTTTACATTTTGAGATAAAAATTTAATGGCTGGCGAAAAAGTTTTTTGGTAGCAGATTTGAAAAATTTTTTTCTTTTTTCTTGCGGTAGAAATTAACTTTTCCAAATTTTTTCTTGATTGAACAACTGGCTTTTCTGCTAATAGATGTAAATTGAATTTCAAGGCTTTGGATGCATAAAAAAAAGATAAATCTCTTACAAAACATAAAATTGCAACTTTAATTTTGTTTTTATTAATTTCTGAGTAGTTAAATGTTTTTAAAATTTCGAGATTAAATCTTTTGGCTACCTTTTCTGCAAGCTTTACCCTTTCATCATAAATAAATATCTTACCAATCTTTTTATTATTTTTTAAAATATTAATGTGTATTCTTTGCGAAAAATATCCAGCTCCTATAACTAAAACATTCATAGCCATTTTTATTACTTTAAATACTTAAACCAAGTTTTTGTTGCTTTTTTGATATTATTTTTGTTCCATAATGGGGCGGTTTTCCAGTTATTAATTGATTTCATCAGACTTTTAATTCCGTCCTCAAATTTTATTTTTGGCGCCCAATTAATTTTTTTTCTAATTTTATCAGTGTTAGCTAGCGACTTAAATGACTCACCCGGTCTATTTGGAATTGAAATTTTTTTTCCACCTATTATTTTTGTTAAAAGATTAATACTTTTATTTTTTGAAGTAGCTACATTAAAAACTTCATTAGATACATTACTTTCAGCTCCTCTAAGAAAAGCTTTTACAACATCATTAACATGTATAAAGTCTCTAGACTGATTGCCTGTTCCTACGACTGTAAAAGGTTTGTTTTCTAATTTTTGTTTGAAAAATACCCCCATGACAGCACCATATGCTCCCGTGGTTCTGCTACGAGGTCCATAGGCATTAAATATTCTCATTGAATTAAACTTTAATTTGTAGACTTTGGACCAGTGTTTGACAGCTAACTCACCACAATACTTACTAAAAGCATAGGGATGTTCAGTATTTATGGGGTCACTTTCTTTTACTTTTTTTTCTGTCTTACCATAACAAGATGCAGAAGCAGCATAAATAAACTTCTTGATTTTATTATGTCGCGAAGTTTCAAGCATATTAATAGTACCCATCATATTAGTTGCAATATATTTTTGAGGACTTTCAATAGAGGGAACTAGATCAGCTATGCCGGCGAAATGAAAGACATAGTCAACATTTCTAAAAAATATTTCATTTTTTTTTAAAGTTCTTATATCTATCTTTTTAAAAGTAAAATTTTTTGATTTTTTTAGATGTTGTAAGTTCTTAAAAGTTCCTATTTCTAAATTATCTAAAGCTTTAACTTTGTAGCCTTTATTCAACAAAAGTTCTACCATATGACTTCCGATAAAACCTGCGGCGCCCGATACTAAAGCTGTTTTAATTTTTTTCATATTTAGCCAACGCTCCGCACTTTGCAAAAAACAAGTTTACAAATCACGGCCTTATTCATTTTTTTTAAATAGGGCTAAATAATAATTTTTCCCTATTTATTGTAGCGTTTATTTCTCCTATAGAAATACTTAAAAAATTTTTGTTTATTTGAAGGATCTTAAAAATTTTATTATTGAAAGGGCCGTTTAAAAATTTATATAACTTATTGAAACTAAGTTCATAGATATTTTTAGAAATTAATCCCTTTTCATTTTCTAAATTTTTACATTTTTTTATAAAATTTGAGATGTCAAGTTGAGAAAAGTAAAAACCGTTAAGAATGTATTTTAATCCTTTTAAAAAATTCAAATTTTTTATTGTAAGCTTATCTTCAAATTTTTTATTAAAACAGAAAAAATAATCACCAAGAATATTAAATTCTTTGTGAATAATTTTATTTTTTGAGAAGTTTTGATAAACAATTTTTGGTCTATAAATTATTGTATCTTCACCGAGTTTATTTTTTAATTCTTTTCTTAATAAACTAAACTCGTTAATTTTATACTTAATAACTACCCACATTTTATTTTTTTCCAGACTTTAATTCTTTTTTAAGTTCATCATATTCAACCATCTTTTTTTTCATGAAATTAATTGTTAATTTCGTTTTTTCAGCAATGCCTTTCGGGGTTATGATGTAAATATAATTTAATTTGTTAGGGTTTCTTTTAAAATTTTTGATTTTTACAAATCCTTTTTTTTTAAGTTCTTTGAGACAATAATTAAGCTTACCCAAACTAAAACCCAAAAATTCTGCTAGTTCTCTTTGAGTGGAATCAGGTTTTTTATTAATTTCTCTTAAAACTTTAAAATGGTCCTCTGTGTTTTTCATAGTTCAGTTTTTGAACAATTTAGTGTTCAAATTGTGAACATCAAGTGAAAAATCTCATAATTACTATATCTTGTAAAAACTGAATTTTAGATACAATTTATAGTTTAAATTATTATTTTATTGATAAGCTAAATCTATTTTTAAAATAATAGTGAATTGCTTCGATCAATGAAGAGAAAAGTAATGTTGATATCACGCTATATCCAAAGAATGGCAGAGCAAGAATATAACACTGCATCAATCCTGAAAAACTTATTTCGTAAATTCCAGACGTGGTCCATACACCTAAATTGGTAATTATGAAAAAAGTTAAAGCGCCAAAAAATGCACCTAATAAACGTAATGATAAATTTTTAACAAAATAATGTGATAATAATCCAATTAAAAGAACGCTGCCCCAAGTCCAGTGGGTAAGATTATGATAACCTATAATAAAATCAGTTATAGCAAAGGATATAATTAAAATTGGTATATATTTTTTTCCAAAAATTAAAGGAATGTAGAAGCTAAGAGCTATAAGACTTGTAAAGTTTGGTGGATGAGGAATAAATCTACTAAGCGCTAAACTCAAAAATATTCCTAAACATATAATTAATTGTTTCATTGTTTAATTATTATTATTCGATCATATTATTAATACTTAAGCACAAAAGACAAGCCTATTTTTCTCCTCTCTTGATTATAAGTATCTGGGCGCTCATAAACTTCATCAGTTAAATTTGTTATATTTAAAAACCATTTTGTTTTATTTATATCTTTAGATATTGAGATATTCATTATATCTGTGCTATCAACTTTAGCTCTTGCTGTGCCATTTTTCCAATCCTCAACTTTACCCACATGTTTATAATCATAGTGAACGCTTAATGGTCCAAGAAGTTTCGATTTGATTTTATTTGTATAATTAACGCCAAATTGTTTTTCTGGTCGTCTAAGTTGCGGTCTTCCGTTTCCTTCTCTACTTTTTGCAAATAAACTTGATAAAACTAATTTTTGATTTTCTCCGTCAATTTTAAAAGAGCTTTCTATTCCTCTTTGCTCAATATCAATAATTTCATTATATCCGCCAGTTGAGGTGCTTCTATTTAGTACATCGGATACGGAACCATCATAAGCAGTAGAAGATAGAGATAAAATATCTGTGAAATCATATTTTACAGAAAACTCCCTAGTTAAGCTTGTTTCTGGTTTGGTAGTTTTTAATCCTATAAAATCTCCACTTGAATTGTTTCCGTGTAAGACAAATAAATCAGGATGTCGCAACCCGGTTGACTCGGATAAATTTATAGTAAAATCTGAAATCAATTTTGTAAAATTTAATCTATAGGTAATATTTTCATTACTGTATTCGTGACTATCTCCCCTTAAATGAGCTGAAATTATTGTAGTATCGTCTATTTTATATCCAACATTAGAAAATAGTCCTTTATTATCCATGTTTCCTTCAGCAGAAGATCCCCAGTTGCCATGTAATTTGAAATCACCCTCTGTATAATTATAATCACCACCAAAACCAAATGATAAATTATTTGATTTTTTAATTTTTCTCTCACCTTTTACAGTAAAAGATTTTGAATAATATTTATTCTTTACTGCAGTGTCATAGTACCTATCGTGCACATGCATATGCGTCGTAACTTTATCTGATACATTTTTTTCTCTTTTTTCTAAACTAGATTGTAAAACGTAAAGTATATTATCCGCTTGTGCATTTTCATCATCCCAACTGTCGTATCCACTATCAGTCTTCCTGGCATAACCAGTAAAACCAAGTTTTAAATTATCATTTAAAAATTTAAATGAATTATAATTTAAAGACATATTTTTTGTTCCATCGAGATCATTGCTATTTTGTGCGCTTAATTCCTCTACTTGGGAAGTTCCACCTTTTAGATTGTGGTGCCAACCGTTTTCGCCTATATAAGTATAATTACCACTTAAAGAATTATTTCTACTATCAGAACCTGATACGGATAAAGAGTTTTGATAATCAATATCTGTTATAAAGTTAATTGCTCCTCCAATTGCAGCGGGCCCGAAAATTGCTCCGCTGGCCCCTTTGTAAATTTCAATTTGTTGAAGACCTTGTAAAAAATCATATCCAAAATCAAACATTGCTTTTGGTGAACTCTGATCATTAATCGGCATTCCATTCATTAAAACTAATGTGTGATTGGAGTTTGTTCCTCTAAGAAAAACTGATGATTTTTGACCTCTTGGACCATCGCTATAAATATCCAAGCCTATAACATTTTCCAATAAACTTCTTACGTCCTCATAACCAAAATCTACCATTTCTTTTTTTGTAATTACTATTTTTCCTAAATTTTTTTCGTTAATAGATGAAGTATTAGGAGCTGAGAAGATTGTTAAACATGGAGTTCCATTAGAATTATTCCATTTACAATTAGGCAAATCTTTTGCTTCAGCGCTGGCAAATAAAAAACATATTAATAAGAATTTAAATAATTTTTTCATAATTAGCCTCACGGTTATGCTATTTCTAGCAATTGTTCATATAAAAATGCCGTTGCTAATTTTTCATTGTAGAACTAGACTTTCCCTGGTCATCATTCAACAGCGGACTTGGCTGGGTGGCGCTCCGGCTTTTACGGTTGCAGGTACAGTCAATGAATTTCACACTGATTTCCCACCATGCATTTCAGCTAGTAAATTTCTATCAAAAGATATTAAAAAATCAAGAATAATAAACCTAAAATAGACTAGTAGTTCAAATATTGAACAACATCTGGTATATATGACTAAAATTTCCATGCATTATATAGGCATATATGCCTATTGTTATACCTAAAATTTATGTATATTGATTAAAAAATTAACTAATAGTATAGGATCATAATGAGTAAAAAAGGCATTTGGATTTCAGATCTAACTCACACGACTCAAGGTATTAGTGCTGCAACTTTCCCTTTAGGTGCCAGTTTTGTTTATTCATACGCAAAAAAAACCTTTAAAGAAGAATTTGACCTCAAACTTTTTAAATTTCCAGAAGATCTTTCAGAAGAGTTAAAAAAGGGTTTTCCAAAACTTCTTTGTTTTTCAAATTTTAGTTGGAATTTAGAATTAAGCTATAAATATGCAAGCGTAGTGAAATCAGTAGATCCTAACGTAATTGTTGTAATGGGTGGTCCTAATTTTCCTACAGTTGAAAATGAAATGAAGGATTTTTTATTAGAGAGAAAGAATATTGACTTTTATATTGAATTAGAAGGTGAGTTAGGATTTGTTGATTTGATAAATAATCTTAAAAACTATAATTTTAACGCTAAAAATCTTAAAGATGATCAAATTAAAATTACAAACACGAGTTATATAACAAATAACAAAATAATTCATGGCCCAGTTCAAAGAATTAAAGATGTTAACATTATTCCCTCTCCTTACTTAAACGGGTCTTTGGACTATTTTTTTTCAAAACCTTTAGTTCCAATGATTGAAACTACAAGAGGATGTCCTTTTTCTTGTTCATTTTGCTCAGATGGCGCAAAAATAAAAAGTATTGTAACTAGATATGAGACTGAGCGGGTTAAAGAGGAACTTGAGTACATCGCTAAAAGAGTTAAAAATATCGATGAATTGATAATAACCGATTTAAATTTTGCAATGTACAAGCAAGATTTAATTACTGCAGATTATATTCATGAAGTGCAAAACAAATATAATTATCCCACACTTATTGGAGCTTCAGCAGGAAAAAACTTGCCAAAAAGAACTATAGAAGTTGCAAAGAAAATTAAAGGCTGGGTTATTGGGGGAGCAGTTCAATCAACTGATAAAGAAGTTTTAAAATCTATTGATAGACAAAATATTTCAAGTGAAGCTTATAGAGAGCTTATTGATTTTGGAAATACTTTAAAAAAGAACAAAACTTACTCCGAAGTTATTTTAGGTTTGCCGGGTGATACTAGAGAGAAACATTACAATTCAATAAGGTTTGGTATTGATAATAACGTTAATACTGTAAAAATGTACCAAGCAATGCTTTTAGCTGGAACCAAGATGGCTTCTAATGAGGAAAGAGATAAATTTAAATTGGAAACCAAATTTAGAACAATACCCGGCGCAATAGGAATTTATGAGATTTTAGGTAAAAAATATTCTGTTGCTGAAATAGAGGAAATAATCATTGGACATAAGTCCCTATCAAAAGAAGATTATTTAGAGTGCAGAATTATGAATTTAATGATTGAGACATTTTATAATAATGCAATGTTTGAGGAGGTGTTTGCGATGCTTAAAGCTATGGAGATTTCTCCGATGGACTGCATTGAAATTATACTTCAAAATAAAAAGGAATTCCCAGAAAATATTAAAAAAATAATAGAAAGTTTTATTTTTGCGACTACTAAGGATCTTTATGATACTAAACAAAAAGCACAAAACTTTGTGCTCACACCGGAGATATTATCTAAATATATTGGAGGCGATATGGGGACAAATGAACTTTTAGTACATAGAGTTGCTTTATTTAATGAGTTTGATGATATTTTTGAAATTATTTTTAATGGCGCGATTACAGCGCTTAAGAAAAAAAATAAATATAATGACAATGTTAAAGATTACATAAATGAGCTTAAAAACTTTATCTTTTTAAGAAAAAAAGGTGCTCTTGATGATCTTAAAACAGAGAAAAACGCTGAGTTTTATCACGACTTCACAGCTATTCATGACCAACACTACTTTGTTGATCCAAACTCTCTAAGAAAAAGAGTGCAACCAGTAAAAATTAAATTTTATCACGACTTTGATCAAAGGAAATTTATTCAAAACCAGTTAAAACTTTACTCTGCTCATGCAATTGGTATCGGTAAAATGCTTCAAAGAACAAATTTAAAACTTATGTTCAGAAAATTTAGCATAAATTCTGCAATTTAGAGTCTCATTTGGCCTCAAAGTTAAAAATCAAAAAAATAAAAAGATGAGAGAGTTTTTACTAAAAACATTTTTAAAAAATACAAAAAATATAAAAGTTAATAGAGCTAAAGGGATTAAAATCTATTCCTCAAAAAAAAACGTTTATACTGACTTTACTGGAGGACTTACTGGTCACGCAATACTTGGTTGGGGTAATAAAAAAATTATAAATAAAATCAAACAACAAATAAACAAATTTCATCATGTCGATTATAAGGTGTTTGATGATCCAAACAGAGAAAGATTAGCAAAAAAGTTATTAGCCAACTCAAAGTCTGGTTTGAATAAACTGTTTTTAGTAGGTTCCTCTGGAGCAGAAGCTTGTGATGCTGCGATGAAATTAAGCTATCAATATTTTTACAATCTTAAAAAAAAAGATAAAAGAATTTTTATCTCCAGAAAGCAATCATATCATGGTTGTACATCAGCCCCTTTATCGGTAAGCGATCGACCTAATTTAAATTTTTTTAAACCAATTCTAAATAGAAATATAAAGCAAATCTCTGAACATAATTATTTTAGACATGGAAAAAAAAATGAGTCCAGTGAAGAATATTCAAATAGGTGTGCCAAAGAACTTGAAGATCAAATACTGACTACGGGTCCTGAAAAAATTTGTGCTTTTGTTGCTGAAACTTATATCGGTGGTTTAGTTGGAAATTGCGGTAACTCTAAAAATTATTGGAAAAAAATTTCAAACATATGTAGAAAATACAATATTCATATCATATTGGACGAAGTTTATTGTGGTACTGGCACCACTGGGAAAATGTTTGCGCATGATTGGGAAAATATTAAACCAGATTTTGTATTTTTAAGCAAAACACTCGCTGCAGGTTATGGAGCATTAAGCGCAGTTGTTACAAGAAAAAAAATAATAGATGTAATTAAAAAAGGCCAAGGTCAAATACAATATTCAAATACTCATCAAGGTCATTCTACTAGTGTCGCTGCGGCATTAGAAGTTCAAAACATAATTAACAAATCAAGTTTTTTAAACGGTGTAATTAAAAAAGGTAATTTTATTCGTGAAACGTTAAAATCTGAGTTATGTAAAAATGATTTTTATCTTGATGTACGTGGTCAAGGGATGAGAAATAGTCTTGAATACAAATGTTCTAATCAAAACTTATTCGGTGCACATATTAAACAAAGATTGCTGAATAATTTTAGATATATTGTTGATGCTAAATTTCATAGAATTCATCTACCTATCGCATTAAATATTGAACAAAAACAATTGGAGAAAGGTCTTGAAGTGATAATTGATACATTTAAATATACTCAAAAAAATTGGAAATCTCTTAAAAAGAAAAACATTAAAGTATATAGTTTTTAATGATTTGCTCCTGCAAGAATATTTCAAAAATCGAAAAGAAATTAATTAATTTTCCTTCATTCGTACACGATAGCTACAACACCGTGAACAAAAGTTTTCTAATTCAATATTGTAAAAATTGTGAATTAATTTTTAATAATTTATCAAAAAAATTTCAAAATCATTTTAGAACAGCAAAGTATATAAATAATTCACAAACTAAGTACGGAGTATACTCTAAAACCAAAAAAAAAATAATAAACAGAAATATTTTTCAATCAAGTTTAATAAAAAAAGTATTAAAAATTAATAATCCGCGGATATTGGATATCGGTTGTAATGATTTTAATCTACTAAAAATCTTATCACAAAATTATAAAAAGGGTGATTTTTTTGGTTATGACGTAGATAGTAAGTTTAAAAAATTTTGCCCATTAAAAAAGAACTTTAATTTTTATAATAAAATTGAAAATATTAAAGAAAAATTTGATTTAATAATATTTTCTCAATCGATACAATATATATACAATTTAAAAGAAATTCTTAATAAACTAAAAACGAATTTGAATAAAAACGGTCTTATATTCATATCTATTGATGACTACAAGCGCTCTCCAATTAGTTTCTTTCAAATGGATAGAAGTTACCATTTTACTGAAGAGACTTTAAAAAAATTTCTTAGTTCAATCGGCTTTAAGACAGTAAGAATTAAATCACCAAATCTTTATCAGGAATTAATTACTATAAGTAAACTAAATAAAAACTATAATTATAAATTATCTCAGAAATTTAACTTTCTTAAAAAACTTTTGTCATTAAGTGCAAGAATTAGAGATAATATTAAATCATTAAAAAATGAAAAATTTTACATTCTTGGAATAACTTCAAAAGCTGCATTCGTTGATGAGTTTTTACCTAAAACTATAGGCTTTGTAGAAGAAAACATCCCTAATAAAATGAAAAAATTTAGAGGAAAAGATATAATCTCTCCAACAAATTTAGGAAAAAAAGATACTGTATTAGTTCTAACTAATAACAAAGTAGATGAGTTGGTAAAAAGATTAAATAAAAGATACAAAGCGAAGTTTGTAGGTTTTAAATAGTTTTTTATATTAAAAATTTTTTTCAGTGCATAAATCAAGCCAATTGAGCTATTAGTACTGGTCAGCTACACGCGTTGCCGCGCTTCCACATCCAGCCTATCAACGTAG
>MDTD01078010.1_pt1 | contig 38063 bp, 39 predicted proteins | sample 811221 | NCBI WGS metagenome assembly MDTD01 (sample SAMN05326646, study PRJNA326480) | marine metagenome | isolation source: seawater | place: Pacific Ocean: South West | collected 2011
AGGTCGCAGGTTCAAGTCCTGCTAGCCCGACCAAAATCGCCGACGATCCCGCATTGCACGCTCCGCGGGGCCTGCAGGGGGGAAAGGGATGACCGGCGTTCTGTCCAGCCAGCAACTGTGTGCCCTGATCGAACGGGGGGCGATCGCGGCCGATGCCGCCATCCTGCCCGACCAGATCCAGCCCGCGAGCCTCGATCTCCGGCTCGGCGACGTGGCCTATCGCGTGCGCGCCTCCTTTCTCACCGGCGCGGGCCGCACGGTGGCCGAACGGCTGGACGAGTTCGGGATGCACCGGATCGCGCTCGGCCCCGGCGCGGTGCTGGAAAAGGGCTGCGTCTATCTCGTGCCGCTGATGGAGCGGCTTGCCCTTCCCGATGGCGTTCAGGCCGTGGCCAATGCCAAATCCTCGACCGGGCGGCTCGATCTGCTGACCCGCACGATCACCGATGGCGGGACCGAGTTCGACCGCGTGGCCCCCGGCTATCGCGGTCCGCTCTATGCCGAGATCTGCCCGCGCTCCTTCTCCGTCCTGGTGCGCCCCGGCATGCGGCTCAACCAGATCCGGCTGCGCGCGGGCCAGGCCATTCTCACGGACGAGGCGCTGCGCGCGCTCCATGCCGAGACGCCGCTGGTGGATGGCCCGGCGGTGATCGACGGCGGGCTTGCCTTCTCGGTCGATCTGCGTCCCGCGACCGGCACGCTCGCGGGCTATCGCGCCAAGCCCCATGCCGGGGTGATCGACCTTGACCGGATCGGCCATTACGCGCCCGCCGATTTCTGGGAAGAGGTCCATACCGAGGCCGGTCACATCATCCTGGATCCCGGCGCCTTCTACATCCTCGTGAGCCGCGAGGCGGTGCATATCCCCCCCGCCTATGCCGCCGAGATGGCCCCTTTCGTGGCCATGGCGGGCGAGTTCCGGGTGCATTACGCGGGCTTCTTCGATCCCGGCTTCGGCCATGCGGCGGCCGGCGGCACCGGGTCGCGCGGGGTGCTCGAGGTGCGCTGCCACGAATCGCCCTTCGTGCTCGAACACGGGCAGATCGTCGGGCGGCTGGTCTATGAGCGCATGGATGAGGTGCCGCAGCAGCTCTATGGCGCGGGCATCGCGTCCAACTATCAGGGACAGGGGCTCAAGCTGTCCAAGCATTTCCGGGCGTGATGTCCCTTGACCGCCTTCCGTCCGAATAGCGGCGCGAGGCCCGCCCCCGAACGGCTCAGAACCGTCCGATCCTGCGCCCGAGCTTCATCGCCTGCCGCGTGCGCTGCACGGTCTTGCGCCCGTCGGGGCCGGAGCGATCCGCGCCGCCCGACATGGCGTCAAAGCCCTTGTTCACACCCTGCCGCAGCAGCCGCTGCACCACCATGCGGATCACCATGTTGATCATCTGATTGGCGTTCATTGCGCCGCTCCTCTCGCTGCCTCCCCTGTCACATAGTCCCGAAACGTGCAGATTTGAGGGCAACCCGGCGAAAATCCCCGGGAGATCCTCGAGAATCGCGGCACCCGCCCCTCAATCCTCGAACAGCTCGTTCTGCCCCGGCGCGCCCTCCTCCTCGTCTCCCTCGCCGGTCGGCGGCAGCGCTCCGGGCGGCTGACGGTTGTCGAGCAGGCCCGCCGCGCGCAACTCCTTCAGGCCCGGCAGGTCGCGCGCGCTTTCGAGGCCGAAGTGATCGAGGAAAGTCTCGGTGACGACGAAGGTCACGGGCCGCCCCGGCGTCATCTTGCGGCGGCCGAAGCGGATCCATTCCATCTCGAGCAGTTGATCGACCGTGCCGCGGCTGACCGAGACGCCGCGGATCTCCTCGATCTCGGCCCGTGTCACCGGCTGGTGATAGGCGATGATGGCCAGGGTCTCGATCGCGGCGCGGCTCAGCTTGCGCGTCTCGACCATCTCTCGGCGCATGAGATAGCCAAGATCGGGGGCGGTGCGCATCGCCCAGCCATCGCCGACCCGGACAAGCCGCACGCCACGCCCCTCATAGCGTTTGCGCAGAAGCACCAGCGCCTCGGCCGGATCACAGCCATGCGGCATCCGCGCGGCCATCTCGCGCGTGTCAAGCGGGTCGGCCGAGGCGAAAAGCATGGCCTCCACCATCCGCTCCTGCTCGGCCATGGGTGGTGCCTCGAACAGGCTTTCCGGTTTCTTTTCGGTATCTTCGGGCACGTTCCTAATCCTTGCGCCGCAACTCCAGCGGGGCGAAACTCTCTGCCTGCCGCAACTCCGCACGCCCTTCCTTGACCAGTTCGAGCGCGGCGGCAAAGGTCGAGGCGGTGGCCGAACGCCGCCGGACCGGATCGGTGGTGAAGCCCTCGGGCAGATAGCTCACGATATCGGTCCAGGTTCCGGCGAAGCCGATCAGCCCGCGCAGCCGTTCGAGCGCCTGCTCCATGGTGAAGATCGCATCGCGGTCCATGACGAAGGGACGAAACTCGTCGCGGGTGCGGATGCGCGCATAGGCCTGCATGAGCTCGAGCAGCGTGGCCGAGTAGCGCGTCTCGCGATGCCGCGTGACAGTCTCGGGCAGGCCGCGCGCGAAGAAATCGCGCCACAGCCGGTCGCGCCCCATGAGCCGCGCGGCGCAGTCGCGCATCGCCTGCAACCGCTCGAGCTGAAAGGCCAGATGCGCCGCCAGTTCCTCGCCCGAGGGTCCGTCCTCGGCCGGGTCCGGCGGCAGCAGAAGGCGCGACTTGAGAAAGGCGAGCCAGGCCGCCATCACCAGGTAATCGGCGGCAAGCTCCAGCCGCAGCGCCTTGGCCTGCTCCACGAAGGCAAGATATTGCCGTGCCAGATGCAGGACGGAAATGCGCCGCAGATCGACCTTTTGCGTGCGCGAGAGCGTGAGAAGCAGGTCGAGCGGACCCTCGAACCCGTCCACATCGACGATGAGCGCCTCGGCGGCCAGCCGGTCGGCCAGGGCCACCGGTCTTGCCCCTTCCTCGAACTCGTCTTCAGCCATGCATTCGCCCGCCCGTCAGCGCATCAAGCTGCTTTGCGAGGGCGGAAATGTCAACCGGATCGGGGATGCGGCGGCAGGCAAGCGCGGCCTCTGCGCGGCGCTGCGCGGGCGCGGTCATCTCGCCCGCCGCCTCGGCCACGGCCCGCCGCTCGTCAAGCGTGCCGTTGCAGTGCAGCACCACGTCACATCCCGCCGCGAGCGCCGCCCGCGCGCGCGTTGCCAGATCGCCCGAAAGCGCCTTCATCGAGATATCATCGGTCATCAGCAACCCGTCAAAGCCGATCTCGTCGCGGATTGCGCCGATGACCGCCGGAGAGAGCGTTGCGGGCTGCTCATCGAGCGCGGCATAGACGACATGGGCGGTCATCGCCATGGGCAGGTCTGAAAGCTCTCTGAATGGCGTAAAATCAACATCCTGTAGGTCATTCTTCGCGCAGTCCACACGCGGCAGGACATGATGGCTGTCCGCCGTGGCGCGCCCGTGGCCGGGGATATGCTTGACCACCGGCAGGACGCCGCCCGCCATCAGCCCCTCGGCCACGGCCCGGCCGATCCCGGCCACCTGTGCCGCCTGCGCGCCATAGCAGCGGTTGCGCAGGAAGGGATGCGTGTCCGGCCCCGCCACATCGACCAGCGGCGCGCAATTGCCGTCGATGCCGAGAGCGTGCAGCTCGGCGGCGATGAGCCGATAGCGCAGATACATCGCCTGAGCCGCGTGCGCCCCGGCCGCCGCCACATGATCGAGCGGCGCGGGCCAGGCGCGCCAATGGGGCGGGCGCAGGCGCTGCACGCGCCCGCCCTCCTGGTCGATGGTGATCAGCGCCTCGTGCCCGGCCGCCGCGCGCATCTCCTCCACAAGCGCGCGCAGCTGATCGGGCGTGTCGATATTGCGCGCGAAGAGGATGAATCCGAGCGGGCGCATGTCTCGGAAGAACGCCCTTTCCTCACGGGTCAGGCGCAGCCCGCCGGCGTCGAGAATGGTCGCGCCGAAGCGGTTCAACGGGAGACCACCGGGATGCACTCGGCCTTCTCGGCCTGCAGGGCCGAGCAGAAGCGGCGCGCATCGTCGATATCCTCGAATCCGGCCACGCGCAGCCGGTAGAAGGTGCGCCCGCCGCTCTCGGCGCGCTGCACGACCCGCGGCTTGCCGTCGAGCAGATCGCCCAGCCGGGCGCTCAGCCGGGCCCATTCGCTGCGGGCGACCTCGGCCGATTCATAGGCCCCGAGCTGCGCGAGCCTGGTGCCCGCAGGAAGGCTCTCGGGCGCGATTTCCTCGGCCGGGGCGCTGGTTGCCGCGGCAAGGGCAAAGGTCACGGGATCGAGGCTTGCCGGACGTGATCGGGGCCGCAGCGACTGGCCCAGCCCGCCCGCGACCGCCGCGCGCGGCGCGGGCGCGGAGACTTGCACCGCCTCGGGCTCGGGCGACGGACCCGCCTCCGCCGCGCGCAGGACGGCAAGGTGGACATCGGCCGTCTGCGGGCGCGCGTCCGGCGCGGGACGGGCCGGGGCCGTCGTCATCGCATCCTCCGATGCAAGCTCGAGCGGCTGCGGGGCGATGATCACCTGATCCGGCGGCGGGGCGGCGGCCTCGTCGGCGGCGATCCGGTTCACCGAAAGCCCCTGATGGGCGGCGGGCCTGCCGCCGGGTTCCTCTGGGGCCACGCGCATCGGCCCCTCGAGCGCGCGCACCACGGGCACGCCCGACACATCGCGCATGATCATCCCATAGCCCCAAAGTCCGATACCGCCGACAAGCGCCAGCGAGATCACCGCGCCTGCCATGTTGGTGAGCGTCGCAAGGGAAATGCGACGCGCCTCGGCTTCGGGAAGCCCCCCGGAAAAGTCATAATCCGCCATGCTCTGCCTCTCGCTCTCCGGCGATACGTTGCCGCCGGGGATTGTCTGCCTGCTCGGACCCGGCGGAGGCGGCGTTCAGCGCATCTCGTCCACCGGAGTGACGCCAAGGATACCAAGACCCGCGCAAATCACAACCGTCGCCGCGCGCGCGAGGGCGATTTTCGCGGCGGATGTGGCCGGATCGCCCTCCTGCAGAAAGCGCAGCGCCGGCTCGTCATGGCCCCGGTTCCAGAGCGCGTGCAGGTCCGAGGCCAGGTCATAGAGGAAGAAGGCCACCCGGTGCGGCTCGTTCGCGCGCGCGGCGATCTCCACAAGGCGCGGCCATTCGGCGATCTTCCGCGCGAGCGTCAGCTCGGCCTCGTGGACAAGCCCTGACAGGTCCGCCCCGGCGAGCGCCGCGTCGCTCACGTCGATCCCCGCCTCGCGCGCCTTGCGCAGCACCGAATTCACCCGCGCATTGGCATATTGCACGTAAAACACCGGGTTTTCCCGCGACTGTTCCAGCACCTTGTCGAAATCGAAATCGAGCGGCGCGTCGTTCTTGCGGGTCAGCATGACGAAGCGCGTCACGTCGGGGCCCACCTCCTCCACCACGTCGCGCAGGGTGATGAAGGTGCCCGCGCGCTTCGACATCTTGAACGGCTCGCCGTTCTTGAAGAGCCTGACCAGTTGGCAGAGCTTGATATCGACCGGCACGCGCCCGTCCGAGAGCACAGAGACCGCAGCCTTCATCCGCTTGACATAGCCGCCGTGATCGGCCCCGAACACGTCGATCAGAAGATCGAAGCCCCGCTCGATCTTGTCGTAGTGATAGGCGATGTCGGGGGCGAAATAGGTCCAGCTTCCATCCGATTTCATGATCGGGCGGTCCACGTCGTCGCCATGGGCGGTGGAGCGGAACAGCGTCTGCTCGCGCGGCTCCCAGTCCTCTGGCTGCTTGCCCTTGGGCGGCTCGAGCACGCCGCGATAGATGAGCCCCCTCTCGCGCAGCGCCTCGATCGCGCGCTCGATGAGCCCGGTGCCGTAGAGCGATTTCTCGGAAAAGAAGTGATCCATGGTCACGCCGATCAGCGCGAGATCGGCGCGGATCAGCGCCATCATCGCCTCGGTCGCGAAGTCGCGCACGGGGTCGAGCCAGACCTCCTCGGGCTGATCGAGATAGGCCGCGCCCACCTTCTGCCTGAGCGCCTCGCCCACCTCGATGAGGTAATCGCCCGGATAGGTGCCATCGGCAAAGGCCACCTCCTGCCCGTGCGCCTCCAGATAGCGCAGATAGACCGAGCGGGCGAGCACATCAACCTGCGCCCCGCCGTCGTTGATGTAGTATTCGCGCGTCACATCGAAGCCCGCAAAGGCCAGCAGGCTTGCCAGCGCATCGCCGAAGACCGCCCCGCGCGTGTGGCCCACATGCAGCGGGCCGGTGGGGTTGGCGGAGACATATTCGACATTGACCCGCCTGCCCTGCCCCATCGACGAGCGCCCGAAATCCGCCCCCTGGCCAAGCGCCGCGCGCACCACCTCGTGCCAGAGCGTGGGCGCAAGGCGCAGGTTGAGAAAGCCGGGGCCGGCCACCTCGGCGCGCGCGATGCGCGGGTCTCCGGAAAGCTGCGCCGCAAGCGCCTCTGCGATCTCGCGCGGCTTCTGGCCCGCGGGCTTCGCCAGCACCATCGCGGCATTGGTGGCCATGTCGCCATGGGCGGGATCGCGCGGCGGCTCCACCGCGACATTGGCCATGTCGAGCCCCGCAGGCAACGCGCCCCCGGCCTGCATGGCCCCGAGCGCATCGAGCACGAGCGAGCGGATTTCGTCGAAGAGGTTCATGGCGCGCCTTTCATCCTGCGATGCGCGCCGGTTTATCATCCCGCGCCCGCGCGTCAATCGCCGGAGGGTCGCGGCGGCGTTCCGCCCGGCTCGCGCGGCGGACCGAAGGCGATGAGACCGGACCCCTCGCCGCCGGCCGGGGCCTCGCCGCGGGCGATGAAGGCGAGCGTGCCCGAGGGCCGCATCTCCGCGAGCGGCACCGCCTCGGGATTGTCGGCGCGCCAGGCCTCAAGCGGGTAATCGGCGGTAAGCCGCGTCGTGCGCACGCCCCAGCCCTGCGCCATGCGCTGCGCGATCCCGGCATGATCGAGATCGCCGCCGATCCGCCGTCCGCCAAGCGTCGCGGGCAGCGCGTGGCGCGCACCCTCCTCGCGCGTCCGGCGCAGCTGAAAGACGTTCTCGCGGCCGAATTCCGGCGCGAGATCGGTGGTGACGAGCGTGTTGTAGGCGTCGTTGTCGCTCAGCGCCACGACCTGGCCGAAGCTCACTACCTCTATCCCGTCCTCGGCGGCCTCCGACAGGATGTCGCCGAAGAAGGTCCGCAGCCCCGCCGCGCGTGCCGAGCGCAGCCTCATGCGGTTGGGGTCGCTGACCAGCACCGGCACCTCGAGCTTTTGGAGCGCCTCACCGAGCGCCGTGGAAAAGGCCGATCCGCCCACCAGGATCACCCCCGGCGGCCCCTTCTGCGCAAGCCCGAGCGCGCGCCCCAGCGGCGCGAGCGAAAATCCGTGCAACACGACCGTGGCCGCCACCAGGGCGAAGGCCAGCGGCGTAAGCCGCGCCGCATCCTCGAAGCCGAGCGCGACCAGCCGCTCGCCGAAGAGCCCCGCCACCGCCACGAGGACCACGCCGCGCGGGCCGGTGAGCGCGACCAGCAGCCGTTCGTTCCAGGGCACGTTCGTGCCCAGCAGCGAGACGAGCACCGTCACCGGGCGCACCAGCAGGATGGTCACCGCCACGAAGGCCGCGGCACGCCAGTCGAGCAAAGCCAGCGCCTCGGGATTCATCGAGGCCGCAAGCAGGATGAACACGCCCGAGACCAGCAAGACGGTCGCGTGTTCCTTGAAGCGGCGCAGTTCGGCATAGCTCGGCAGGTCTGCATTGGCCATGTAAAGGCCCATCACCGTCACGGTCAGAAGCCCGCTTTCGTGCAGCACCGTGTCGGAAAGCGCGAACACCCCCAGAAGCACGGCAAAGAGCACCGGCACCTTCATGAACTCGGGCACATGACCCGCGCGGAACGCCCGCACCAGCCGCCAGCCCGCGCCAAGCCCGAGCGCCAGCGCCACCGCGATCCCCCGCGCCATGGAAAGGGCCGCGCCTCCCGCCGTCTCGGAGGCGGCCATGACGAGCACCACCTCGAAGGCCAGCACCGCGGCGAGCGCCCCCACCGGATCGTTGACGATGGCCTCCCATTGCAGGAGCTGCGCGGGTCTTCGCGCGAGCCGCGCCTGCCGCAGAAGCGGCGCGATCACGGTCGGGCCCGTCACGATCATGATACCGCCAAAGACCGCCGCCGTGGCCCAGTCGAGCCCGGCCGCGTAATGCAGCGCCAGCGTCGAGCCGAGCCAGCCCAGAGGCGCGCCGAGGATGACCAGCCGCCGGACCCCCTCGGCCGCGCCGCGCAGGCTCTGGAGATTGAGCGAAAGCCCCCCCTCGAAAAGGATCACCGCCACCGCGATCGAGACCATCGGTGCCATGAGCGGGCCGATATCGCGCGCCGGATCGAACAGACCCAGCCCCGGCCCGACGATCAGCCCGGCCGCCAGCATCAGCACGATGGCGGGCATCCGGAGCCGCCAGGCGAGCCATTGCGCCCCCACGCCAAGCGCGCCCACGAGCGCGAAGACCATCACCGGCGCAAGCGCGCCTGCCTCACCCGACATTGCCACGGCTAGACGCCTCCCCGAATGAAACCTGTCTTCCCCGTGAGCCGGGCATGGCTCTGGAGCGCGAAACGGTCGGTCATCCCGGCGATATAGTCGCTCACCAGCCGCGCCAGCGCCGTGCGGTCCGCGGCAAGCGCCACATCGGCCCGCCATTCGTCCGGCAGATGCCCGGGCGCGTCGAGATAGATCGGGAAAAGATCGCGCACCACCTCGTCCACCATGGCGCGCATCTCGTTGACCGCGGGCGCGCGATACATGCGGGTGAAGAGAAAGCCCCGGATCGCCTGCAAGTCTTGCCAGAGCGCGGGCGAGAAGCGGATCACCGGCGCGCCGAGCGCGCGCAGCGCGGCGACATCGGCAGGCGCGGCCTCGGCCAGCCGTGCCCGGCTCGTGGCAATCACGTCGCCCACCATCTCGCCGAAGACGCGGCGCAGCGCCTCGTGACGGCGGCGCTTGGGATCGAGACCGGGATAGCGCCGGTCCACCTCCGCGAAACAGTCGCCGACGATGGGCAGCGTGGCAATCTCCTCGTCGGTGAAGAGCCGCGCGCGCAGCCCGTCATGCAGATCGTGGTTGTTATAGGCGATGTCGTCGGCAATCGCCGCCGCCTGCGCCTCGGCCCCGGCATGGGTGTGCAGTTCCAGATCGTGGCGCGCGTTGTAATCGGCCAGCGCATAGGGCAGCGGGCTGCTGACCGGCCCGTTATGCTTGGCGATGCCCTCGAGCGTCTCCCAGGTGAGGTTGAGCCCGTCGAACTCGGCGTAATGGCGTTCGAGCGCGGTGACGATGCGCAGCGCCTGCGCGTTGTGATCGAACCCGCCATAGGGGGCCATGAGCGCGGCCAGCGTGTCCTCGCCCGCATGGCCGAAGGGCGTGTGGCCAAGATCATGCGCCAGCGCCACCGCCTCGGTCAGATCGGTGTTGAGGCCGAGTGCCCCGGCGATGGTGCGCGCCACCTGCGCCACCTCGATGGAATGGGTGAGCCGCGTGCGATAGTAATCCCCCTCATGCGCGACAAAGACCTGCGTCTTGTGCTTGAGCCTGCGAAACGCGCTGGAATGGATGATCCGGTCCCGGTCACGCTGAAAGGGAGAGCGGAAGGCGCTTTCCTCCTCGGTCACGCGGCGGCCGCGCGTGCGGGCGGGATCGGTGGCGAAGGGCGCGGGCATCGGCGGGGTCCTTGTGGCGGGGCGCGTGATTCCTATATGTCAGAGTGATCAATGACTGAAAACCGCCGCGACGTCCCGAGGTCCCAGATGCAGCTTCCCCCAAAGGTCACTCCGCGCGCCTTTGCCCGCCTCGCCGAGATCGGCGCGGGCGAGAAGGGCCAGGCTTTGCGCGTGGCGGTCGAGGGCGGCGGCTGTTCGGGCTTTCAGTATGACATCCGCCTCGACACCCCGGCCGAGGACGATCTGATCCTCGAGGGCGAGGGGCAGCGCGTGGTGGTGGATTCGGTGTCCCTGCCCTTCCTTGCCGGGGCGGTGATCGACTTTACCGAGGAACTGATCGGCGCGCGCTTCGTGATCGACAATCCGAACGCCACCTCCTCCTGCGGCTGCGGCACCTCGTTCTCGATCTGAACCGGCGCGTCAGGCGACGCGACCCGCGGCCGGACGCAGCAGACGCCCCTCATGCCCGCGCAGCAGCCGACGCGCCGGGGGCATGTCAAATCCCGCGGCCCCAATTTCGGGGAAAAGCGCCAGGATCTCTTCCCGCAGCGCCGAACCGTCGCGGCAGAGATAGTCGCCCACCAGAAAGCTCTCGGTCGCCAGCCCCTCGGCCAGGACGATCTCGTGCGCATCGAACATGACATGGACATAGGTCACGCTGGCGCAGGGCGCGCGGTGGATCGTGTCGCCGTTGACCAGCAGATGCGCCGGGCAGAGCACTTCCGGCTCGCCCAGGTAAAGCTCGGCGCGCCAGCCGTCGAGCAGGATCCGGTGCTGCGGCGAGACCCGCAACTCGCCATGCGGGCCGAGCGCGCCGGGAGCGAACCGAACGGGGGCAAAATCACCCACGCCGGGCACCCTGCGCCTGCCCACCCACCGCACCGGGCGCGCGCCGTGGTCGCGCGTGAGCACCATGTCGCCCGGCATGAGCGCCTCGACCGGACGCGCGCCGCCCGGAACGGCAATGCGCGTGCCCGCCACGAAACAGGGCGGGCCGAAGCCCGAGACCGGAAACTGCGTGCTCTGCGTGACGAAGGTGCGCGCGGTAATCGTGCCGTCGCTCAGAACCGATCCGTCGCTCGGCGTGAAATGGCGCGCGCCATCGGCGGTGTAGAAGGTGACGCCGGTGATCGCGTCGCCATTCAGCGTGATCGTGTCGCCGACCCAGACATTGACAACGTCGCTGCCGTTGATCTGGTCGTTGCCGTCCGAGCGGATGAAGCCGTCGTCATCGGCATCGTTGACCTGCATGGTGATGATGGTCGCGGCAAAGGGCACCGGCGTGGCGCCGGGGTCGAAATTGCCCGCGATGGTCTGCTCGGTAAAGATTGCCATGCTGCCCGGCCCGTCACTCGCGATCGCCCGGCCATTCTCTAGCGGCGGAATCCGGAGTCATTTGGCCCGCGGGGTGGCGGAATCGGGGCGCGCGAAATCGCTTGAACCCGGCCCGGAGCGCTGAGATAGAGGCGCGGGAGGAGAGGCGGCCATGCGCATTGCCAGTTTCAACATCAACGGCATCAAGGCCCGCCACGCGGCGCTTTGCGACTGGCTGGACGAGGCCCGGCCCGACGTGGTGCTGTTGCAGGAGATCAAGACCGTGGACGCGGGTTTTCCGCGCGAGAGCTTCGAGGAGCGCGGCTACAACGTCCAGACCCACGGGCAGAAGGGGTTCAACGGCGTTGCGATCCTGTCGAGGCGTCCGCTCGAGGACGTGACGCGCGGCCTTCCCGGCGACGAGGAGGACGATCAGGCCCGCTGGATCGAGGCCACCGTCATGGGCGAGCGCCGCGCGCTGCGGCTCTGCGCGCTCTACCTGCCCAACGGCAACCCCGCGCCGGGGCCGAAATTCGACTACAAGCTGCGATGGATGGCGCGGCTGAGGGCGCGCGCCGCCGACCTGCTTGCCACCGAGGAGCCGGTGCTCATGGCGGGCGATTACAACGTCATCCCGCAGGACGAGGACGCCGCCCGCCCCGAGGCGTGGCGCGAGGACGCGCTCGCCCGCCCCGAAAGCCGTGCCGCCTTTCGCCGGGTCCTGCATCTCGGCTACACGGATGCGTTCCGCGCGCGGGTGCAGGGGCCGGGGCATTACAGCTTCTGGGATTACCAGGCGGGCGCGTGGGAGCGCAACAACGGCATCCGCATCGACCATGTGCTGCTCAGCCCGCAAGCCGCGGACCTGATGACCGATTGCGGGATCGACAAGGCCCTGCGCGGGCGCGACAAGCCCTCCGATCACGTCCCCGTCTGGGTCGAGATCGACGCCTGACGCGCCCCGTCCCTTACATCTGCCGGATGCGCGGCGCGCGCCATCGGGCCGCAGGTTCGATGACAAGGTCGGTCAGTGCCCAGACAAGTGCATCCACCCGGTCGGGGCTGCCGCGCCCCTCATAGCCGCGCGCGGTCATCGCGCACATCTGGTCCTCGAGCCGGTCAAGCCCCTTGAGGTGCTGCACGCGCCCCTGCTCGTAAAGCGCCGCCACCGGCTCGGCGCGCACCACCTTGCCGCGGCTGGCATGAACCTTGCGCAAGCTGACCAGCGGATCGAGCTGGCGGATCACCTGTTCCACCAGGTCGCCGCCCTGGTTGACCTCGGCCACCAGCCGTTCGGCCCCCCAGCGATCCATCGCGCGGATCGCGGCCTCGGCCCATTGCGCGGGGCTGGCCCCCTCGACGCTGGCATCCTCGAGCACGACGGCGCGCCAGTCCCGCACAGGCCCGCGCGTGACCGCCCCCGCCACCACGATCCCGCAGGCATCCGAGCCGCCATGCCCCGTCACCGGCGGGTCGATCGCCACCACGATCCGGTCGAGCGGCGGGACCTCGGCCACCTGCCCCGCCTCGATCAGCGCGGGCGTCCAGAGCGCATCCTCGGCGGTATCCACCAGCACGCCGTCGAGCTCCTGCCGTCCGAGCCGCGTGCCGGCATAGCGCGCGCGCACCTCCTCGAGGAAGCCCTGCGCGAGATTGGCGGCATTGGCCTCGGTCGGGGCGCTCGTGACCACGGTGCTGTCGCGCGCCATGAGCTCCTTGAGCACGCCCACGTTGCGCGGCGTGGTGGTGACGCAGACGCGCGGATCCGCCCCGAGGCGCAGGCCGAATTGCAGCATGTCCCAGGTTTCTCTCGCGCGCTTCCACTTGGCGAGCTCGTCCACCCAGGCCCCGTCGAATTGCGGCCCGCGCAGGGAGTCGGGCTCGTGCGCGGAAAAGACCTGCGCGATGGCCCCGTTGGGCCACAGCAGCCGCTTGCGCGTGGCCTGCCATTCGGGCCGCCGGTCAGGGGGCGAACAGGCCATGATCCCGCTTTCGCCGAAGATCATCACCTCGCGCACCTGATCAATGGTCTCGCCCACCAGGGCGAGGCGCGTGCAGCGCCCCGAATCGAGCGGGCGCGATCCCTCGACCTGCGCGCGCACCCATTCGGCCCCGGCCCGCGTCTTGCCCGCGCCGCGCCCGCCCAGGATCACCCAGGCGCGCCAGTCGCCCTCGGGCGGAAGCTGATGCGGCATCGCCCAGAATTCGAAGATCCAGGGCAGCGCGAAAAGCTCAGCCTCGGTGAGGGCAGCGAGGAAGTCCTCCTGCGCATCTTGCCCTTCTGAGACGATCCAGGCGGCAGCCGATCTCATGTCGGGCTGCGGCGAAGTCGATGGCATAACCGTGGACGATGCCACGATCCCGTTGTCTGCGTTTGTCAAGTATCATCTCCGCTTCGATGGCGATCTTGAGCCATTGCCGGATTTCGGCGGTGGCCCGTGTCGCGTTCTTCAGTTCTCCGAGATCCCCGTCCCGGATCTTCAGGTAGAGCACCTGAAGATCCCCGCGCATGTCCGCGAGTTGCCGCTCAAGCGCGTCGATCGAGGTGGTCAGGCCCGAAGGCTCTTCCTCCGGGGTGATCAGAACCATGCGTGTCGCTGCCTCATGAAATTGCCTTTCGCCCAGGGATCCCCGCCCGTGCCGACACGGAAAAGCGGCCTCCGGGGGGTGCCCGGGGCCGCTTGCCCATCTCGTCCAGCATGGCCGGACGGATACATCAAACCGTTCGCAAAGTCAATGGCTTGGCCAGTGTAACGCCGCGCGGCGCAGGGCGGTGCGTTAACGGACTCTCAGGGATTTCGTGCCCGCCAGGCGGCCCAGGCCTCGGGCGTGTCGAGATCGGTCACCGCGCGGTCGGCGGGCAACGGATGAAGCCGCACCGGATGGCGCGCCAGCAGCGCGCGGGCCCCCTCATCCCCCCTGAGCCCCGCCATGTCCGGCAGGAGCGCGGCGGGCAAGATGACCGGATGCCCCGGCTCTCCGGCCTCGGATGTCGCGCGCAGGATGGTCGTCCCGTCAAAGGCTTGCAGCGCATCCTCTAGGTCCTGCGGCCGCAGATCCGGCATGTCGGGCAAAAGCACCATCAGCGCCGCCGCACCCCGTGCCCGCGCCCAGGCCGCGCCCGTCCGCAAGGAGGCGGCCATGCCCTCTCCCGCCTGCGCCACCTCCCTGCGGTCGAGCGCCAGCCCGGCGAGCACCGCCGCCCGCGCCGCCCCGCCGGGCGGCAACGTCACCAGCACGGCATCGCTCACCGAGAGCGCCACCTCGGCCCGCTCGCGCAGAAGCGCGCGCCCGCGCACCACCTCCAGCAGCTTGTCGCGCCCGCGCATCCGCCGCGACGCCCCCGCCGCCGGCAAAAGCACCGCGACGCCCATTATCGGATCAGGTTGAGCCGCAGCTTCAGGCCGCGCCGCGCGTCCTGCGGCAGGTGCCGGTTGAGGCGGCGGTTGACGGAACCGAAGACCCCGATCACCGCCAGCGTCAGCAGGATGAAATAGAAGGCGAGGATCGGATAGGGCACGAAGGGGTTGAAGGTCTTGTCGGCGAAGAACTGCGCGTAGTAGAGCGCGTCCCCGCGCTGTGCCCAGGCCGGAAAGCCCGAGAAGAAGACAAGCGTCGTGGAATGGAAGAGAAAGATCGCCTCGTTCGTGTAGGCGGGCCAGGCCAGCCGCAGCATGGTGGGCCAGACGATCCGGCGGAAGCGCGGCCAGCCGGCAAAGCCATAGGCATCGGCGGCCTCCACATCGCCCTTGGGGATCGCGCGCAGCGCGCCGTAGAAGATTTCCCCCGAATAGGCGGCGGTGTTGAGAAACAGCACGATCAGCGCCCCGAGCCAGGCGGAGGTGAAGGCGTCGAAGACGGGATGCACGGATTTCAGCGACAGAAACAGGAAATAGGCAAAGAAGAACTGGATGAAGAGCGGCGAGCCGCGAAACACGAAGATGAACCATTCCGAGGGCTTGCGGATGAGCGGATTGCGCGCCCCCTTGCCGAGCGCGACCGCCGTGGCAAGGAAGAACCCCGCGAAAAGCGCCACCGCGCCGAAATAGATGTTCCAGATCATCCCCGAGCCGATGAGCGTGAACTGCTCGCAGAGCGTGTAGCCCTCGCGCGGCAGAAGCCGCTCGCCAATGCCCACCGAGCGCAGCGCATAGTCCTGGACGGTCTGCCAGCAGCTCATGCGCGCGCCCTCCGCTGCGCTTCGGCGCCGGTGGTGGCCTGCCCGTGGCTGAGGCGCACCATCACCCGCTCGAGCACCACCTCCGAGACGCGCGTGAGCCCGAGATAGAACACGAGAAGCGCCAGGAAATACCACATCCGCCAGTCGCCATGCGGATAGTCGGTAAAGCGCGGGTTGGCCGTGCCGCCCAGTTCGCGCGCCCAGTAGACGATATCCTCCACCCCCAGCAGGAAGAGAAGCGGCGTGGCCTTGGTCAGCACCATCCACAGGTTGCCGAGGCCCGGCAGCGCATAGACCCACATCTGCGGCACGAGGATGCGCCAGAAGCTTTGACGCGGCGACATCCCGTAGGCGGCGGCAGTCTCGATCTGCGCGCGCGGCACGGCGCGCATCGCGCCATAGAGCACGTTCGCGGCAAAGGCCCCGAAGACGATGGCGAAGGTCAGAACGGCAATGAAAAAGCCGTAGGCCTCATGCACCCACTGATCGGCATTGCCGAGCGGCAGCTTGGCATCCGGGCAGACGACGAAATCGTTGCCCTGCCAGATCTCGTCCTGCCAGTCGGGGCATTTGATCCTGTGGCGGATTACCTCGAACATCTGATCGAGCGCAATCACGAAGAAGAGGAAGAAGGCGATGTCCGGCACGCCCCGGACAATGGCGATATAGCCCTTGCCGACCCAGCTGAGCGGCCAGATGCGCGAGCGCGCGGCCATCGCCCCCCCGAAGCCGAAGGCGAGCGCGGCGGGTGCCGTGATCGCCAGCAGCAGCAGGACCGTGCCCACGGCGATATAGAGATTGGCGTGCTTGGCGGTGGTCAGGTAACATGACAGCCATTTCAGCCCTTCAAGGGTCGATGGATCGGCGCAGTAGGAAAAAATGGCGGCCTCCCTCGGACTGCGGGGCCCCCGCGCAAGCGGCGCGGGGGCCGGCGGGTGATCACTCGAAGGTCGAGGCGACTTCCCATTTCTTGATCAGCGCGTTGAGCGTGCCGTCATCCTTCATCGACTGGATCGCCGCGTCGAACTTGGCGCGCAGCTCGCTGTCGGACTGACGCAGACCCATGCCGACGCCGCCGCCAAGCGGCACGTCCTCGCCGACGAAACGCAGGTCCGGGTCTTCCTCGGCGATCGGCACGAGATAGGACTTGTCGGCCAGAACCGCATCCGCCTCGCCGTTGCGCACGGCGGCGATGGTCTCCTCGGGGGTGGCGAACTCGACAAGGGTCGCCCCCGATTCCGCGACATACCCCGCCTGGATCGTGCCGGTCTGCGCCGCGATCACGCCGCCCTCGAGATCCACGTCGTCGGACATGGCGAGATAGGCGGACGGGTCCGGCGGCGTGTAGTTCTGCGTGAACGAGATGACCTGCGCGCGCTCCTCGGTGATGGACATGCCCGCGATGATCGCGTCATAGTTGCCCGAAACGAGGTTGGGGATGATCGAATCCCAGTCGTTCGTCACCCATTCGCAGGTGAGGCGCGCGCGCTTGCACAGCTCGTCGCCAAGCTCGCGCTCGAAGCCGTCCACCTCGCCCTTGTCGTTGATGAAATTCCAGGGCGCATAGGCCCCTTCGGTGCCCAGGCGCACCACGTCCTGCGCCAGCGCCGCCCCGGCCATCATGGCCATCGCGGCGGTGGTGATCAGTAGTTTCCTCATGGTTTTCTCCCTCTTGGTTGACAGGTCTCACACGGCCATGGTGGAGCTGAGAAAGCCCCGCAGCCGTTCGGATTTCGGGCTGCCAAAGAGCGCGTCGGGCGCGCCTTCCTCCTCGACCAGCCCCTGATGCAGGAACACCACGTGATCGCTCACATCGGCGGCCATGCGCATGTCATGGGTGACGATCATCATGGTCCGGCCCTCGTTTGCCAGATCCTTGATGACGCGAATCACCTCCTGTTCCAGCTCCGGATCAAGCGCCGAGGTCGGCTCGTCGAAGAGAAGCGCCTCGGGCTCCATGCAAAGCGCGCGGGCGATGGCGGCGCGCTGCTGCTGGCCGCCGGAAAGCTGTGCGGGATAGGCATCGCACTTGTCGCCGATGCCAACCTTGTCGAGATAGCGGCGCGCGGCGCTCTCCACCTCGGCGCGGTCGCGGCCCAGCACCGTCACCGGGGCCTCCATCACGTTCTGCAGGATGGTCATGTGCGCCCAGAGATTGAACTGCTGGAACACCATGCTGAGCTTGGTGCGGATGCGCAGCACCTGCCTGGGATCGGCCGGATGCCTGTTGAGCCCGGTCCCCTTCCAGCGCACCGGCTCGCCCTTGAAGAGGATATCGCCCTGCTGACTGTCCTCGAGCAGGTTGGCGCAGCGCAGGATGGTGGACTTGCCCGACCCCGACGAGCCGATGAGCGCGATCACATGCCCCCGGGGCGCGACCAGATCGACCCCCTTGATGACCTCGAGCGCGCCATAGGCCTTGTGCAGGTTGCGGATCTCGATGACCGGCGTTTCGGACACGCGCGTCCCCCTGTTGGACGGATGTTTTCTGATTTGTGACACTAGGGCGGAAAATTCTGCGCAATGCAACTTGCAAAGCGGCAAGATGGCGGCTGCGGCCTCCGAAGTGACGCCCGGTCAGCCCAAATCGGCGGCAGGCGGATCGGGTATGGGCAGGGCAAGGTAGCTCTCTTCGGAGAGACGGGTCATGCCGCGCAGCCCGAGCGTGTCACGATCCCTTGCCGACAAGGCCGCCAGCGCATCGGACAGCGCGGCGCGGATCGGGGCCGGGTCGCGGCCCGCCGCGGTGATATAGGGCAAGGCGGGCGTGGGATCCGTGCGCCCGATCACGCGCAGGTCACGGGCAAAGCCGTCATGGCGCGCGATCATCCGCCATGTCAGCGCGTCGAGCGCGGCGATATCGGCGCGCCCTTCGGCCACGGCGCGCGCGGACAGGGCATGCGCGCCGGTCCGCAACGTCGGCCCGAAGGCAAGACCATGCGCGGCGGCGAAAGCCTGCGGCGCGGCCCAGCCCGATTGCGACAGGGGTTCGTTATAGGCCAGCACGGTGCCCGCAAAGTCGCGCACATCCGCGCGCGGATCGTCGGCACGCGCCACGAAGACGCTGCAATAATGGCCATCGGGGCAATCGGGCAGGTCGCAGACCGGCGTTGCCACAAGGTTCACCCTGCCATGCAGCCGCGCGCGATAGGGCAGCCCGCAGGTCTGCGACAGGATCAGGTCGGGGCTTTGCCACTGCGCCCAGAGATCGCCCCCGCGCGTGAGATGTTCAGGCCCCTGCCCCAGCCGTTCCCGCACGCCCTGCCAGAGCCGGTCATTGGCCGCCGCCGTCTCGGGGCGGTCATACATGGGAAGGCTGGCGATCACGCCCGCGTCGCCCTCTGCCGCGCCCGCGCGCTTTCCTGGTCGGTAAAGCCCAGCAGGTTCGTCACCATCCGCATGAGCGAATCCTCGTGCGCCTCGCGGGTGCCATCGGCGAGCGCCACCTGCCACAGCGCCTCGAGCACCGCCTCGCGCGCCTCGAGCGGCACCGCATCCTTGATCGCGCGGGTAAAGCGCACCGTGTCGGGGGCCTCGGCCTCGAGCGCCTCGGCCTCGGCCCGCAGCGCCTCGGCCTCGGCCTGGCCAAGCCCGTAGCGCGCGGCCAGGATGTCGGTGATGCGCGCGCGCTCGGACGCGGCATAGTCGCCGTCGCTGCGTGCCAGTCGGACCATCAGCGCCGAGAGCGCCAGCCGCGCATCGGCATCGGGAAGGGTTTCGGGGGCGGGGGCCAGGAGCCGGGTCAGGAAATCAGCGAACATGACATCCTACTTAGCCCAGCCCCGCGCCCCCGCCAATGGCTCAGAGTGCGGTCCAGCCGCCATCGACGCTGATCGTGGTGCCGGTGATCTGCGCCGCCGCGTCCGAGCACAGGAAAAGCGCGGTACCCCCCATCTGCTCGGTGGTGGCGAATTCCTTCGACGGCTGACGTTCGAGCATGACCTTCTCGATCACCTCCTCGCGGCTCATGCCGTATTTCTCCATCGTGTCGGGGATCTGCGCCTCCACCAGCGGGGTAAGCACGTAGCCCGGGCAGATCGCGTTGGCGGTGATCGGCTCGCGCGCGGTTTCGAGCGCCACCACCTTGGTCAGCCCGACGATGCCGTGCTTGGCCGCCACATAGGCGGATTTGAACGGGCTTGCGGTCAGCCCATGGGCCGAGGCGATGTTGATCACCCGCCCCCAGCCGCGTTCGCGCATGACCGGCAGGGCGGCGGCGGTGGTGTGGAAGGCGGAGGTGAGGTTGATGGCGATGATCGCATCCCATTTCCCGGTCGGGAACTCGTCGATCGGCGCGACATGCTGGATCCCGGCATTGTTCACCAGGATATCGCAACCGCCCGCCTTTTCGATCAGCGCGCGGCACTCGTCGCCTTTCGACATGTCCGCCTTGATGTAGCGCGCATCGGTGCCGGTCTCCTCCGAGATCCGGCGGGCCAGCGCGTGATCCTCCTCCGAATCGGTAAAGGAGTTGAGAACCACATTCGCGCCCGCGCGCGCCAGTTCCTCGGCGATGCCCAGACCGATGCCCGAATTCGAGCCGGTGATGACGGCGGTCTTGCCTTTGACACTCATGCCCAGTCTCCCAATGGCCGTTGCATGCGCAGCATAGATGCCGCATCTGCGGAATGCACGGGCGGATGTCGGACGGATGGCGCGCGACGGTCAAAAAAAAAACCCCGGCGCAAGGCCGGGGTCTAGTCATTGAGGCAGGTTTCATACAGGCAAGAAACCTATCGAGCAGTGACCCCTTTATAAGCAATCAAGCGCCGCTATCCAAGCTAAAAGTTTGAAAAGACGGGACTCGCGTTTTACGGTCAGGGTCAATGACACAAGGCAGAGCAGGGATTGTTGCGAAAATGACCCCGGATTTTTTCCGCGCGGGCCGCGCCGTGATCGTGGCCGTTGCGCTTGCGCTCGGGGCACCCGCAGCCGGGGCCGCGCCGGTCCATGGCATAGCTATGTATGGGGCCCCCGCGCTCCCACCGGATTTTGTGTCGCTGCCCTATGCCAACCCGGATGCGCCCAAGGGCGGGCGAATCGTTACCGGCAATGTGGGCAGCTTCGATTCGCTCAATCCCTTCATCCTGCGCGGAACCCCGCCCTGGCAGCTGGCGCATCTCACGCATGAGACGCTGATGGGGCGTTCCTATGACGAACCCTTCACCCTCTACGGCCTTCTGGCCGAATCGGTCGAGACGGACGCGGCCCGCTCCTGGGTCGAGTTCACCCTGCGCGAGGAGGCCCGATTCTCGGATGGCAGCCCGGTCACGGTCGAGGACGTGATCTGGTCCTACGAGACGCTTGGGGCGCGCGGGCATCCGCGCTACCGCGCCTTCCGGGACAAGGTGGCGCGGATCGAGGCCACGGGGCCGCGCTCGGTCCGGCTCAGCTTCAACACCGAGGACCGCGAACTTGCGCTGCTCGCCGGGCTGCGCCCGATCCTGCAAAAGGCGCAATGGGAGGGGCGCGACATCGCCGAGGCGGGGCTTGACGACATCCCCGTCGGCACCGGCCCCTATGTCGTGGCCGATTACGAGGCAGGCCGCTTCGTGCGCCTGACGCGCAATCCCGATTACTGGGGGCGCGATCTGCCCCTGCGCCGCGGCACCGCCAATTTCGACGAGATCCGCATCGAGTTCTTCGGTGACGACACCGTGCTCAAGGAGGCGTTCAAGGGCGGTCTGCTGAGCTATGTGCGCGAGTTCAACGCCGAGGCCTGGGCCACGCAATACGACTTTCCCGCCGTCACGCGCGGCGAGATCGTGCTGAGCGAGATCCCGCATGGCAAGCCCTCGGGCATGACCGGCTTCGTCATGAACACCCGCCGCGCGCCGCTTGACGACTGGCGGGTGCGCGAGGCGCTGATCACCGCGTTCAACTTCGAATACATCAACGAGACGCTCACCGGCGGGCGGCAGCCGCGCATCACCTCCTATTTCTCGGGTTCGGATCTGGCCATGCGGCCCGGCCCGGCCGAGGGGCGCGTGCGCGAATTGCTCCTGCCCTTCCGGGACACGCTCCTGCCCGGCACGCTCGAAGGCTACACCCTGCCCGAGGGCGACGGCACGGCGCGCAACCGCCGCAACCTGCGCCGCGCGCGCGCGCTGCTGGAAGAGGCGGGCTGGCACATCGAGGCGGGGCGGCTCGTGAACCGTGCGGGACAAGCCCTTGAATTGACGGTGCTTCTGCAACAGGACGGCCTTCTGGCGCAGGCCGGCGCGATGATGGACATCTATGCGCGCGCGCTTGAGCGGCTCGGCATCCGCCTGACCATCGAGACGGTGGACAAGGCGCAATATGCCGAGCGCGAGGCGCAGTTCGATTTCGATCTGACGATGATGCGCCGCGCGCTCTCGCTCAGCCCCGGCAACGAGCAGATGTTCTACTGGGGCTCGGAACATGCCGACACGCCCGGCAGCCGCAATCTCATGGGGATGCGCTCCCCCGCCGCCGAGGCGATGATCCGCGCCATGCTCACCGCCGACACGCGCGAGACGTTCACCGCAGCGACCCGCGCGCTCGACCGGGTGCTGACCGCGGGGCGCTATGTCATCCCGATCCACCGCTACAGCGTGGGACGTATTGCCCACAAGGCCGATCTGGCCTATCCTGTGGATAACCTGCCGCTATACGGAGACGGGATCCATTTCCTGCCCGAGGTCTGGTGGCAAGAGACAAGAAACGACTGAGCAGGCAAGAATCGAGCGGACAATGCGAAAACTGATGGTCGTTGCGATCCTCGGGCTTCTGGCGGGCTGTGCCACCGTCGATGGCATCGGGCGCGACATTTCCGGTGCCGCGCGCCGGGTGCAGAGCGCGTTCTGAGCACGCTTCGGGGCCACCGCGCAACAGACGCGACCCGCACACGCCTTGCCGCGCGCGGGGCGTGTTCCGGGCTGAGCATTGCCCCTTGACGCGCCGCCCCATCCTGTCAAAACCCCGTCATGAGCACCGCCACCCTGACCATCGACCTCGACGCGCTCGTTGCCAACTGGCGCGCGCTCGATGCCCTCACCACCGGCGAGACGGCGGGCGTGGTCAAGGCCGATGCCTACGGTCTGGGCATGGCACGGGTGGCGCGGGCGCTGGCGCGCGCGGGCGCGCGGCACTTCTTCGTCGCCGTGGCCGAGGAAGGGGCCGCGCTGCGCGAGATCCTTGGCGAGAGCGTCACCATCCATGTCCTGTCCGGCCACATGCCGGGCGACGCGGACATGATCGGCGATTGCGCCCTCGTGCCGATGCTCAACTCGGTCGATCAGCTCATCCGCCATGCCGAGGCGCTGCCCGGCCATCCCTTCGGCGTCCAGCTCGATACCGGCATGAACCGCCTCGGCATGGAGCCCGCCGAATGGCAGGCGGTGCGCGAGATCGCGCTCGCGCAGGCACCCGTTCTGCTCATGTCGCACCTTGCCTGCGCCGACGAGCGCGATCACGCCATGAACCCCCGCCAGCTCGCGCTCTTCCGAGAGATGACCGACGGGCTCGACATTCCGCGCAGCCTGGCCAATACCGGCGCGATGCTCCTGCATGGCGATTACCATTTCGACCTCGCCCGCCCGGGCATCGGGGTCTATGGCGGCGCGCCCTTCACCGAGGCGCGCCCGGTGGTCACGCTCGACATTCCGGTGATCCAGTGTCGCGACCTGGAGACGGGCGAAAGCGTGGGCTATGGCTGCGATTTCATCGCCGAGCGCCCCACGCGCATCGCCACCGTGGCGGCGGGCTATGGCGACGGCATCCTGCGCGCCATGGGGCCGCGCACCAGCCTCTGGGCAGAGGACACCCCGTGCCCCGTGGCGGGCCGCATCTCGATGGATCTCATGGGCGTGGACATCACAGAACTGGGGCGCGATCCGGCGCATCTGCAACTTCTCGGCCCGCAGCAGGGCATCGACGTTCTGGCCGCCAATGCGGGCACCATCGGCTACGAGATCCTGACCTCGCTGGGCGCGCGCCACACACGGCGCCATATCGGCGGATGAGCTTGATCCTCGCCTTTCTCGCGTCCATCGGGCGCACGGTGCTGGCGGGGCTGGCGGGCGTGGGCCGCTTCACGCTCTTCGCCACGGAGACGGTGAGCCATCTGACGCGCCCGCCCTTCTACTGGCGCGAGTTCGGTCATGCGCTGGTGCAGATCGGCTGGCTGTCGCTGCCCGTGGTGGGGATGACGGCGCTCTTCACCGGCGGGGCGCTCGCGCTGCAGATCTACGCGGGCGGTGCGCGGTTCAACGCCGAGACGGTCGTGCCCTCGATCGTCGCCATCGGGCTTACCCGCGAATTGGGCCCGGTGCTGGGCGGGCTGATGGTGGCGGCGCGCGTGGCCTCCTCCATCGCCGCCGAGATCGGCACGATGAAAGTGACCGAGCAGATCGACGCGCTCACCACGCTTTCCACCAACCCGATGAAATATCTCACCCTGCCGCGTGTCCTGGCCGCGACGCTCGCGGTGCCCGTGCTGGTCGGTGTGGGCGACGTGATCGGCATCATGGGCGGGTTTCTCGTGGGTGTGGCGCGGCTCGATTTCGGGGCGGCCACCTATCTCAAGACCACGCTCGATTTCCTCGAGACATGGGACGTGGTCTCGGGCCTCATCAAGGGCTCGGTCTTCGGCTTCATCGTGGCGCTGATGGGCTGCTATCACGGGATGAACTCGGGGCGCGGCGCGCAGGGCGTGGGCCGCGCCACCAAGACGGCCGTGGTCGCAGCCTCGGTGCTCATCCTTGCCGCCAACTATGTCCTGACCGAGGTGTTCTTTTCCGCATGATCGAGCTCAGGGACGTCCACAAGGCCTTCGGCGAGAACCGCGTGCTGCGCGGGGTGAACCTGACCGTCGCCTCGGGCAGCTCCATGGTGATCATCGGCGGCTCTGGCACCGGCAAGTCGGTGGCGCTCAAATGCATCCTGGGCCTCATCCGGCCCGATAGCGGCACGATCACGCTTGACGGGCAGGACGTGACGCGGGGCGACCGCGATGCCTTTCTGGCGCGCTTCGGGATGCTCTTTCAGGGCGGCGCGCTGTTCGATTCGCTGCCCGTGTGGCAGAACGTGGCCTTTCGCCTGCTGCGCGGCTCGCTCAAGCGCCCGGCGCGCGAGGCGCGCGAGATCGCGGTGGAAAAGCTGCGCCGCGTCGGGCTGAAGCCGGACGTGGCCGACAAGTTCCCGGCGGAGCTTTCGGGCGGGATGCAGAAGCGCGTGGGCCTTGCCCGCGCCATCGCCGCCGAGCCCGAGATCATCTTCTTCGACGAGCCCACGACCGGCCTTGACCCGATCATGTCGGGGGTGATCAACGAGCTTATCCGCGAAATCGTGGTCGAGATGGGTGCCACGGCCATGACCATCACCCATGACATGACCTCGGTCCGCGCCATCGCCGACAACGTGGCGATGCTCCATGACGGGGTGATCAAGTGGACCGGGCCGGTCTCGGAGATGGATCATTCGGGCGATCCCTATCTCGACCAGTTCATCCACGGCCGCGCGGAAGGCCCCATCGAGGCGGTGCGCTGACGCGACCCGTGCGATTTACCCTTGAAATTTCTGCGGGCGCAAAGTAATAAAATTCCAACTAGGGTGCAAAATTCGCCTCAAAATTACGCACCGAACGAATCGGAGGGGCGAATGTTGGACAACCTGCCGCGCGGCACGATCTGCATCGAGGATATCGAGATGGGCATGGTGCGCCATCTGCGAAAGGTCGTGACAGACCGCGATATCGAGATGTTTGCCGAGGTCTCGACCGACCGGAACCCGGTCCATCTCGACGACGCCTATGCGCAGGACACGATCTTCGAGGGGCGCATCGCGCATGGCATGCTCACCGCCGGGCTGATCTCGGCGGTGATCGGCGAGCAGCTTCCCGGTCACGGCACGGTCTACATGGGCCAGACGCTGAAATTCCTCGCCCCCGTGCGCCCCGGCGACATGGTCCATGCCGAGGTCGAGGTGGTGGGCATCGACCACGGCAAGCGCCGCGTGCAGCTCGATTGCCGTTGCCTCGTGAACGGCAAGAAGGTGCTGATCGGCGAGGCGACCGTTCTCGCCCCCTCGCGCAAGTTCGACTGAACCCGGGCCGGCAGCTCGTGGCACCGCGCCACCGTGACCGCCCGATACGGACACCGTTGCCCTGCGCGCGGTGAGTTTCCTAGACCTGGAACAACGTTCCGACGACATAGGCGATCGTCGCCGCCGCGCCTCCGATCACCAGGGTCTCGAGAGAAGACCGCCACCATGGGCTCAGCGACCAGTAACTCTTGATGGCCCCGATTGCGGAAAACGTGACCATGGTCATCGCCGCCGATGTCGTGAACGCATTTTCCAATCCGATGATGAACGGGATCAGCGGCAGAATTCCGGCGATCAGAAAGGAAACGAAGGTCGTGACAGCGGAGATAGCCGGATGAGGATCGATGCTGCCCAGCCCGTATTCGCCTTCCATCATCAGGGCGATCCACTTCTCGCGATCCCGGGTTATCGCGTCGGTCGCCTGGCTCAGGACCTCGCCTGACAACCCCTTCTGGGCGAGGATCTCGCGAACCTCGAGCCGCTCGCCTTCGGGAAACCGCCGGATGTGACCTTCCTCGATCCTGCGCAGGCGGTGCCTGTTATCAAGCTCTGCCTTGGTTCCCGAGTAGTTGGCAGCCGCCATGGAGAAACCGTCGGCCAGGACATTTGCCAATCCCAGTGCCACGATGACAAAGGGTGACAGCCCGGCGCCCGCGACGCCTGCGACGATCGCGAATGTCGTGACGGCGCCGTCGATCGCACCATAGACGGCGTCGCGCAACACGCCTCGTCCGGGCGGGGTGCCGATCCGCTTCGCAATCTCCTGCGGGGTATGGGCATGCTCCGACATCTCGGGCCTCCTTCGCTTTCAACCTAAAGGCACCTGCCTGCCTTGCCTTAATTCAGATCAACTCCCACACTCCCCGACCGAAGGATGGGGGATCGGAGGGGACATGCCGGCGGGCGGGCACGACAGGGCCCTTGCCCCTGCCGCGCCCCCCGCGCATCCTTGGGCCATGAGCAGCCTTCCCACCTGGGGCCTTGTCGCCACGATCAGGGCCCCCGCCCGTGACATCCTGAATTTCGCCGCATATCACCTAGATCTGGGCGCGCACCGGGTGCATGTCTATCTCGACGCCCCGAACCCGGAGGCCGAGGCGGCGCTCCGCGCGCATCCGAAATGCCGGGTGATCCTGTGCGATGACGGCTACTGGCACCGCCGCAAGGGCCGCCCCGAGGCGCATCAGCCGCGCCAGAGTGTCAACGCCACGCATTGCCTCAACCGCCGCCCGCAGGTGGACTGGCTCGCCCATATCGACGTGGACGAATTCCTCTGGCCCGCCACCCCCCTGCCCGAGCAGCTTGCCGCCCTGCCCGAGGAGACGTTGAGCGCGCGCGTGCGCCCGCTCGAGGCGCTCGCCCCCGATCCGGACGAGCCGCCTCCCGAGGGCGTGACATGGTTCAAGTCCTGCGCCCGCCTCAAGGGACGCCGCGCCGAAGAGACCGCCGTGATCTATCCAGGCTTCGGCGCGCATCTCAATGGCGGCTTTCTGAGCCATGTCGCGGGCAAGGTCTTCGTGCGCACAGGCCAGCCCGACACGCGGCTGCGCATCCACAACGCGCTTCGCGGCGGACAGAAGGATGACAGCCCCCCAGAGCTCGAGAACACGCGGCTGTGCCACCTGCATGCCCATGACTGGCAGGACTGGCGCGCGCGGCTGGGCTATCGCCACGCGCAGGGGGCCTATCGCCCGGGCATCCGCCCGGCGGGAACCGGCGCGCTGCCCATTCACGAGCTGCTCGCGCAGATCGAGACCGAGGGCGGCGAAGCGGGGCTGCGCGCCTTCTTCACCGAGGTCTGCACCGCCACGCCCGCCCTTCGCAGGCGGCTGGCGGCCCATGGCCACCTCCATGCCATCGCCCTCGATCTCGAGGCCAGACGCGCGCGCCACTTCCCCGGCACGGGCTGATTCCGCTCGCATTGACCGCCTGCGCCGCTTCCTGTAAGGCGGGCACAGCGGGCGGCCCGGACAGGGCCGGTTGCGCAATGGTTGCGCGCCCCCGATGACAGATGTGCGGGCCATGATCAGCGTCCGCAAAAGCGGATAGACATGACCACATTCAGCGATCTCAACCTCAATCCCAAGGTTCTCAAGGCCGTCGAAGAGGCCGGATACACCACCCCCACCCCGATCCAGGCGGGCGCAATCCCGCCCGCGCTCGAGGGGCGTGACGTGCTCGGCATCGCCCAGACCGGCACCGGCAAGACCGCCGGGTTCACCCTGCCGATGCTGTCGCTTCTGGCGCGGGGCCGCGCCCGCGCGCGCATGCCGCGCAGCCTCGTCCTGTGCCCCACGCGCGAGCTTGCCGCCCAGGTGGCCGAGAATTTCGACACCTATTCGAAACATCTCAAGCTCACCAAGGCGCTGCTCATCGGCGGGGTGAGCTTCAAGGAACAGGACAAGCTCATCGACAAGGGCGTTGACGTGCTCATCGCCACGCCGGGCCGCCTGCTCGACCATTTCGAGCGCGGCAAGCTTCTGCTGACCGGCGTGCAGATCATGGTGGTGGACGAGGCCGACCGGATGCTCGACATGGGCTTCATCCCCGATATCGAGCGGATCTTCAGCCTGACGCCCTTCACCCGGCAGACGCTGTTTTTCTCGGCCACCATGGCCCCGGAGATCGAGCGCATCACCAATACCTTCCTCACCTCTCCGGCACGGATCGAGGTGGCGCGGCAGGCCACGGCCTCCGAGACCATCGACCAGCATGTGGTGATGATAAAACCCTCGCGCCGCGACAAGGCCGACGCCGAGAAGCGCGCCGTGCTGCGCGCGCTGATCGACGCCGAGGGCGAGGCCTGCACCAATGCCATCGTCTTCTGCAATCGCAAGGTCGATGTGGATATCGTGGCGAAATCGCTGGTGAAATACGGCTATGACGCGGCCCCCATTCACGGCGATCTCGACCAGAGCCAGCGCACGCGCACGCTCGACGCCTTCCGCGCGGGTGAGTTGAAGATCCTCGTGGCCTCGGACGTGGCCGCGCGCGGGCTCGACGTGCCCTCGGTCAGCCATGTCTTCAATTTCGACGTGCCGGGCCACCCGGAGGACTACGTCCACCGCATCGGCCGCACCGGCCGCGCCGGGCGCTCGGGCAAGGCGCTCACCATCTGCAACCCGCGCGACGAGAAGGCGCTTGCCGCCGTGGAGGCGCTGGTCCAGAAGGAGATCCCGCGCCTCCCCGATCCGACCGCTGGCAATTTCCGGCCCGAGACCGCGGACGAGGAGATGCCCGAACGCAGCCCGCGCCCGAGCCGGTCGCACTCGCGCAGCCGCGGCGGCCCGCGCAAGGAGGCAGCGCCCGCCGACCAGCAGGCCCAGGCCGCCCCCGCCGAAACGCGCGCGCAGGAGGACCAGGAAGAGCGCCGCGAACCCCGGCGAGAAAGCCGCCCTCCCCGCCGCGACGAAAGCGGCCCCAAGGTCGTGGGCATGGGCGATCACCTGCCCGGGTTCATTGCTCTGAGTTTCGACGAGCGGCGGGCGGGCTGAGCGCCGCCCGGCACGCGCGCCCCGGCCCTCTCAGCCGCGCTTGATCTCCACCTTGCGCCCCGACGCGGCCGTGCCGCTGTGCCTGGGGATGGTCACGCTCAGCACCCCGTCCTTGAGATGCGCCTCGATCCTGTCGCCATCGGCATCGGCCGGCAGGCGGAAGGAGCGGCTGAAGCTGCCATATTGCCGTTCCGAGAAGAACCAGGTTTCCCCCTTCTCCTCGTGGCTGGCGGTCTTCTCGCCCTTGATCGTCACCACGCCGTCATGCACGGACAGGTCGATATCCTTTTCCTCGACGCCGGGCAGTTCCATGGTGATGCGATAGGCCGCCTCGTCGCCCGAGGCATCCGAGGCCGGGGCGAGCCAGTCGGCGACCCGCGCGCCGAAATTGCGGAACGGTTCGTAAAGCTGCGGCCAGAAGCCGGCGACATGCGATTTCTCTACCATTGCGGCATGCTCCATTGTTGTGCAGTGTCTGCGGATTACACGGCGGAGATGGGGCTTGCCTTGATCCGTCTCAAATCGGGAGGGAAAGATGCGCGCCTTGCTGCAACGGGTGAGCGAAGCGGAGGTCTCGGTCGATGGCGCGGTGGTCGGACGCTGCGGCGCGGGGCTTCTGGTCCTTGTCTGCGCGATGCAGGGCGACACCGGGGCCGAGGCGGATCGGCTGGCGGCCAGGGTGGCGAAGCTGCGCATCTTCCGCGACACCGAGGGGCGGATGAACCGTTCGGTCGTTGACATCGGCGGGGCCGCGCTGGTCATCAGCCAGTTCACGCTGGCCGCCGATACCTCGCGCGGCAACCGTCCCGGATTCTCCGCCGCTGCCGCCCCCGAGGACGGCCGCCGCCTTTACGAGCATTTCGCCGCCGCGCTTGCCGCGCTTGGCGTGCCGGTGGAAACGGGACGGTTCGGGGCCGACATGAAGGTGCGGCTTGTCAATGACGGGCCGGTGACGATCTGGATCGAAAGCTGACGCCTCAGCCGAGCACGGCCAGCGCCGGGAAGGTCTCGAGCAGCCAGTAGGAAAAGGCCGAGAAGCCCCCCGTGAGCATCAGAAGGCCGATGGTCCACAGAAGCAGGCCCATCACCCGCTCGATCCGCTCCATGTGCCGCTTCATCCAGCCCATGAGCCCGGTAAGGCGTGGCAGGAAGGCCGCGACCAGCAGGAAAGGCACCCCGAGGCCGATGGCATAGACCGCCAGCAGGGTGGTGCCGCGCGCCACATTCGCCTCGGTCGCGGCCAGCGACAGGATGGCGCCCAGTTGCGGACCGATGCAGGGCGTCCAGCCGAAGGCGAAGGCCAGCCCCAGCACATAGGCCCCGAGCGACGAGCCGCCCCGGTCGCCCGCGTCGAGCCGCGCCTCCCGGTCCAGAAAGCCGATCCGGTAGATGCCCACGAAATGCGCGCCGAAGCCCATCACGAGGAGCCCCGCGATGGTGTTGAACCAGTCCTGGTATTGCAGGAAGGCCCGCCCGAGCGCGGACGCCGTGAAGCCCAGGAACAGGAACACGGTCGAAAGGCCCAGGACGAAGAAGAGCGCGGGCACGATGGCGCGGGCGCGCGCCGTCCCGTCCTGCGTCAGATCCGCAAGGCTCACCCCGCTCATATAGGCCAGGTAGGGCGGCACGATGGGCAGCACGCAGGGGCTGAGGAAAGAGATGAGCCCCGCCAGAAGCGCCACGAACATGGCGGGCAGAAGCGCCGCGTCGATGATCTCGATTCCGAACATGGGGCCCCTCATAGACGGTTGCGGGCGGGCCGTCACGGGGCACGGTGTCACAACCCTGTGGACAGGCTGTAACAAGGCCGCTATCTCACGCCGCATGAGCCCGAATGAGATGATCGATGCGCGCGGCCTGCTCTGCCCGCTTCCGGTGCTGAAGCTGCGCAAGCGGCTGAAATCGCTTGGCCCGGGCGAGGAAATCGCCATGCAGGCGGACGATCCGGCGGCGGTGATCGACGTGCCGCATTTCTGTGCCGAGAGCGGGCATGTGCTCGTCTCGGCGGCAGAGGCGGACGGGGTTCAGACCTACGTCATCCGCAAGAGCGGCTGAGGCGGCGCGCGCCCCGGGCCTGACCCGGGGCCTTGCGCCGCGCCGCCAGGCGAGCGGCGACACGGACAAGGGGGACCTCAACCGAAGGACCACCATCCCCGGCGCTTGGGCTTGGGTGCCTCCTCCGGGACCGGCACGGCTTCGGGTTCGGCTTCGGCTTCCCCTGCGGCCGGGTCGGCAACGGTTGCCTCCGCGGTCGCGGTCTCTTCGGAGACCGGCGCGGCCACATCTTCCACCGGCGGGCGCGGCGCGGGCGTGGCCTCGGCCGCCGCCAGCGGAACGGGTTCGGCGACCGGCTCCGGCAGGGGCGCGGCTTCGGGCGCCGAGGCTTCGACCGGGGCTGGTGCCTCGGCCTTCTTGCGACGCGAGACGGTGCGGCGGCGCGGGGCCTGCCCGGCCTCGCCCTCCGGCTCTGGCTCCGCTTCCATGGCGGGTTCCGTGACGGCTGCCTCCGCGGTCTCGGCCGCGGGGCTCTTGCGGGACCGCGTGCGCTTGCGCGGCGCGGGTGTCGCGGCCTCGGGGGCAGGCTCTGACCCGGAATCCGCAACCGGTTCGGCGGATGTCCCGGCCTCCGCGGGTGCGTCCTGTGGCGCGTCGGCCTGCGTGGCCTCTTCCGCCCCCTCGCCATTCGTCCGGGGCTTGCGCTTGCGGCTGCGCGAGCGGCGGCGCTTCTTCTTCGGCTTGTCCGGGCTGTCAGCGGTCCCGGCGGTCTCGGCCGCGCCGTCCTCCTCGATTTCCTCCGTCTGGCCCGCGCTGTCGATCTCCTCCATCAGCGCCGCGCCCCCGGAAACGAACTGCGCCACCGGCTCGGGGACCACGCGCGTCGCGGTCTTGAACTTCTCGAGGGTGAAATCGGGACTGACCAGCGCCGGGTCGCCCTCGATGCGCACCGAAAGCCCGAAACGCTGTTCGATCTGGGCGACGTGCTCGCGCTTCTGGTTGATCAGGAAATTGGCGATGCCCACCGGCGCGCGCACTAGGACCTCGCGCGATCGCTGCCGCGTCCCCTCTTCCTCGATCTGGCGCAGGATCGACAGGGCCATGCTGTCATCGGAGCGGATGAGCCCGGTTCCGTGGCAATGCGGACAGGGCTGCGTGCTTGCCTCGATCATGCCGGGGCGCAGGCGCTGGCGGCTCATCTCCAGCAGGCCGAAGCCCGAGATGCGGCCGACCTGGATGCGCGCGCGATCGGTCTTGAGCCGCTCCTTGAGCCGCTTTTCGACCGCCGCGTTGTTCTTGCGCTCGTCCATGTCGATGAAGTCGATCACGATGAGCCCGGCAAGGTCGCGCAGCCGCAACTGGCGCGCCACCTCGTCGGCGGCCTCGAGATTGGTCTGAAGCGCGGTCTCCTCGATCGAGCCCTTCTTGGTGGCCTTGCCGGAGTTCACGTCGATGGCGACCAGCGCCTCGGTCACGCCGATCACGATATAGCCGCCCGAGGGCAGCTGCACGACCGGGTTGAACATGCCGGTGAGATAGCTCTCGACCTGGTGCCGGGCAAAAAGCGGCATCGGGTCGGTATAATGCTTCACGTTCTTGGCATGGGACGGCATGATCATCTTCATGAAGTCCTTGGCGATGCGGTAGCCGCGCTCGCCCTCGACCAGAACCTCGTCGATATCGCGGTTGTAGAGATCGCGGATCGACCGCTTGATGAGGTCGCCCTCCTCGTAGATCTTCGCGGGCGCGATGGATTTCAGCGTCAGTTCGCGGATCTGCTCCCACAGGCGCTGAAGGTATTCGTAATCGCGCTTGATCTCCGCCTTGGTGCGCTGCGCACCGGCGGTGCGGATGATCAGCCCCGCGCCGCGCGGCACGTCGATCTCGGCGGCGATCTCCTTGAGCTTCTTGCGGTCGGCGGCGTTGGTGATCTTGCGGCTGATGCCGCCGCCGCGCGCGGTATTGGGCATGAGAACACAGTAGCGCCCGGCAAGGCTGAGATAGGTGGTCAGCGCCGCGCCCTTGTTGCCGCGCTCTTCCTTGACGACCTGCACGAGCATGATCTGGCGGACCTTGATCACCTCCTGGATCTTGTAGCGGCGCGGGCGCGGCTTGCGGACGGGGCGGATATCCTCGCTGTCATCCTCGTCGGCCACGGATTCGATGCTGTCGTCAAGCGCGGCATGATCGCGGCCTGTCTCCTCGACGGGATCGGCGGCAGGCTCGATCTCGGCGGGGGACTCGACCGCCTCGGCCTCGGTCCCGTCCGCTGCGTCCGGGGTCTCGTCGTCGGCGGGTTCCTCGACCGGCGTCTCGGCGACGCGCTCCATGGGAGAGCTTGCCTCGGGCACGCTCCCGGCCTCGGTCCCGAGGTCGATGGTCTCCATCCCCGAGATTTCCGCGCTGGCCACGGCATCGCGGCTCTCGGTCCGTTCGGCACTGGACTTCGAGCGCGTGCGCGCGCGCGACACGGAGCGCCCGGCGCGCGGCCGCTCTTCCTCTTCCTCCTGGGCGCGGGCGAGCGCCTCTTCCTCGGCCATCAGCGCCTCACGGTCGGCCACCGGAATCTGGTAGTAATCCGGGTGAATCTCCGAGAAGGCGAGAAAGCCGTGACGATTGCCGCCATATTCGACAAAGGCCGCCTGGAGCGAGGGCTCCACGCGCGTGACCTTGGCGAGATAGATGTTTCCGGCTAGCTGGCGCTTGTTATCCGACTCAAAGTCGAATTCCTCGACCTTGTTTCCATCCACCACCACGACGCGGGTTTCCTCCGCGTGGGTGGCATCGATAAGCATTTTCCTGGGCATGATATCCAATTGCACCGCAGCCCCGCTCTGCGCCCCTGTGGGGCGCAGCGGGGCGGCAGGTGTCTGTCAAGGGCGATGATCGCGGCGCGCATCCGGGGGGCGCGCCGCGCCCCTGCCGTCATTCTCGATCCTGTCGCGCGCGTCATCGCGGTTCTACTACTCCGGCCCCTTCCAGGGCCAATTCGGTGCCCGGCACGCGCAACGGGCGCGGATACGGGCAAGCGTGCGGTCCCCTTGGCCGGGGGCCAATCGGTCTGCTTCGGCCCTGGGGATTTTCGTCCAGAAGGGATCAGAAACAGCGAATCTCTCGCGGCGGTTGCGGGACATGATCCCGCGCCCGCCGTTCCGTCACCCTAAAGCCTTGGACAGGCAAAACACAATGCCGAAAATGCGGCCGCCTCAGCCGATGTAATCCGAACGCGACAGCCCGTATTTGGCCATCTTCTCGTTCAGCGTGCGGCGCGGCAGGCACAGTTCGTCCATCACCGCGGCGATCGAGCCCTTGTGCCGGCGCATGGTATTGTCGATGAGCATCCGCTCGAAGGCCTCGACATATTCCTTGAGCGGCTTGCCTTCGGTGGTCATGACCGGCTGCATCTCGGCATGGTCCGACATCAGCAGCGAGGTGAGCGTGCCGGTGCCCCGCCGCGCCTGCAGGACCGCGCGCTCGGCGATGTTGAAGAGCTGGCGGACATTGCCGGGCCAGGGCGCCTGGAGAAGCTGCGTCGCCTCCTGCGCGCTGACCTGCGGTGCCTCGCAGCCGTAATCCTCGGCGAACTGCTCGGTGAAGCGGGTGAAGAGCGTCAGGATATCCTCGCCGCGCGCGCGCAGGGGCGGCACGGTGATGCGCAGGCTGGCCAGCCGGTAGAAGAGATCCGGGCGCAGCGCGTCCTCGCAGGTATGGCCCTCGTCCTGCATGTTGGAAATCGCGACGATGCGCGTCTCGGGCGGCGTGCCCTCCTCGTTGACGAAGGTCAGAAGGCGCGCCTGCACGCTTTCGGGCAGCGCCTCGATATCCTCTAGCACGAGCGTGCCGCCGCGCGCCTCCTCGACCGCCGGAAGGCCGGGATCCTCGGGCTGAACGGGTCCGAACAGGCGGCGGACCAGCGTGTTTTCCTCGAAGGCGGCGCAGGAGACGGTGACGAACCGCTTGCCCGCGCGCGCGCCGACCGCGTGCAGCGCATGCGCCACCAGCGTCTTGCCGGTGCCGGTCTCGCCCTCGATCAGCACATGGCCGTCGGCCTGCCCGAGATCGAGAATGTCCTCGCGCAGCCGCTCCATCGCGGCGGAGGTGCCGATGAGCTTCTTCATCAGCGAGCCGCCGTCGGAAAGGTCGCGGCGCAACGCGCGCGCGTCGAGCAGCATCCGGCGGCGTTGCGTGGCCTTCTTGGCCAGCTGCGTCATCCGGTCCGGGTTGAACGGCTTTTCCAGGAAATCGAAGGCCCCGAGCCGCATCGCCTCGACGGCCATGGGCACGTCGCCATGGCCGGTGATCATGATCACCGGCAGGGTGGAATCGCTGCCCATCAGCTTTCGCAGAAAGGTCATCCCGTCCATGCCGGGCATGCGGATATCGGTCACGACGATGCCGGGATAATCGGGGCCGATGCGCTTCAAAGCGTCCTCGGCGCTGGCATAGGTCTCGGTATCGTAGCCCGCCAGCGCCAGCCACTGGCTGATCGACTGGCGCATGTCGCGCTCGTCATCGACGATGGCGATCTTCATGGCAGACGGCATGTCACATCACTCCGCAGCTTGGGTCTCTTCGGGCAATATGGGAAGCTGGACCTCGAAAACAGCCCCCCCGTCTTCGGCGTTGCGCGCCGTCAGACGCCCGCCAAGGTCGTTGACGATCCCCGAGGAAATGGCAAGTCCCAGCCCCACCCCGTCACCGGGCAGCTTGGTGGTGTAGAAGGGCTCGAAGAGCTTGTCGAGATCGTCGATCCCGTGACCGTTGTCGCGCACCGTGAGCACCGCCGTCTCGCCCGCCGCAAGCAGGATGTCGATGGCCGCGTCAGACGTGTTCTCGGTCGCGTCCATCGCGTTGCGCAACAGGTTCACGATCACCTGCTCGATGCGCAGCCGGTCGCCCATGACGAAGACCGGCTCGGAAGGCAGGCTGCGGGTGATCTGGATCTTGCGGTTGCGCAGCTGCGGCTCCATCAGGGCAAGGGCGGAAGAGAGCGCATCGCCCAGATTCACGGGCGTGAACCGGTCGCCCGACTGGCGCGCATAGGATTTGAGCTGCCGGGTGATCGCCCCCATCCGCTCGATCAGGTCGTCGATCCGCTGGAAGGAGGTCAGCGCCTCTTCGGGGCGGTTGCGGTCGAGCAGCATCCGCGCCCCGGCAAGATAGGTCTTCATCGCCGCGAGCGGCTGGTTGAGCTCGTGGCTGACCGCCGCCGACATCTCGCCCAGAACCGCCAGCTTGGAGCTCTGCTGGAGCGTCTGCTCGGCCTGCGCGAGGTTCTCCTGCACCCGCCGACGCTCGGCGATTTCCCGCTGGAGGCGCAGGTTCAATGCGCGAAGCTCCGCCGACTCGCGCTGGAACAGCACCATGCGCGACGTGGCGCGCCGGTTCAGGAAGTAGAAGGCCAGCGCCATGAAGATCGCGAATCCCATGATCTCGAGCGCGATGTAGCCGTTCACCTTGTCGCGAACGGCGGCATAGGTGGTGAAGCTGGCGATGCGCCAGCCGCGGAACGCCACCCGCCCCTCCACCCGCATCACCGCCTGGCCGCGCAGGAAGGCGTCGCCCGGCAGCGCGGTCCAGTCGGAGGTCGCGCGCAGCGCCCGCTCGATGGCGCTGCGGGCGGGCTCCTGGCGCAGCGCCTCCGCCTCGGTCAGGCCGCGCCAGCGCGGCTCGGTCGAAAGGACGATCGTGCCCTCGCTGTCGGTCACCATCACGGCGTCGGAAATGCCGGCCCAGGCGCGCTCGAACTTGCGCAGGTCCACCTCGACCACGATCACCCCGAGCACACCCGTCTGGTCCTCGATCCGCCTCGAATAGGTGAAGTTGAACTGCCCGGCCTCCTGGCGCAGCACGGTGAACACCGTATCGCGCGAGCGCAACGCATCGACGAAATAGGCCGCCTGGCGGTGATTCTCGCCCAGCCGCGTGCGCTCGGTCACGGCGACCGCGCGCCCGTCGCGGTCCAGAAGCGTGAGCGAGGCGGCGCCGATCTCCTCGACGAAGGAGATGAGCCGCTGGGTCGATTGCGCGTAATCCTGGCTGCTCAGCGCCGCGATCAGCGCCGGGTCGCGCGCCAGAAGCTGCGGCACTATGGCGTTCTGGCGCAGCTCGCTCAGCAGGTTGCCGCTGTAGAGCACGAGGCGCATTTCGGCGCGGTTGCGCGTGGTCTCTGTAAAGCGGTCGGTGAGCATCCGGTGCGTCACCACCACGACGATCGCCGCCAGCGCGAAGAGCGCCACGAGCACCAGCCGCGCGCGCCAGGGGACGGTGCGCAGCCGGGAACCTGGCTGAGGCGTTCGGCCTGTCTTCATTGGCCAAGTCTAGGCCGCGCCGCGCCCGCGCTCAAGCGTGGGCGAGATCCCGCACCAGCGCGGCGAACATCGCCGCCCCGTCGGTGCCGCCATGGGCGGGCTCGGCCATGCGCTCGGGATGGGGCATCATGCCCAGCACCCGGCGGTTTTCGGAGAGCACCCCGGCAATGTCGCGGGCCGAGCCGTTGGGGTTCCCGACATAGGTGAAGGCCACGCGGTCCTCGGCCTCGAGCCGGTCGAGCACCGCGGGATCGGCGACATAATTGCCGTCGTGATGGGCGACCGGCACGGTGATCGTCTCCCCCTCCCGGTAGCCGCGGGTGAAGGCGCTCTCGGCCGTGGCCACGCGCAGCGCCACGGGCTTGCAGACATATTTCAGCCCGGCATTGCGCAGGAGCGCCCCGGGCAGAAGCCCCGTCTCGGTCAGGATCTGAAAGCCGTTGCAGATGCCCAGCACATAGCCGCCGCGCCCGGCATGGCCGACCATCGCGCGGCAGATCGGCGAATTGGCGGCAATCGCTCCGCAGCGCAGGTAATCGCCGTAGGAAAACCCCCCCGGCACGCCGACGAGATCGACCCCCGCGGGCAGGTCCGTGTCCTTGTGCCAGACCATCGTGACCCGTGCGCCCGCGCGCTCGAAGGCCACGGCAAGATCGCGGTCGCAATTGGAGCCGGGGAACACGAGGATGGCGGCGTGCATCAGACCAGCTCCACCGTGTAGCTCTCGATCACCGTGTTGGCGAGAAGGCGCTCGCACATCCGCGTTACCGTCTCGCGGGCCGTTTCCTCGTCGGTCTCCTCGAGGTCGAGCTCGATCACCTTGCCCTGGCGCACGCTCCTGACCCCGTCAAACCCCATCTGGCCAAGCGCATGGCGCACCGCCTCGCCCTGCGGGTCGAGCACCCCGGTCTTGAGCATCACGTGAACGCGGGCCTTCATCGGCGGTCCTTTCAGTTGATGAGCGTGGGCCGCGCCATGGGCGTGGCCCCCTTGGGCATGACGCCAAG
>MDTD01088106.1_pt1 | contig 38055 bp, 41 predicted proteins | sample 811221 | NCBI WGS metagenome assembly MDTD01 (sample SAMN05326646, study PRJNA326480) | marine metagenome | isolation source: seawater | place: Pacific Ocean: South West | collected 2011
CCTGCCCCGTGGGCGGCTTCGGCGAGGGCCGCGGCCGCCTCGTCCTCGGGGATATCGTCGGCGTCGAGACGGGCGGCGACGACCTCTGCCCGTCCGGCCTTCTTCAGGCCGACGACGTCTTCGGCCGAGAGCACCCGGCCCTTCTTGAAGCTCAGACCGTTCTGGCGGACGCTATGAGCGAGGATCGCGCCTTCGGCTTCGTCGACGGGGATGCTGCCGAACCGCACCTCAGCGCACGACCTCCAGCGCCGGTCGCTCGATCTTGCCGTCGGCATGGCGGACCGCGATCACCTGGGCGAGGATCGATGTCGCGACCTCGGCCGGCGACCGGCCGCCCAGCGGCAGGCCCACCGGGCCGTGGATACGGTCGACCGTCGCCTCGTCGAAGCCCAGCCGTCCCATGCGGTTGCGACGCGCGGTGTGGGTCTTCTTGCTGCCCAACGATCCGATATAGAAGGCGTCGGATTTCAGCGCGACTTCCAGCGCCGCATCGTCCAGCTTCGGGTCGTGGGTCAGCGTAACGACCGCCGTGCGGGAATCGGGCGCCAGCGCCTTCATCGCGTCATCCGGCCATTCGGTGTTGATCTCGACACCAGGGAAGCGTTCCTCGGTCGCGAAGGCCCCGCGCGGATCGACGATGGTGACGCTGTAGCCGGCGAGTGCCGCCATGGCCGACAGCGGCTGGGCGATATGCACGGCGCCGACGATGATCATCCGAAGCGGTGGGTTGAACACATGGAGGAAGATAGAAGAGCCGCCGATCTCGACGAGCTGGCTCTTGTCTTCCTTGAGCGCCTGTCGCGCGGCGGCCACCACCGCGTCGTCGCCGTCCGTCGCCGCGCGGTCGGGGTGGATCAGCACCTGCCGGCCGTCTTCGATCCGGGTGGCCAGGACCACCGGTCGCTTGGCGGCACGGTCGGCCAGCAGGGCGTCGAGATGGGCGCGCTTCATTCCACACGCTCCACGAACACCTGCACCTTGCCGCCGCAGGCGAGGCCGACTTCCCACGCCATTTCATTGCTGACGCCGAAATCGAGCAGCTTGGGCTCGCCGCTGGCGATCACCTGCTTGGCTTCGCTGACCACGGCACCTTCGATGCAGCCGCCCGAGACCGAGCCGACCATCGCGCCTTTCTCGTCGACGGCGAGCTGACTGCCCACCGGTCGGGGCGACGAGCCCCAGGTCGTGACGACCGTAGCGACAGCCACTCCGCGGCCCGCCTGGCGCCATTCGGCTGCCTTGGCCAGGATGTCGTCGTGCTCGGCGCCCGCCGTCACATTGCTTGCTTCCATCGCACCAAGTCCTCCGCTCCACTACCGGGACGCGCCAACGCTGCGGCCAGCTGTTCCAGGCTTTCGAGATTATGCACCGTCCGGAACGCATCGACATGCGGCAAGATTGCGCGCACGCCCAGAGATTTGGGCTCGAAACCTTCGTATCGCAACAAAGGATTGAGCCAGATCAAGCGCCGGCAGGACTTGTGCAGCCGTTCCATTTCCTCGGCCAGCCCCTCGCCGCCGGCGCGGTCGAGCCCGTCGGTGACCAGCAGCACGACGGCGCCCTGGCTCAGCACCCGCCGCGCCCAGACCTGGTTGAAGTCGTGCAGGCAGGTGCCGATCCGCGTGCCGCCCGACCAGTCGTCGACCGCGTCCACCACAGCATCGACCGCCTTGTCGACGTCCCGGTGACGCATGAGGCGGGTGATATCGGTGAGCCGTGTTCCGAACAGAAAGCTGAAGACCCGGTCGCGGTCGCTGGTCAGCGCGTGCATGAAATGGAGCAGCATGCGCGAGTAGCGCCCCATCGAGCCGGAGATGTCGCAGAGGATCACCAGCGGCGGCGGGCGGTGCCGTTTCCGCTGCCGCCTGAGGGGAATGATGGCGCCGCCCGAGCGCAAGCCGGCGCGGAGGCTCCGGCGCATGTCGACGCGAAGGCCGCGGGAATGCGGCGCGAAACGGCGGGTGGGAATGTCGGCGATCGCCAGTCGCATGCGACTGATGGCGGCCTTGGCGCGGGCGAGCTCGTCGCTCGACATGTCCTCGAAGTCCATCTTCTGCAGGACTTCGCGGTCGGAATAAGTGAGGGCCGCTTCCCACTCGATCCGCTGCTCGCCTTCCGACTCGTTTTCGCCCTGACCGGGATGCAGCGCCTCCGACAGGCGCCGGCTCAGCGCCTCGCCCGGCGGTTCGCCTTCCCGCGGGAGGCGTGGCAGCAGCAGCGACAGCATCCGCTCCAGGATCTGCGGGTTGCGCCAGAAGGCGTGGAACGCCTGATCGAACAGCGGCCGGTGGTCGCTGCGGCTGACGAAGACCGCATGCAGCGTCCAGTAGAAGTCCTCGCGCTTGGTGATTCCGGCGGCTTCCACCGCGCGCACCGCGTCGATCACCGAACCGGGACCGACCGGCAGGCCGGCAGCCCGCAGGGTCCGCGCGAAATGCATCAGGTTATCGAGCAGCTTGCCGCCCGGCTCGTCACCGGCGCGCGCCACCATCGGATCGGCGACCGTGTTCATGCCAGGGTGCTCCAGGCCGTTGCGTTCCCCACCTCACCCCGGCCCTCTCCCTCCCATTGGGGCGGAGAGGGGGCGATGGGCGAGCCCCACCTACATGTCCCCCTCCGCCCTTTGAGGGGGGAGGGGTTAGGGGAGGTGGGCAGCGCGACGGCCGTGATGCGGATTTCCGATACCTTCACGAGCTGACAAAACCGCTCAGGACGCCAGCTCGCTGTGGATCTGGCGGATGATCTCGGCGGCCTCGCTGCCCTGCACCTTGGCGATGTCGTCCTGGTATTTCAGCAGGACGCCCAGCGTGTCGTCGACGACCGCGGGGTCGAGGGCGATACGGTCGAGTTGCATCAGCGCGGACGCCCAGTCGATGGTCTCGGCGACGCCCGGCTTCTTGTAGAGGTCGAGAGTGCGGAGATGCTGGACGAAGGCGACGACCTCGGCGGCGAGCCGCTCGCCGGCGCCGGGAACGCGGACGCCCAGGATCTCCCGCTCACGCTCGGCGGAGGGGTAGTCGACCCAGTAGTAGAGACAGCGGCGTTTCAGCGCGTCGTGGATCTCGCGCGTCCGGTTCGACGTGATGATAACGATCGGCGGTTCCTTCGCCTTGATCGTCCCGAGCTCGGGAATCGTCACCTGGAAGTCGGACAGGACCTCCAGAAGATAGGCTTCGAACGGCTCGTCGGTCCGGTCGAGCTCGTCGATCAGCAGCACCGGCGGCGCGGAGATGGCAGGTTCGATCGCCTTCATCAGCGGCCGCTTGATCAGGAAGCGCTCGGAGAAGATGTCGTTGGCGAGCTGGCCGCGGTCGGCCACGCCTTCCGCCTCGGCGAGGCGAATCTCGATCATCTGCGCCTGGTAGTTCCATTCGTAGACGGCGCTCGCGACGTCCAGCCCCTCGTAGCACTGAAGGCGGATGAGGTCGCGGCCGAGCCGGGCGGACAGAACCTTGGCGATCTCTGTCTTGCCCACCCCCGCCTCGCCTTCCAAAAACAGCGGGCGTTGGAGCTTGAGTGACAGGAACAGGGTCGTCGCGAGGCTGCGATCGGCGACGTAGTCGCCCGATCGCAGGAGATCGAGCGTGGCGTCGATCGAATCCGGATTATGCTGCATGAGCGAAGACTCTACAGGTTCGTTGCGGCCGCGCAAGGGGCTGAGGGGGCTTCTGTACCCCCGTCGCCCCCGCGTAGGCGGGGGCCCATGCGCGCGGCCCGGACTGTGGGTTCCCGCCTGCGCGGGAACGACGGGATAGGGGGCAGAAGAGCCTTCATCCGACCGTCCGCCCGACCAGTGACAGTATGCCGACGATGACCGCGGCGAAGACGCAGACGAACAGCAGGTTGCGGCCGAGCACGAGGCGCTCCACGGGCACGCCGAACATGCCGGCGGTGGTGGCCAGCGCCATCGACGAGATCGAAACCATGTTGCCGAGTCCCCAGCCGCAGAGAACGGCGAGGCCTAAGGCCAGGTCGGAGATTTCGGGGAGGCCTGCGAGCAGGCCGAGCATGATCGGCGCCGTCGCCATCGGGTGCACGCCCATCAGGCCGCCGGCGATCATCACCGCCAGCACGCAGGCGATCAGCCCCGGCTCGCCGAAGCCGGCGGTGAGCAGGGGGACTATGGCGTCGGAGATCTGCTCGGTGTGCTCGATCACCTGACCGAAGACGATGGCGGCGGCGAGCACCAGCACCTCGGCGCCGAACCCGCCCAGCCCCCGGATCACGGTCGTCGAGACGCTGCGAAGCTGGCTCGACCGGCCGAGAACGGTCCACAGCACCATCAGCGGCGGCAGGAGCAGGATGATCGCCTGGATCGTCCCCATGCCGGCGACGACGGTCGCCGCCATCACCGTCACCGCCATCGCCGCGACCGGAAGGACGATCGGCGCCAGCAACCTGAGGGCGGCGAGGGACTGCATCCATGCCCGCGGCGGGTAGTACATCACCAGGGCGAGGCCCATGCCGATCGTGGCCATGACCATGCCGGCAGGAACGATCTGCCATAGCGGCAGCCAGGGCAGGTGATGGGTGACGACGGCCATCGAAACGAAGAACGGCGACCACAGCACGGCGAGCAGGGTGCCGCGAAGCGTCGACTGTGCCGCTTCGATCCGGTCCGCGGGCGTGGCGTCCGCCGGAACCAGCGGCGAGATGATCGCGACCGCGCCCAAAGTGAGCACCGATGCGAGAGCATGACCGGCGGTCTGCAGCATGGGGCCGGAGGCGCCGGCGCCCGCCTCGGCGATTCGCCGACGGCTCCGGGCCATCTCGACGCTGTGCTCGAAGGCGGCACGGATCACCATCAGGGTCGGCAAGAGGGCGGCGATCAGGTGGGCGAAGACCAGCCCGTCAGCGATCCCGCCCCAGCTTCCGTAGATGATGCATGTGGCGAGCGACGCCGCGCCGAGAACGCCGGCAAACATCAGCACCCGTGCCCGCGCGCCGAACGCGATGACCGTCAGATAGACCGCCATCAGCACCACGGTCGCCTGCTCCAGCACGGGTACAGGGTAGAGGGTGCGGGCGACGGCAAGCAGCCAGAGAAGAATCAGCAGCCAGAGGGCTGCGCGGCGCCGCGCTTGTTCGAAGGTGCCGACGGGGGCGGGGACCGTCGCGGCAGGGGAAGCGGCAGCGGCTGGTTGGCCGCTGCCGTCGTCGGAAGAAGGGACCTCGGCCGAGCGCTCTATTGCGCCGCCTCGACGGCGCGTCGTGCCATCACGGTCACCAGATGCGCGCGATACGGCGCGCTGGCATGGATGTCGGAATTGAAGTCGCTGTCGGAGACTTTGATGTCCTTGACCGCATCTGCGCTGAACGAGCTCGCGAGAGCCTTTTCCATCTCCGGCACGCGGAAGACGCACGGACCGGCGCCGGTGACCGCCACCCGGACGCCGCCGCCGGTACGCGCCACGAACACGCCGACGATCGCATAGCGTGATGCCGGGTTGGCGAACTTGGCGTAGCCGGCTGCTTCCGGGATGGGGAACGATACTTCCGTGATCAGCTCATCGGGTTCCAGCGCCGTTTCGAACAGGCCGGTGAAGAAGTCCTCCGCGGCGAGCTGGCGGCGGTCGGTGACGACGGTCGCGCCGAGACCGACCAGTGCTGCCGGATAATCGGCGGCGGGGTCGTTGTTGGCGATGGAACCGCCGATGGTGCCGCGGTTGCGGACCTGGGGATCGCCGATCGCTTCGACCAGCTTGGCGAGTGCCGGAATGGCCTTGCGGATCTCAGGGGAGGCGGCGACATCCGCATGGGTGGTCATTGCGCCGACGATGATCTTGTCGGCCTCTGCCTTGATGCCCTTCAGTGCACCGATGCCGTCGAGGTCGATCAGGTCCGACGGTGCCGCCAGCCGCTGTTTCATCGTCGGGATCAGGGTCATGCCGCCCGCGACGAATTTGGGGTCGTCCCCGCCGGAGAATACGGACTTTGCGGCGTCGACCGAGTCGGGACGGTGATAAGCGAAATTGTACATGCCGATATCCTCGTTCCGGTAAGCCGTCAGCCGCGCATCGTCTTGGCGCCGGCCACGATCGATTTGACGATGTTGTGATAGCCCGTGCAGCGGCAGAGATTGCCCTCCAACGACTCGCGGATCTCGGCCTCGGTCGGGTCGGGGTGCTGCTTCACGATGTCGATCGCGCTCATCACCATGCCCGGGGTGCAGAAGCCGCACTGCAGGCCGTGATGTTCCTTGAACGCGGCCTGCATCGGGTGCAGTTCGCCGTCCTCGGCCAGTCCTTCGATCGTCAATACCTCGCGGCCATCGGCCTGGACCGCCAGCATCGAACAGGCCTTCACGGATTTCCCGTCGACGTGGACGACACAGGCGCCGCACTGGCTGGTGTCGCAGCCGACATGCGTGCCGGTCAGACGCAGGTTATCGCGCAAGAACTGCACCAGCAGGGTGCGCGGCTCGACCTCGTCCGAGACCGACCTGCCGTTGACCGTCATCGATACGGTTGTACGCATCGCCTTCTCCCCATGATCAGCGCGGATTTCTTCGGATGACCCGCGTGGCAATTTCGATGGACCGCCGACCGAGGTCAAGCGCCGATCGGTCGCATTGGACTTGTGCGGCGCGCGCCGGTCAGAGGGCCACCATGGTCAGGATGACCGCGACGAACGCCAGAAGCAGCGGAATCCAGACACCGGGCGGCAAAGTGCGCCGGGCTGTTCCGTTCTCGTCCGGCGCTGTCACCACATTCAGCGACCGGTATCGACGGTCGTGCCACCCTCGGCTTCGGCGCCGCCTACCTTTTCCGCGAAGCTGCGGAAAAAGTCGTCCGCCGTCTTTCGGGCGGTGCCGGCGATCAGGCGCGAGCCGAGCTGGGCAAGCTTTCCACCGACCTGGGCGTCGGCGTCATAGTTGAGAACGGTGTCGGAGCCGTCCTCGGTGAGCTTGACGACGGCCGAGCCTTTCGCGAAACCGGCGACACCACCCTGGCCCTCGCCGGCGATGCGGTATCCGTTCGGCGCGTCGATTTCCATCAAGGTGACTTTGCCCGAGAAACGGGCCTTGACCGGCCCGACCTTGGTCGCGACGCGGGCCGTGAACTCGGTGTCGGAGACCTTTTCCAGCGTCTCGCAGCCGGGAATGCATTCCTTCAGGACTTCAGGGTCGTTCAAGGCTTCCCAAACCGTCTGCCGCGGGGCCGGGATGCGATATTCGCCGGTGATTTCCATGTGCCGGATAGTGCCTTTCTGACGAAAATTATTGCAGCGCCTTCAAGTAGGCGACGATGTTTTGACGTTCGGTCTCGCTGCGAACACCGGGCACGGTCTTCTTGGTGCCTGGTACCGTTCCGGCGAAATCCGACAGGTACGTCTCAAGAGTCGTTTCGTCCCAGGTCAATCCGGAGGCGGAGTGGGCCTTCGAGAATTTGAAGCCGGCGACCGCACCGGCCTCGCGGCCGAAGACGCCGTGCAGGTTGGGGCCGATGCCATGGCCCTTGGCTGGATCGACAGCATGGCAAAGCTGGCAGCGGGCACGGAAGGCACGCTCGCCCGCAACGGCATCGCCTTCGGCCGCGTCGACGGGTGCGGTCACGGCCATGGCGGACACAGCCGCGGCCGCACCGAGGATCGTTCGACTGAGCCTCCGCTCTTTCCTCATCCCATCATCCTGCCATGTCTGACGAAAACCGCCGGGAACGGTGCCACAGCGGTTCCGAAAAGCAAAGGGCCGGAGCATTGCCCCGGCCCGTCGAACTCGACCGTTCGGCCGCCTTCGCGCTTACTTGCTCTCGGCCTCGAGGTAGGCGATCACGTTGTCGCGGTCTTCCTCGCTGCGAAGGCCGGGGAAGGCCATCTTGTTGCCCGGCAGGAACTTGCGGGGATCCTCCAAGTACTGGTGGAGGTTCTCGTCGTTCCAATCGAAATCCGCTTCCTGGAACGCCTTGGAGTACTTGAAGCCTTCCGCCGTGCCGGCCTTGCGACCGACGACGCCATGGAGGTTCGGGCCAACGCCATTGCCGGCGCCCGCTTCGATCTTGTGACAGGCGCGGCACTTGTTGAAGACCTTCTTGCCGGCATCAGCGTCCCCGGCGGCCATGGCCATGCTGGCCGACATTGCCACGAGGCCCGCAATTGCGGCACCGAGAAGCTTCCGTTGAATCATGCGTTCACTCCTTAAGCGCATCCATTTATACCCGCTCATCCGGCGGGAGACCGCCCCACCGGCGGAAACCGGGGGCTAATGTAGTGAGGCGGACGATGCGTGACAACCGACGGAGCGGTGGTTTCGTCAGCATTCCGGGCATGCGTCGGTCGGCAGGCCTCGCCTGATCCAGCCTGGGCCGCGCGGGTTTCCGAACATTCCTTCGCTGATGTCGAGGGTTCGTGAAAAGCCGAGGGACTCTACGATCTCCCGGGCGACGGCCGAGCGGATGCCCGCGGCACAGATGAAGGCGATCGGCCGATCGAGATCCTGTCCGGCGGCCGCCTCCACCTCGGCGGTAAAATTCTTGTTGGGGATACCCATTTCGTTCTGAAGGCTCGCGGTCCGCGCGCCGGCCGGGACACCGGTTTGAGCCCACTCCGACTGGCTGCGGACGTCGATGATCAGCAGCTCGCCGGACTGTGCCCGTTCGAAAGCGGTCGGCGGATCGATGACCAGATGTTCGGGAGACATGGAACCGCTCGGAGGGTTTGGAACGCCTGAGACAAGGACGATCAGAATGGTCGGGACGAGCGCCGCCTTCAAGCGAGAAGGGCCGACGACATCGTCGGCCCTGTCCCCCTTCGTGCCGCGCATCCTTGCAGGATACGCCAAGATCAGGCGGCTATTTTGCCGCGCAGGGATTGCACGACTGCGCCGCGCACGGATTACACGACTTGGCGGCGCAGGGATTGCATGACTTCGCCGCACAAGGGTTGCAGGCGCCGCAAGACTTGGTGCTGACAGCGCAGGGATTGCAGGCAGAGCATGCAGCATATCCGGGTTGGGCCGCCCCGCCGATACCAATGGCTGCCGCCATGGCCATAGGAATGACCGTGCTCCCCAGAAGGCGTGTACGATAGGAACGTTTCATGATTGCGTCTCCCTCTTGTCCGGTTGCCGACTCGGCACAAATGACCGAGCGGTGGGATTACGCTAGACCTTCGTCCGAGGCCGTCATAATCACGTCCATGTCAAATTCCGTGCCTGAAAGTTGAGATTCCGAGAGCGCTGATCGCGTGTCCGGCTGGCTAATATTGAACCGGGTTCGCCGGCGGGATGGCGATCGAACGAAGGATTTGTTCTGAACCCGAACATGGCGGCAGGATGCTCACGGCGGCGTGACATGGCCATGAAAGCTGCCTCTATAGTTTGCACATATTTCCGACGCGGAACTGCGCTGCCGCGGTAGATCGAAACGGGCCGACGAAGATGACGATAACGCCAGTCGCTTGGGATCATGAGGATGACGGCCCGCTTCGACCGAAGGGGCCACCATCGGTGCCGCTCGACCAGGCGGAGGCCATGGCCGAGGCCGGCCGAGAGATCGCGGAATGCTATCGGGTGCTCGAAAAGGGTGGCAGCAACGTCGTCGCCGAGATTCTGCGGGGGCAGGGCACTTTCTACGAGTGGAACCATTACCCGGACGGTGACGTTTACGACGGGGAAAGCCACGGTCAATTCTACTACCACGCCCACCCCAGCCCACTGCGGGAGAGCGAACACGGGCATTTCCACACCTTTCTCCGGGTGGCCGGGATGGCTCCCGGCACCGAGCCGGTGCCGATGCCTGCCACGGTGGAGCGGCCTGAGGGCGGCGATGCGCTCAGCCACCTTATCGGGATATCCATGGACCGCCGCGGATATCCAACCCGGCTGTTCACAACCAATCGCTGGGTAACCGGCGAGACCTGGTATGATGCGCGGGACGTTACCGGCATGCTCGACCGTTTCGTCATCGACCACGCCTCGCCTTCATGGCCGACCAATCGGTGGATTTCCGCGATGATCCGGCTGTTCAAGCCTCAGATCGTGCGTCTTCTGGAAGAGCGGGATGCGGCCGTTGCGCTTTGGCAGAAAGGCCATCCGGACGAGGTGGTCTACGAGGATCGGAACCTGGAGGTGACATCGTCGATGCCGATTTCCGTGGATGTTCAGGTGAAGAACATTTCAACCGCGCTTCGGCGGCTCCGGTAATGTTCTATTAATCGGTAATGATTAGCTTCAACGCAGTTTCGCTCTCCTAGACGATCCATGGCCGACCGGACAATAACCCAGGACGACGTAGAACGTTTGATGACAGACCCGTCTCCCGAGGTTCGTCGCGAAACGGCGGACAAGCTGACCCGGGGCTACGCAACGGAAAAGTTGACGGAGCGAGAGCGGGAGCTGATCGAGGAGATTTTCCGGTTGCTGCTGCGGGACGCGGAGATACGCGTCAGGCTGGCCCTGTCCGAAGGGCTGAAGGAAAATCCCGCCGTACCGCATGACGTGGCGATCGCCCTGGCCAAGGATGTCGACCAGGTAGCGATTCCCATTCTTGCCACGTCGATGGTCTTCGGCGACGACGATCTGATCGACATCATTCGCCATGCGCGGCGGGACAAGCAGGTGGCGATTGCCGGACGGGCGTCGGTATCGCGGCATGTCAGTCATGCCCTTGTCAGGCACGCTGCCGACGAGGACGTGGTGACGACGCTGCTCGAGAATCCGCGTGCGGAAATCGCCGAACGGACGTTCGAGAACATTCTGCAGCGTTTCTCCGACAGCGAGCGCGTCCACGGGGCGATGATCGACCGCAGCATTCTGCCGCTGGCGATCTCGGAGCGTCTGGTGTCGCTCGTCTCGGACCATCTCCGGGCGCGTCTGGTCACCCGCCATGAGCTTCGTCCCGACCTCGCGACCGAGCTGGTGCGGCAGGCGCGGGAACGAGCGACGATAAGCCTGTTGTCCCCCGATACCGATGTGATGGATGTCGACCAGCTCGTCGAGCAGCTCTGGCAGCATGGCCGGTTGACCTCGACGATAGTCCTGCGCGGGCTGTGCATGGGAGATATGAACTTCTTCGAATCGGCGCTGGCCCGGCTGGCCGGCGAAAGCGCGAGCGATGTGCATGGGATCGTCAACGACGGCAACGGCGCATCGTTCGAAGCGCTGTACGAGCGGGCCGGTCTGCCGACGCCGAGCTACCGGCTGGCGCGCATGGCAGTCGATCTCCACCGCGAGCTGATGTCGGAGGGAGGGCCGGAAGACCGTGACCAGTTCGAGCGCTTGATGCTCGAGCGCTTGCTGACCGGACTGGACGATGCCGGAGCCGGTTCGGAGATCGTCGGTTCCGACAATTTGGATTACTTCCTGAACAGGCTGTGCAACGCCGCGTGATCCCGCGGTCGGCCCAATGATCCTTACTGAGTTGGAAGAGCGGAGACCGGTTCCGCCGCGCCGCGATCAGGCTTCAGAAGGTTGATACGAATAAAAAAACGGGGCGCCCTTGGGGCGCCCCGTTTCGCTTCGACCGGACGATTTGCCGGGTCAGTCCAGAGCCACGTGCGGCAGCCAAAGGGCAATCGCGGGCCACTCGATGACGATCGCCAAGCCCAGGAGCTGCAGCAGCACGAACGGAATGATGCCGCGGTAGATCTCCTGGATGCGCACTTCGGGCGGCGCGACACCCTTCATATAGAAGAGCGCGAAACCGAAGGGCGGTGTGAGGAACGATGTCTGGAGGTTCACCGCCAGCAGGATCGCCATCCACGGAAGGATGTCGCCGGCGATCTGGATGTGACCGCCGAAATCCAGGGTCTTCATGATCGGCGTGAACAACGGCAGCACGATCAGGGTGATTTCGATCCAGTCGAAGAAGAACCCGAGGGCGAAGACGATCCCCATCATGAGGAACAGAACGCCCCAGGGGCCTAGGCCCATGCCTGCAACGAACTCATGCACCAGATCGTCGCCACCGAGCGATCGATAGACGTAAGAGAAGCAGGTAGCGCCGACGACGATGCCGAAAATCATCGCGTTGGTGAGGGCGGTCCGCTCGACCACGTCTTTCAGAACGCTGAACGTCAGCTTGCGATTGAAGATTGCCAGGATCGTCGCACCCAGCGCACCCACGCCCGCCGCTTCGGTTGGCGTGGCGAAGCCGGCAAAGATCGACCCCAGCACCAGGGCGATCAGGAAGATCGGCGGCAGGAAGCTGCGGATGATCAGAACCCAGAGCTCGCGGCGGCTTTCCGGACCGATCTCGTCAGGCAGCGGTGGCGCAAGTTCCGGATTTATCCGTGTCCGAACGTAGATGTAGACGAGGTAAAGACCGGCGAGAAGCAGCCCCGGGAAGATCGCTGCCATGAACAGGGTGCCGACCGAAATCGACATCAGGTCGGCCATGATAACCAGCATGATGCTGGGCGGGATCAGGATGCCCAGCGTACCCGAAGCGGCGATTGTGCCGGTCGCGAGCGGCTTGTAGTAACCCCGTTCCAGCATGATGGGCAGCGCCATCAGCGTCATCATCACCACCGACGCGCCGATGATGCCGGTGGTCGCGGCGAAGATGGTGCCCATCAGCGTGACCGCCAGAGCGAGGCCGCCGGACACGCGCCGCAACAGAATTTGAAGGGTGTGCAGAAGGTCGCTGGCCACCCCGCTTCGTTCCAGCATAGTGCCCATGAAGACGAACATTGGCACGGCCACTAGAATCAGATTTTCAGCGACGCCGCCCCATGTTCGGGAGATCAGGCTGAAAAACTGATTGAAATTGAAGAGGGGGAATTCGACTCCGGGCGATTGGCTGACGATGATCCCTACGAACCCATAGAACAGGCCAATACCACCGAGAACGAAGGCAACCGGATAGCCACTGAAGAGAAGGATCGCCAGAGTGGCGAACATCAAAATCGGGAGTAGTTCAAAAAGCTCCATGACGATCACTTCTATTTGAGACGGACCTGAGCGAGCTCCTCCTCAGGATTGTGGAGCTCGGGCGCGTGTGCTTCGGCTTCTTTGCGCAGTCGCTCCGGGCCGAAAAGGTAAACAATATTGCGGCAGGCCACAGATACGCCCGCCAGCAATAAGAAGAATATGCCTAAGGGGATGAAGGATTTGATGATCCAGCGGTGCGACAATCCCGTCAACGCCGACGAGACTTCCCCCATCACATAAGACCGATGAGCGAAGTTCACTCCAAAGTAGATCATCAAGACGCAGAAGCTGAGAAGAAATATCCCGCAGCCGAGCAATTCGATCCATGCTTTCAGGCGTGGAGAAAACCGCTCTCGCAGCAGCTCAATCCGGACATGGGAATTCTGAAGATAACCGAATCCCAGACACATAAGAAACAACGCCGCGTGCAGGTGCCATTCCATTTCCTGCAGCTTGGTGGAACCCAAGACTAGAAATCGTCGTGTGATCACGTCGAACAGGATCAGGATGATCATGGGCACGGAGAGCCAAGCGAACAGCTTGCCCGTGAAGCGGACAATTCTGTTCAGAACGTCGCTCGTGCGGATAAGGACTTCCATGTTTCCTCCCTCGGGAACCGAGGTAACTAAATTGGCCGAGGGGGCATTGGCAACGATACGGCTGCCTGTTACCCCCCGCTAAAGGCCGCGCATTGTTCCAACGGCCCCCGTGAAAGACAACAGGAAAATTGCGGGTTTTGGTGGCGATCGCTGCGCTTTTCGCGACGCGTTGACAGGGGGCGGGACGCGGTGCTAGCCGTCTGGCGCGTAGGTTCTCGGCCCTGCGCTGATCTTCTTGGCAAGTCGCATCGGAAGGCCGGTCAGTGACATCGGGCGGTTCGAAGGCGCCGCTGGTGATGCTGGCGACGCTCGTATTCTGCTACTTCCTCAGCCAGTTCTTCCGTGGCTCGGTCGGTGTGCTCGGGCCGGACCTGATGCGCGACATCGGCCTGTCGCCCCAAGCGCTCGGCGACCTCGGGGGGTCCTTCTTCCTTGCCTTCGCCTTGGCGCAGGTTCCGATCGGCATCCTGCTGGACCGGTTCGGCCCGCGCTGCGTGGTTTCCATCGTGGTCTGCGCGGCCCTGGTCGGGGCGCTCGTCTTCGCCAGCGCCGAAGATGTCGGCACGCTGGTCTTTGGCCGGGTGCTGATCGGCCTGGGCTGTGCGCCACTCTATATGGGGTCGCTCGTCGTGCTGTCGCGCTGGGTGTCGCCTGACCGTTTCTCCGCCTCGGCCGGACAGATCCTGGCCTTCGGCGGCTTGGGCGGCCTGCTGGCGACGACGCCGCTGGCGTTGGCCAATGCGTATCTTGGTTGGCGGATCGCCTTCGTGGCGATGGCGCTGGTGACCGCTCTCACCGCCGCCGCAATCTGGACCTTCGTGCGTGATGCCCCGGCCGGCCATCCCTTCTTCAGGCGGCAGCCGGAAACCCTGCGGATGGCCCTTGCCGGGGTAGTCGACGTTCTGAGAATCCGGCGCCTGTTCCTGATTTTCCCGATCAATTCCGTGGGCTATGCGTCGCTCCTCACCGTGCTAACGCTCTGGGGTGCGCCATATATGAAGGACGTCCACGGTCTGGACGATGTGGCGCGCGGAAACGTCCTCCTGATCATGACGCTGGCGTGGATGGCAGGCTCCATGGTCATCGGCAGGCTGGAGCGGATTCTCAATACCCGGAAGTGGCTGATCCTCGCCTGCGTCGGGACGACGGCGGGGCTGTGCATCGTCCAGGCGGCCCTGCCGCCCTCGCCGTTTCTCCTGGTCGCGGTGGTGATGGGGGCGATGGGGTTCTCCGGCGCTTCGGGGGTGGTGATCATCGCCCACGCGAAGAGCCTGCTGCCCGAGCGTCTGGTCGGGCGGGGCCTGACGTTGAACAATCTGTTCGGCTTCGGCGGCGCTGCGGTGCTGCAGATGGTCAGCGGGCGGATCATCGGCGCTTTTCCCGTGTCCGCCGATGGGGCGGCGCCAGGTGAAGCCTATACGGCGATGTTCTTCTTTCTGGCCGCGGTGCTCACCGTGGCCGGGTTGATCTACTTGCGGATTCCGGACGCACCGCCACGGCCTCTAGAAAATGTGAGGGCCTGAACCTCACGGACCGCAGTGGTCCAGAACGGCGAGCGCCGCCGGACACACATCCGCCGCGTCGAGGGAACCGAGAGCGCAGGTCCCGAGCCCTTCGCAATCGCAGGCCGCCGAAAGTGCCGCCGCGGAGGTGCACTGGGCGCTGTTGAAGACGGCGCCCGCAGCGAACCTGAGGGCGGGTTTGGTTCGCCAGAGGATAACGTCGTCATGATAGGTCGCGGGATCGCTGCTGAATCCGGCGTCGACGAAGGTGCGGTCGCCGTCCTGGTTTTCGTCCTCGCCATTGCCGGTCGGGTCGCCGATCGTCCGGTTGCCGGAGGGAAGGTACCCGCCGTCCCCGTTCTCTCCGTGGCTCAGCAGCACGAACGCGGCCTGATCCGTGACCGTGCTTCCGGCGAGATCGCCGGGATCCGAGGCGATGGTCAGATTGCCGGCATCTGTCCGGAAACCGTTGTCGCCGGGGATCGTGAGACGGGCTCCTATGGTGCCGTTGGCGGGATAATAGAGAAAGCGTCGGCCCCAGCCGTCGCGCGACAGCGGTTCCGCGATCGCCAAGGTAACCCACGGGACCACTGCATGGGCGGAATCGATCGTGCAGGGCCCGCCGCCTTGCGGGCTCTCGCGTCCGGCATTCGTCGATCCTGTCGGAATCGATCCATCAGCCGGGCAGGGCAGTCGCCCGGCGCCGAGCACGAAGGCTTGAAGCGCTTCGAAAACGGCCTGCTGATGGTCCCGCGTGGTTATTTCGCGCGCGGTTTCGATCTGCCGGCCGAGTAGGGCGAGGGTTCCGCCGCTCAACAGGGCGATGACGATCAGGACGATGGCCAGTTCGATCAGCGTGAATCCGTCGCGTCGGACGGCCGTCGATTCGTCCTCGCGACGCCTCGACGAATAAAAAGGCACCCCGCCAAGGGAAGGCAGGGTGCCAGTGATGGAAGGCTTGCATGGAGGTATGACCCCCGACATCACAACTCACCGTTCAAGGTTCGTCACCCCTTAACTCTTCTAGTATACGTGGCGCTGCACTCTTTGCGCCCGCTGCTCGGATCGATTGAAACCCTAGCTTGTGTGCGGGTATGCGGACCGCGACCGGCCCAAACACCCCGTAAAACGATAACGACAATGTGATGGCTCGTGCTACCGTTCCGTGTGCAGCGACATAGGGTCGGGAGGCTTCCAGGCGGTGTTCTTGCCTTGGACGACAGGCTACTTGCAGGGTGGGAAGAGCGGCGAAAGACGATGGCGGTCGGTGCTGCTCAGCATACTACCGGTTCTTCTGATCACCGCCTGCGCCCAGCAGGATACTGCCTCGGATTCCGTTGCGCGGGAGGCTTATAGGGCGGCGCTGCTGCGGGATGGGGAAGCGAAACAGGACTTTTCCGTCCCTCCACCGCCTCCGATCCCCGCGCCGGCTCCGATCGTCGTCGCGCCCGAGCCGCCGTCGCCCGCGGATACGCGGCGCGTATCGCTGGCGGTAACGGAGGACGTACCGCTCCGCGACGTCTTGTTCCGTCTGGCGCGCGAAGCAGGGATCGATCTGGAGCTCGATCCCAGCATCACCGGCGGGGTCATCGCCATCGCGCACGACCGGCCGTTCATCGAGGTCGTCGACCGGCTGGCGGCGCAGGCCGGACTCCGCTACTCGATGCGCAATGGCGTGCTCAGGGTCGAGCGGGATACGCCTTATCTCAAGACCTATCGCGTCGACTACCCCAACCTGGTGCGGAAGGGTGTCACCAGTATCCGCTCCTCGACCGATATCTCCACCAGTGTCGCCAACGCCAGCGGAACACCCGGAGGCGGGAGCAACGCGTCCAAGTCCGAGGTGTCCGTCGAAACCGTCTCCGACTACTGGGACGAGGTGAGGGCGAGCATAGGGGCTATCCTCGCATCGGCGCCTCCTGCGGCCGGTGGCGGCGAACCGGGGCCGGCCACAGAAGCGGGAACGGTCGACCGGCGTTTCACCATCAATCGGCAGGCGGGCCTGCTCACGGTCTTCGCCACCGGGCGCGAGCATGCCGAGATCGGCCACTTTCTGGATCGGTTGCGTGACTCGTCCTCTGCCCAGGTGTTGATCGAAGCCAAGATTGTCGAAGTCCTGCTCGACGACGGCTATCAGACGGGGATCGATTGGAGCCTGTTGGCCGACGATCTCGCCATCTCCGGCCAGCTTGGCACCGCGTTCGTACTTGATGCCACGGGCTTCACCCGGTTCGCGCTCGATACCGGCGACTTCGACGCCGCCGTGACCTTCGTCCAGGAATTCGGGACCGCCCGCACGCTCTCCAGCCCGCGGCTCCTGGCGCTCAACAATCAGCAGGCGGTCCTCAAGGTGGCGGAAAACGACGTGTTCTTCACCGTCGACGTCGATCTCGCCGTCCTCGGCAACGTAAACAACGCCCAGGTCGTGCAGTCGATCGACACCGAGGCCAATACCGTGCCGATCGGTCTGATCATGACGGTTCAGCCTTCGGTGGACCGGGCGTCGCGGGACATCACCCTGAACCTCCGGCCGACGGTGACGCGGGTCGTGCGCCGCGTTCAGGACCCGAATCCCGAGCTCGCCGCCGCCAACGTCGTGTCGGAAATCCCCGTGGTCGAAGTCCGCGAGGTCGACACGGTGGTCCGCATGCATAGCGGCGAGATCGTCGTCATGGGCGGGCTGATGCAGGAGCGAACGATCAACAACAGCCAACGGACGCCAGGGCTCGCCGACATCCCGCTGCTCGGAGAGTTGTTCACGGGGCGAGACGATCAGGCGCAAGTGAGCGAACTCGTGATATTCCTCAAGGCGACCATCGTCGATGGCCCCACCTACCATGCCCAGGACCAGCGTGTGTACGATGCTTTCACCGAAGATCCGCGGCCTCTCCAGTTCTGATTCCATCTGTCGTTCCGCCGAGTCGTCCACGCATCCTCTCGTGGCGCGACAGGCGGCGGCGGGTTTCACCCTCGTCGAGCTGTCGATCGTGCTGGTCATCATCGGTCTGCTGGTCGGCGGCATTCTCAAGGCGCAGCAGCTTATCCAGGACGCCCGGATCGGCCGAACGGTCACCCAGGTCGAAGCCTTCCGCACCGCAGCTGCTTCGTTCGTCGATCGGTATGGGGCGCTGCCGGGCGATTTCTCCCAGGCGGATGCCCGTGTCTCCGGTGTCGCCAGCGGCGACAACGGCAATGGCAATGGCCGAATCGACGGCGGCGGCAATACCGGAGAGGGTTTGCTGTTCTGGGAGCATCTCGCCCGTGCCGGACTCATCATCGGCGACTATGACGGAGCCACCGCCCAGCTCGGGGTCGGACTGCCCTCGGCGTCGGTGGGCGGCGGTTTCAACGCCGGCCAGTTCGTCGTCCAGGGACTTGCGGCGAATTGGCTGCTTCTCGGCAACCCGACTTCGGCCGGGGCGACGACCAACGCCCTGCTGACGCCCGAGGTTGCCCGGCGCATGGACGCCCGAGTCGACGACGGCCAGCCGACCACCGGTGCGGTGCGGACGCCGACCGCCGACTGCATCGATGACACGGGCAACTATGCGGTGGCGACGTCCGCCGAAGTCTGCACCCTGGCGTTCCGGTTGTAGCGTATGGCGGCGCCGGGCGGCATGGCCGGAGGACAGCGAGCGGCAATACTGCAACCGTTCTCCGCGACGGTGCCACCCGAACCCGCCGAGGATGCCGTCGCTACCCGACTCGGCGACCGCCTGATCGCCCTGAAACTGCTTTCGCCCGACCAGGTCGACGTCGCGCTTAGGGAGAAAACGCGCTCGGGAAAGCGTCTCGGCGAGGTTCTGGTCGAGCTCGGCTTTCTCACCACCGGCGCTCTGGCCCAGGTTCTGGCCGATGCGGCGGGGCTGGAACGATTCGATCCGGGGACCACGATCGTCGACCCGGCGGCGGCGCGTCTATTGCCCCAAGCTCTCGCGGCACGCCACCAGATGCTGCCGGTAGCGCTGTCGGATGCCGACCGCACCGTCCAGCTCGCCATGGCGGACGTACACGACCTTCCCGCGCTCGACCAGGCCCGGCGTTATCTGCCCGCTGGTTACCGGGTCGAACCGATGGTGTGTGCCGACGGTGCGCTGCAGGACCTGATCGCTCAGCATTTCGGTTTCGAGACGTCGATCGACGGCATCCTGAGGGAGATCGAGGACGGAGGTACCGCGCGGACGAGCGACGCCGACACGGAGAGTTACCGCAACCCGACGGTGCGGCTCGTCAACGCCCTCCTGGTCGATGCCGTGAACCAGGGCGCCTCGGACATCCATTTCGAGCCTGAGGGCGCCTTCGTCCGCCTGCGTTACCGCATCGACGGCGTTCTTCATCAGGTGCGGACCTTCCATAAGGACTACTGGTCGTCGATCGCCGTGCGGCTGAAGGTGATGGCCAGCCTCAACATTGCCGATGCCCGCAATCCTCAGGATGGCCGGTTCAGCTATCGGGTGGCGGCGCGCGAGGTCGATTTCCGCGTCGCCAGCCTGCCGACGGTTCATGGCGAGAACATCGTGCTTCGGATCCTCGACAAGACCCGCTCGCTGGTGCCGCTGGAAGAGCTCGGGTTCGGGGATCGCAATGTCGCCTTGTTGAAGCGCCTGCTGCTGAGGCCCGAAGGGCTGATCCTGGTGACCGGACCGACCGGGTCGGGCAAGACGACCACGCTCTATTCGATGCTCGATCACCTCAGTACACCGGCGGTCAACATCATGACCCTGGAGGACCCGGTCGAGTATCGCCTGCCACTGATCCGCCAGTCGGAAGTCCGCGAGGGTTCTCAGCTCAATTTTGCCGACGGAGTCCGCTCCATCCTTCGACAGGATCCCGACATCATCCTGGTCGGTGAGGTGCGTGACCGGGAGAGCGCCCAGATGGCGATCCGCGCCGCGATCACGGGCCATCGCGTCTTCACAACCTTGCACACCAACGACGCGCTCGGGACGGTCAGCCGCCTCGTCGACATCGGCATCCCCGTCGACCTGTTGGCCGGCAACATCATCTGCGCGATCGCACAGCGGCTCGCTCGCAGGCTTTGTGGCGAATGCAAGCGCGGCGCACCGGCGACAGCGGAGGCGTGCCGCCTGCTGGGGATCGGCGATATCGATCCGCCGGTGATCCATACGGCCGTCGGCTGCGAAGCCTGCCGCCATACCGGCTATCGCGGGCGCATCGCCCTCGTCGAGATTCTCCGCTTCGACGACCGTCTCGACGAGCTGGTGGCATCGGGCGGCAATCGTCATGCCCTGCGGGCGGTGGCGCTGGAGAGCGGTTTCGTGCCGATGATCGAGGATGGAACGGCCAAGGTTCTGGACGGCACCACCAGCCTCGACGAGCTGATCGCGGCCGTCGACATGACGCAGCGGATGTAGCCCGTGCCCGCCTATCGCTTCAGGGCGCTGGACGGGGCCGGCGCTATCGTGCGCGGCTCGCTGGAGGCCGCGAGCGAGCCGGACCTCGAAACCCGCTTGCGCGGCATGCGGCTCGAGCTCGTCTCCTGTGTCCGGCGCCCGGCAGCGACGGCGCTACCGATCCTCCGGCACGGTGTTTCGACGGCCGAGCTGATCCAGTTCTGTATTCATATGGCACAGCTCGACCGCGCCGGGGTGCCGCTGCTCGATGCCCTCGCCGATATCGCCGAGGCCACGCCTTCGGCACGTCTCCGTGGTGTCCTGCGGCAGGTGCGGGACGATGTCCATGACGGCGCTTTGCTGTCGGCGGCACTGGCGCGGCATCCCGGCATGTTCGATGCGGTTTTCACCGGAATCGTCGCCGCCGGCGAGGAGACGGGCGACCTCGGGCAGTCGTTCGCACGCCTGGAGACGCACCTCAAATGGGTCCGCGACGTCACCGTCAAGGTCGGTCGGGCGCTCCGCTACCCGGCAATGCTTCTGATAGCCCTGGCCGCGGTCATCGCCGTGATGATGGGCTATCTGGTCCCGCGCCTGGTCGAGTTCCTGGTCCTTCAGCAGGTCGAGCTGCCGCCCGTGACCCGAGCTCTGATCGGCGCTTCGGATTTTCTCGCCGATTATGGATGGCTCGTCGGTGCCGGCGTCGCGGCCCTGGCCGTAGCGGTCTATGCGACGACCGTCGTCTCCCAGCCCTTTGCTCGCCTGATCGACCGATGGAAGCTGCGGTTACCCGTCATCGGCACGGCCCGGCGGAAGATCGCCCTGGCACGCTTCACCCACTTCTTCGCCATCATGTTCGGCAGCGGGATCGATGTCCTGCGTTGTCTCCGTACCAGCGAGCGGGTGGTGGCCAATCGGGCCTTGCAGGCGGCGCTCGCAGATGTGCGGCACGAGGTCGAGAACGGCCTGCCCCTATCCCAGGCATTGGCCGACAGCGGTGCTTTTCCGCCCCTGGTCGTCAGAATGTTCCGCGTCGGCGAGGAATCCGGCCGTCTCGACGAAGCGCTTGAAAACGTCGCCTATTTCTATGACCGGGAGGTCGACGAGTCGGTAGGCCGTCTGGTTGGAGTCATCGAGCCGGCGATGACCGCCGTCATCGGGCTCATGCTGCTGTGGATTGTCCTCGCCGTGTTCGGTCCGCTTTACGACAACCTCTCGCAGTTCGGCTGACCGGCATGTTCGGCCCCGTCAAACCGCGGTTTGTCCTCGTTGTCGGTGACGAAGGCGCCTTGCTGGCGTGTGTCGCGGGGCGCCGGGTCGTGGATGTGCATTTTGCCGCAGCGGGAGACCGGACGGCCGAAGAGGCTGTTTGCGGTGTCCTCGGCCATGCCGGAGGCGCGCCGGTGACCGTTCTTCTGGATACGCAGGAGCAGGTCTATCGGCAGGAAATGCTGCCCGCCCTCGGTCCGCTCGACCGGCGCAAGTTGATGGCCCGTCGGCTCAAACGGGAAATGGCAGGGCTAGTCGTTGGCGGCGTGATGCTTCGGCGACCATCGCCCCTCGGACGCCCGGATGGCTATCTGCTGGCCGGTGCGGTGGGCGGTCCGGCCATCGACGGCTGGCTGGCTAGACTTGACGGCTTGCCGAACCCTCTGTCGGGCATCGGACTGTTGCCTCTCGAAGCCGCGGGAATGACGGGGCGTCTGCGTCCACCGACACCTGTCACCGGCGGCTGTCTCTGGACCGTTCTCATCGTGCGCAACCGGGTTTCCGGCCTTCGCCAGATCGTCGTTCGCGACGGGACGTTCGTCTTGACCCGGCTGACCGCCGCGACCGATTCGGCGCCGCTCGATGGAGAGGTTCTGGCCACGGCTTTCGAGGAAACCCGCGGCTATCTCGCTCGGTCCGGTTTGGAGCGCGGAGACAACGTCGCCGTCGTCATCCTTGCCGGACCGGACGATTCGCGCGGCTTGAAGACGATGCCCCTCGCCGCCGACTCGATCACGGTCATGACGCCGGAAAAGGCCGCGGGGCGCCTTGGGCTGACATTGCCGGACGGGGATGTGGATGTCGCCGACATGCTGCATGCGGCTTATGCCGCTCAGCATTCGATGGAGCTTCCACTTTCTCGTCCCGAGGAGGGGCAACTCTCCGCCGCACGACGCTTGCTGCAGCCTCGGACCGTGAACCGGATTGCCGCCACGGGGCTTGTCGCGTCCCTGGGATGGGCGGCCGTATCGTTCGCGAACCTCGATGCCGAGCGGAAGACGGTCGAAACGCTCCAAGACCGCAATGTGGCAGCCCAATCCGCCTTATCGGAGGCGAGGTCAGGCGCCGATGATCTCCCGGAATCCCCGGAGCGCATGGTCGCTCTGATCGATGCCTGGAGAACGGCCGATCCCAACCTCGATGCGATCGAGGCGCTATGGGACATGCTGGCTGAGGCACTGGCCGGGGATGGTCATGCCCGGCGTGTCTCATGGGAATCAGACGAAACGGGCGGGGGGATGCTCGAATTCCTCGTCAGGCTTTCGGCACCTGAAGGCGATGAGCGATCCGCGGGAGAAACCGCTGAGCATATCGCAGCCCGTTTGAAGCTGGCGTTCCCCGATCACCTCGTCTCCATGGTTCATGGGGCGTCCGTCCTGCCCGACTCCGGAACTCTGAAAGGCGAGGTCGGGAGCGATGTCGCTCCACCGCCGCGTGTCGAGCCTGTCTTTGAATTCAGGATTGCCGGACCGGGGGACTCGTCGTGAACGGTCGGTCGGGACGGGTTCGCGGCTATGGCGCGGCATTGCTGTTGGTAGTCGTGGCGGTGATGTGCGCGATCTTGGCGTCGCGGCTGGATGCCGAGCGCCAGCATCTGGCCCGGGAGACGGGACGCCTTTCCCTCGAGACGGAAGCGCTCTATCGCCGTGCCGGAGAAATCGAGGCGGCCGCGGCAAGGGCGCGGCGCGAGCGCCCTGAATACGACCTGCTGCAGGAACGCGGGTTTACCCGAACCGTGGCCCCTTCCGGTCTGGCCGAGGTCCTTGCCGACATCGCCCAAGAGCGGGAGATCGGGCGCCTCGTCTACGATATCGGAGTCCAGCCGATAACCACGGAGTCGGGCGATGTCGGGATCAGGACCGTGCCTGTTACTCTCGACATCTGGGCGACGACCGACACCGACATCGTCGCGTTCCTGTCCGACCTGAAGTTTCGGATCGATGGGGCACTGCATGTCGATTCCCTGATCGTCGAACGGACAGGGGAGATCGATGCCACTGTCCGCGCCGCCGTTCGGGACGGTGAAAGACCGCAACTCGTGCAGGCCCATGTCATCCTCCGCTGGTCGGCGGTAACGGAGCCGGATCGAGTGGCGGAATGGTGAAGGCATTGCTTGGCCTTGTAGCTGGTCTGCTGCTTTCGCCCGGAAGCTCTGCTGCGGCCGACTCGCTGATGTTCAGCGACGAAGAGCGCGCTGCCCTTCGTTTCCGCGAGACCGAGACGAGCGCGGAGGCGCCGTCGCCTTCCTCATCGAGTCCGAAATTCCATCTTGCCGCGATCGTGCCGGCCACCGACGGCGGCTGGGTCGCTCGGCTGGGAGACAGATGGCTCGGCGAGGGAGATCACCTAGGCGCGCTTCAGGTCGAGCGGATCGAGGCCAGGGCGGTGCATCTTCTCTGGTCGGGGGAGCCGAGAGTGAGCCGGTTCACCTTGCAGCCGAACCAGACCATCGATCTTTCGACCGGGCATATCCGCGAAGGGCGCTGAAGCGCGGTGGGAGGCCGGGAACCCGTCGCTAGCGGTCCTTGCCGGCGAGATACGCGTAGCGCGCTTCGACCGCACCGATATCCGTGGCCAGCGGTGTGCCTCGATAGGCCGCATCCAGGACTGACCGGTAGTGCGGGAGGGCGTCGGCGCCGCGCCCCATCCGATCGAGGAGCAGGGCCAGATTCAGGCGGTAGGCGGGTTCCCCCGAGGCTAACTCGACGGCGCGCCGCAGATTGTGAAGCGCGTCGTCGATCATGCCCATCCGCTCCTGGGTCTGCGCAAGCTGCGCGAGAAGAGCCGGATCGTCGGGATCGGTCCGCTTGAGCGCTTCCAGCGCGCGAACGGCGGCACCGGGATCGGTTTCCGCAGTCAGGCCGGCGAGCTGCAGGGCGGCGCGAATGTCGTCCGGGTGGGTGGCGAGAACGCTGCGGTAGGCCGAGTGCGCCGCTTCTCTGTCGCCTCCTGCTCGCGATACCGCTGCATAGCCCATCAGCGCATCCCGGTCCTCGGGCGCGTGTCCGATGGCAGCCCGGTAGAAGTAGAGCGCGGTATCGAGATCTCCAGCGTCGAGCGCCTGCCGGCCGGAGGTCAGCAGACCGGCGAGCTCCATATCGGCGCCGCCGATCGTGACCGTGAACTGATGCGTCGCTGGGGGTGTCGCGGGCGCCTGTTTCGGCTGCCGAGGTTTCGTGGGTGGCGGTGGGAGGCCCACCTGCCGGAAGGAGACTGGACGGGGGCGCGGCGGTGGAGGCGGCGATTCGGCCGACTGTCCGGCGGTAACGGTGGCCCCTGTTACGACGGGTTCGTCGAGGTGGATCGCCGGGGCGGCTTCTGCTCTGTGGATAACCGAGCCGCCATCCAGCGAATCGTTCGTAGCTGCAGATACGCTATGCGGCTGCGCCTCGCCCACGGCCTCGGATTGCCACATCCGGGCGCTCGCATGTCCGATCAGGAAGGCGATTGCGGCAATGAAAAGAGTGCGCGCAGAGGTCGGCATACGATGGCTGTTCCCGCCGCTTTAGTTTCGGCTCGGTCTTTCTTTACCTCTTATAAGAGTACCACGAACGGGGAGGGTGCGGAGCGGCCAATCGGCGGTCTGTTGCGTGATCGGGCGGTTGACGCGATAACCCCTGTCGGCGTCCGCATGCCGGGCGGGAATCTCAGCGGTCACGGAGGAAGACGATGGACGGGACAGAGACGGCGTCGGTCACGGGGATGAAGCCCGGCCTTAGAGTCATGATCAGTGCGGGTGGCGCCGGCATCGGGCGGGCGATGACCGAAACCTTCGCGGCCCATGGGGCGCATATCCACATCTGCGATATTTCGAAGGACGCGCTCGACGCCTGTCTCGCCGCCGTTCCCTCCGCGGCCGGCATGGTCGCCGACGTCTCCAAGGAAGAGGACGTCGAGCGCTGGTTCCAGGCGGCGCAGGAGCATCTCGGCGGCCTCGACGTGATGATCAACAATGCCGGCATCGCCGGTCCCACCGGTGCGGTCGAGGATCTGGATCAGGATGACTGGCGCCAGACCTTCGACGTCAACGTCCACGGTATGTATTACGCCGTCCGCCGCGCCGTGCCGCTGCTGAAGCAGACCACCGACGGAGTGATGATCAATCTGTCGTCGATGGCGGGGCGGCTGGGCTTTCCCTACCGCACCCCCTACGCGGCGTCGAAATGGGCGGTGATCGGCTTGACCAAAAGTCTCGCGATCGAGCTCGGCCGCTACGGCATCCGCGTCAATGCGATCTGCCCGGGACCCGTTGCCGGCGAGCGTATCGACCGCGTGATCAACGCCAAGGCCAAGGAACTCGGCCTCACTTATGACGAGTTGAAGGAGCAGTGGCTGGAACTGGTGTCGCTGGGTCGGATGGTGACAGCGCAGGACATCGCCAACACGGCCCTCTATCTGGCCTCGCCGTTGGCCTACAACGTTTCCGGTCAGGCGCTTCAGGTGTGCGGCGATACGCGGGCGCTGAAGTAAGCAAAGCGCCCTGTTGATCTTGTTGTCATATATGACAACATAGACGCATGGAACGCGATACCCGACCGATCGGCTGGGTCAAGGCGGCACGGAAAGGATTCGAAGCGTTCCCGAAGGCGGTCCAGGACCGGATTGCGAGCGCTTTGACGATTGCTGCGGAGGGCGGAAAGGCCGATATCGCAAAACCGTTGAAGGGTATGGGAGCCGGGGCTTTCGAGATCTCAGTACGGTATCGGTCCGATGCGTTTCGGGCCGTTTATGTAACTGAAATCGCTGGAAGCCTTTGGGTGGTACATGCGTTTCAGAAGAAGTCCAAGGTCGGGATCAAGACGCCGGAACGCGAAATTGATCTCATTCACGATCGCCTGAAACGGTTGAGAGACGAGTTGATGCCATGAGTGAGGACGAGTTCGAGCTTGTTGGAGGAAGCGGCAATCTGTTCCGGGACCTGGGCGACCCCGATGCTGACCTGAAGCAAGGTAAGGCCGTTGTGGCTGCCCGCATTATCGCTCAATTGGATGACCGGCAGGTCTCGGTGCGGAAGGCGGAGGAATTGACCGGATTTGCTGCCGCTGACTTCTCCAGGGTGCGTAACGCCAATCTCGGCCGCTTCACTTTAGACCGATTGATCAGGATGCTTGGCGCCCTTGATCGGGATGTGGAGGTAACGGTTCAAGTGGGACCTCGCGCAGTCGGACAGCCGCAGTTTCCGACGGCATCGCACTGAAGATGCCTGTCGGAACCGTCCTCATAACCGGCGCCAGCCGCGGTATCGGGCTGGAGTTCGTCCGCCAGTATGCTGCGGACGGCTGGTCGGTGATTGCCTGCTGCCGGTCGCCGGACAAGGCGGATGATCTGAAGTCGTTGGCAACGAAGAGCGACGACGTCGAGGTCGTCGCGCTGGACGTCGCCGACCATGCGGCAATCGATGCGCTGGCCCGGCGGCTGGATGGGCGAGCGATCGATGTCCTGATCAACAACGCCGGCATATCGGGCCGCCGGCCTCAGGACTTCGGATCGCTCGACTACGCCGACTGGCAGCAGGTGATGGAGACCAACCTTCTGGCTCCGGTCCACATGGCGGAGGCGTTCGTCGACCATGTCGCCCGGGGCGAACATAGGCTCATCGCCAATCTGAGCAGCGTTCTGGGCAGCATCGCCCACGCCAGTGGGCGTCAGTACCTCTATCGCACCAGCAAGGCGGCGCTCAACATGGCGGTGAAGTGCATGGCGGAGGATTTAGGCCCTCGTGGCATTCGCGTCGTAGCGTTCCATCCCGGTCATGTCCGGACCGATATGGGGGGCGCGTCGGCGCCGGTCGTTCCCACCGACAGCGTTCGGGGCATGCGCGCGATCATGGCCCGCATCGATGACGGGATGAGCGGTGGCTTCTTCAATTACGACGGGTCGCAGCTTCCTTGGTGACGTCAGAGGGGCGCCCGACCTTCCCTGCTCCCTTTCCGGTATTGCGCTCAGCAGCCGGTTGGGGCATGCAGATCGCATCAACTAATCGAAAAGTCGCGACGAGAGGGGACGTCATGGCCGACAGTGCGGCGATAAAGGAAGCGCGGGAGGATCTGGCGGCGGCTTATCGCCTCGCCGTAACCCACGGATTCCACGAGGGTATCTGCAACCATTTCAGTCTCGCGGTTCCGGGAACGGACGACCTGTTCCTGTTGAACCCTTACGGTATGCATTTCTCCGAAATAACCGCGAGCAACCTGCTGGTGGTCGACAAGGACGGCAACAAGGTCGAAGGCGAGGGCTTTATCGAGCCGACGGGGTTCTTCATCCACTCCGCCATCCACCGCAGCCGCCCCGATGCCAAATGCGTCCTCCACACCCACATGCCCTACGCCCTGGCATTGACGATGGTCGAGGGCGGCCGGCTGGAGATGGCGGACCAGAACGCCTGCCGGTTCTACGACCGCATCGCCTATGACGATTATTTCGGCGGCGTCGCCCTGGCTACCGAGGAAGGCGACCGCATCGCCGCAGCGCTGGGCGACAAGCGGGTGATGTTCATGGCCAATCACGGGATCACCGTCGTCGGCGATACCGTGGCGGCGGCTTGGGAAGACCTCTACTACCTGCATCGCGCCTGTCAGGCGCAGGTGCTGGCGATGTCGACCGGGCGGCCCTTGAAGCGGGTTCCGGACGAGATGGCCAAGCAGGTGGCCGAGCAGGTCGAGTCCGAAGCCATGGGTGCCACGGCCAATTACCGTCGCCACTTCGCGGCGATGAAGCGCCTGCTCGAACGCGACCAGCCCGACTACAAGCACTGACGATGACGGCGACAGTGGGCGCGGCCGGTCCGAAGGACTGCCGCGTCTCGCGGGTCGAGACCTATCTGGTCGGCACCCGCTGGCGGAATTTCGTCTTCGTTCGTGTCGAGACCGACGACGGCATCCACGGCGTCGGTGAAGGCACGCTCGAGTGGCAGGCCAAGGCGGTCGAAGCCTCGGTCTTCGATCTCGCCCGCCGCCACGTCATCGGCCGCTCGGCCTTCCAGATCGAGCGGATGTGGCAGGACATGTTCCGGAACGAGTTCGCCCGCGGCGGACCGGTGGTGAACAGCGCCATCGGCGCGATCGAGATGGCGCTGTGGGACATCGTCGGCAAGGCCGTCGGCCGCCCGGTCTACGACCTCCTCGGCGGTCGCTGCCATGAGCGCATCCCGGCCTATGCCAATGCCTGGTACGGCGCCGGTGCCGACATCGGCGCGGTCGCCGAGGCCGCCGCTGCGGTCGCCGCGAAAGGCTATCGCGGTCTCAAGTTCGACCCGTTCGGGTCGTCGGGCCGTGACCCCGAGCGCCGTGAAATCGCCCGTGCCGTCGACATGGTCGCCGCGGTCCGCGAGGCGGTGGGGGAGGAGATGGAGATCCTGCTCGACTGCCACGGCCGTTTCAGTCCCGGCTCGGCGATCGAGATCGCCCGACTGCTGGAGCCCTCGCGCATTTACTGGTTCGAGGAGCCCTGCGACCCGGAGAACGTTGGCGCGCTGGCCAAGATCGGCCGCTCGATCAAAACCCGGCTGGCGACCGGTGAGCGCTGCTACACCAAGTACCATTTGCAGGCCCTGCTCGCGTCCGGCGAGGTCTCGGTGCTGCAGCCGGACATCATCCATGTCGGCGGCATCCTGGAGGCTAAGAAGATGGCGGCGATGGCCGACGCCATTTACATCCCGGTCTCGTTCCACAATCCCTTCGGCCCGGTGGCCACGGCCGCCGCGATCCAGCTCGACGCCTGCACGACCAACATCGTCATGCAGGAATCGTTCTGCGAATACGACGTGCCGTGGCGTTTCGACCTCCTGGAGAACTGCCCGCGTCCGGTGAACGGCGGCTACGAGATCCCGACCCGGCCGGGTCTCGGCGTCGATCTGAACCTCGATGCCGTCCGCGCGCACCCTTACGACGAGGACGCCTACCTGCCGATGTGGGGTGACGACTGGGCCAAGCGGTTCTGAGCGAGACTCACCTCGACCGTCGTTCCCGCGCAGGCGGGAACCCGTAAGGCCGGAGCGCTTGCCTGGGTCCTCCGGACATGCCGAAGGACCCAGCCTCCGCGCTTCAGGCCTTGACGGCCACCACCTCCAGGAACTCGCCGTCGACCTCGGTCATGCCGTCGGTGGCGGTGTTGGCGCCCGCCCACAGCGCTTCGATGTCGTCTCCCAGCGCCTTCTGGCCGGCCGGGTCCAGCGTTGCGCGGGCGCGCATCACCGGGCCGAAATGGTTGACGTAATGCTCAGCCACCTCTGCGGGCGGCATCGGGTAGCGGAAATGCATCATCCGGCGCGCGAGGCGGAGATCGGAGACCGAATCGCCGAAGCGCGCCTTCACCGTCTCCTCGTCGCCCCAGAGTAGCGGGGAGGGCATGTCCGGCGGCGGGGCGTACTTGCCGATGGTGGCGAAGAACTTCCCGACCAGCCCTTGCGCCGTCCAATTGCCCATGATGATGCGGCCGCCCGGCCGGCACACCCTCAGCATCTCCGACAGGGTGCGGTCGGGTCGAGGTGCGAACATGGCGCCGATCAGGCTCATCACGGTGTCGAAGCTCTCGTCCGCGTAGGGCATGTTCTCGACATCGCCGACATCGAGAGTCACCGCGACGCCCTCGGTCTCCGCGCGGTGCCGTGCCTGCGCGAGCCATTCCGGAGCGATGTCGATGCCGGTCACCTGGGCGCCGGCGCGAGCGGCGGGGACAGCCATCTGGCCCGAGCCGCAGGCGACGTCGAGGAACCGTTCGTCCGGCGCGACGCCCAGCTCGGCCAGGAAGGCTTCGGCACTTTCCTGCATCCCCAGAGCGATGAGACCGTAGTCGCCGGTGCTCCACATCGTCTTCAACTGCTGTTTCAGGTCGTCGATGCTCTGCATGGTCGTCGTGGTCATGAGGCCGTCCCTCCGTTTTGCGATCTGTCGGATCGGTTGCTGCGAAGGCCGCGACTTTCCCTCCGGAGAGAGGCCGATTCTACTACCAAGACAGTAGTGACAGGGCGATCCGACGACGCCTAAGGTTGCCGCCATGACGAAGGGTTACGGTCAGTTCTGCCCCGTGGCGAAGGCTGCCGAGCTGTTCTGCGAACGCTGGAATGCTCTGCTGCTCAGGGAACTTGGTGCCGGCGCCAGTCACTTCTCTCAGATTCAGCGCGGTGTTCCGCTGATGTCGCCATCGATGCTGTCTCGGCGGCTCAAGGAACTCGAACGTGAAGGCGTGATCGAGCGCGACGGCGCGACGTATCGTCTCACCGAAGCGGGACGCGAGTTTCTGCCATTGGTCGATGCGCTCGGCGTCTGGGGACAGCGATGGACGCGCCGCCAGCTCAAGGAAGACGAAGTCGACTTTCGCCTGCTGATCTGGGACATGGAACGGACCGTGAAGGCCGACGCTTTCGGGCCCGGGCGCACGGTCGTGCAACTGGAGTTCGCCGATCTGCCGGCGGGGAAATCGCTGTGGTGGTTCATCAACGAGCAGAGCGCCGTCCAGCTCTGCCTGGAGGACCCCGGCTACGAGGTCGATCTGTTCCTGTCGATCACCGTTCGCGACATGATCTATGTCTGGCGCGGTGACCTCGGCGTGGAGCGTGCACTCGACGAGGAGCGGCTGGAAGCGCACGGCGCCCCGCGTTTCCGCGAGGCGCTCCGGTCATGGTTCAATCTCAGCCGCCTGGCCGAGATTCCATCGGCTCGCCGGGACCCCCAGCCGGTCTGACCCACGGCCCGCGACGGAAGTCGCTGCCTAGAGATGTTCGTCGACGAGTTCGGAGAACACGGCGTAATTCTTGGCGCCGGAAATGACCTCACCGTTGACGACGAAGGTGGGCGTCGACTTGACTTCCACCTTCTCATCCTCCGTGGCGACTCGCCGGGAATTGATGATCTGATCAATCAACTGCTCGTTGGCGAGACACGCGTCGACGTCGGCATCCGTCATGCCGTGATCATGCGCCATGGGGCGCAAGGCATCGGAGAGAGTACTGGCGTCGACCCAGTCGTCCTGATGGGCTAGCAGGTCGTCCACGAACCCGAAATATTGGTCGGGTCCACTGCAGTGGGCGAACATAGCCCCCATCACCGCCGGCTTGTCCAAAGGGAAGTCCCTGAACTCCATGTAGACCTTGCCGGTGTCGATATAGTTGGTCTTGAACTCGGGAAGCGTGTGCTCGTGAAACCAGGCGCAATGGGGACACGACATCGAGAAATACTCGACGATCTTGACCGGTGCCTGCGGATCGCCGAGCGCTTGCTGCGGTGGAAGACCGGGACCGTCGTCCGCGACGGCAGCGACGCTGAAAAGCAGCGTCAGGCCGGCGGCGGCGGCACGAAGATGAAGCATGCGGCGTCTCCTAAAAGGTCGGAAGGAACTGGGCTAGCCCTCGCTACCGGTGCTGTGCGAGCGGGGTAATTGTCATGGTACGTCAAAAAGTTTTTTGGCTTCTAACCTGCATTAACTCGATGACGTTCGATGCACGGTAAACAGAACGACATGGCGCGGGAGCGCTGTCGGTGCCTCGAGTTGCAGCTATTGAGGGGGGCATCGTCATCCTTGGGTTGCGAATATCTTCGAATTGGAGTTCAGCGATGACGACTTCGACCGTTGCAAAGATGATCACGCCTTTCGCCTTCGCTCTGATGCTCGCCAGCGGCAGTGCGCTGGCACAGGCCGATTGCGACCGCGGCGGTGCGCCGAAGGCCGGTGACGAAGCGGCCCATGCGGCGACGGCGTCCGAGGGATGCGACATCCCTAGCGAAGAGGCCAAGCGCGGCGGTTGCCCGACGGGCGAGGACGAGGCCCAGTACGCCGCGACCGGTTCCCAGAAGGGCCCCGGCTGCCCGAGCACGGAGCTGGGCGGCGCCGAAGACATGCGTCCTACCGCTAAGGACTGATCTGCCGACTGAAGATCTCGGCGATCGCCACTTGCTCGGGCCGTCCATCCATCCGGGTGGCGGCCCGATGCTCGTCGGCGGTCCGCCTGTTCACCGCTTTTCGATCGGGGCCTACGGATGATCGGGCAATGGACGCCGCAGAGGCTTTTCACGCTGATCCTGGCCGCGAGCGTCGGTGCCATCGCGTTTGCCCTTTTCTTTCAGTACGTGGTCGGGCTCGCACCGTGCAAGCTATGCCACGTCCAGCGCTGGCCCTATCTCGCCGTGATACCCCTCGCGGCGGCCGGGCTGTGGTGGAGCCGTCACCACAATCAATGGGGGTCGCGGCTGCTGCTCGCGCTGACGGTCGTCTTCAGCCTCGCCTTCCTGTTTGAGGCTGCGGTTGCGGGCTACCACGTCGGCGTAGAGCAGGGATGGTGGCGAGGGACCGACGCCTGTGTGGGCGCCGCGACCACCGGGCAGTCTCTCGATGAACTGCGTGATGCCATCATGAACGCGCCTATCGTTCGCTGTAACGAAGTGCAGTGGGACGTCTTCGGCATCTCGATGGCGGGCTTCAACATTCCCTACGCGCTCGGCCTCGCCGCGATCTCCCTGCTGGCGGTTCGCCGCTGCGGGCGGGCCTGCAGGAAGTGACCATGCGCGGCGGGAGCGTCGCAGCGCTTCTGCTGATCGTTCTCCTGGCCCTTCTCGGTTCCGGGCCGGCTCGATCTCAGGAACCGACGGAACCGGTCGCGACCGAGACGGTATGGTATGCGCCCGACGAGGACGGCTCGCCGCGCGTTCGCCTGTACCTGTTCTGGTCGCTCGGCTGCCCGCACTGCGCCAAGGAACACGCCTTCCTCGACGGGTTGCGCGGCGAGCTTCCCTGGCTCGATGTGGTCGAGTACGAACTGAGCGAGCATCGCGAGCATGTCTCGTTGCTCCTCGACATGGCCGAGGCCGCCGGCGGCAGCACGTCCGTCGTGCCGACCACCTTCATCTGCAACCAGATGACCGTGGGCTATCAGGACGACGCGACGACGGGCGAATCGCTTCGCCGGCAGGTGCTCGCCTGCCGCGACCAGGCCCTGCACGAAACCATCGCCGCGACGGGCACGGTGTTGCCGGAGGCGGCGCACCGCAATCGGGTCATCGAGCCTATCGCCCTGCCGATCGTCGGGGTGGTCGATCCGGGCCAGCTATCGCTGCCGGTGCTGACCATCACCATGGCGGCGGTCGACTCCTTCAACCCCTGCGGCCTGTTCGTGCTCCTGATGCTGATGAGCATGATGATCCGCGCCAAGAGCCGGGTGCACATGCTGGTCGTCGGCGCATCCTTCGCGGTCACCTGGGCGCTGATGTACCTGGCGCTGATGACGGCCTGGCTCAGCCTGTTCGAATATGTCGGCGACCTGTCCCTGATCACCACCACCGCAGGCGTGATCGCGCTGGTGATGGCGGCGCTCAACATCAAGGATTTCCTGGGCTTCAGCCATGGACCGAGCCTGTCGATCCGTCCCGAGGCGAAGGCCGGCCTGTTCCACCGCATGGGATCGCTCGCGCGGTCGGCGACGCTATCGATTCCGGAGACGGGGAAACGCCAGATCGCCTATCGTTGCGGCGTCGTGTGCAAGGCGCGGCGGTTCTCGCCGATGGTCCTCGGCACCGCGGCGTTGACCCTGTCGGCTGGCGGATACGCGATCCTGTGCACCAGCGGCTTCGCCATGACCTATACCCGCATCCTCACGCTCGACGACATCAGCTTTTCCGGCTACCTCCTCTATCTGTGGCTCTATATCAGCGTCTACATGATCCCTATGACGCTGATCGTCGTCGCCTTCACGGCTACGCTGGGCTCGCGCAAGCTGAAGGAGGAAGAGGGGCGAGCGCTGAAACTGCTGGGCGGTTCGACGCTCCTGGCGATGGGGACGATCCTGATCCTCGTCCCGGACTGGCTCAAGAACCCGCTGATCGTGGTCGCGATCATGCTGTTTGCCCTGGCCGTCACGGTGGTCGTCGTAACGGCGGAACGGACCATCCGCTCGCACGGCCATCGTCGCAGGCGGTTGCCCAGGACATCGCCTCAGGCAAATCTGCCGAACGCCGGTTGACGGGGCATTATCAGTCGGACAGGAAGTCCAGCACCGTTCTGGTGAATTCGGTCCGTAAAAGCTGCGGGAAGAAATGCCCACCCTGGGGAAGAAGGACCGTGGTCGCGCCGGGGATCAGGCGGCCCAGCTCCTCGCTGTAGTAGACCGGCGTGACGATGTCGTCGCGGGCGCCGATCACCAGGGTCGGCGCCTGGATGCGCGGCAGATCGGCGCGGCGGTCGAAGCGGCAGATCGCGTCGATCCGGTCGAGCATCACCTCGGGCGGCGGGAAGCCGTCGATGATCGCCTGCTCCTGCGCCTCGATGGCGGCGATGTCGTCCCGGACCGACCAGGGCGGCCGCATGTAGATCGCGTTGGATCGGACATAGGCGCGCGGCCCGCCATTGCGAAGCGAGTCCCCTCGGACCTCGAACAGCCGGCGGAAATAGGCATCCGCCGCCGTCCAGGTGGCGGTGAGGACGAGCTTTCCCAGCCGCTCCGGCCGGTCGAGGGCCATGGTCTGGCCGATGGCGCCGCCGGTCGAATGGCCGATCAGATGCGCCCGCTCGATGCCCAGCGCATCCATCAGCTCGATCACGTCGTCGGTCATCTGCTCGACCGAGTAGCGGATGCGGGCATGGGTGCTGCGGCCGGTGCCGCGATGGTCGTGCAGGACGACGCGGTAGCGCTCGGCCAAGGTGGGGTAAATCGTGGTCCAGAAGGTCGCGGTGCCGCTGAGGCCCGAGACAAGCATCAGCGGCTCGCCGTCGCCATGGACTTCGTAATAGAGCTCGTCGCCGCTCTTGAGGGTCAGTTTGGCCATCGTTGTCCTACTCCTGGACCTTCACGAACACCGTCCGGGCCTCGATCTCTTCGACGTTCGCCGGCCGCGGGAAGGGCTGCGGCGCCGGCTCGCCCGGCTGGCGCGGCCGGCCGATGGCGGCGAAGAAGTCCTCTAGCCCGCCCGGCATCAGCACCCAGAACATCTTGAGGTCGGACTCGCCGGTATTGACGATTCGGTGCCGGTTCAGCGGGCCGAGATAGCAGGTGGTGCCGGGGACGATGGGGTGGCTCTCGCCGTTGACCTCGACCTCGCCGCGGCCCTCGAAGAAGAACAGGATTTCTTCGTTGGCTTCGTGCTGGTGCTCGCGGATGAAGCAGCCGGGGGTAATCACCTGGATGCCCGAAGAGAGGCGCCCTTTCACGGCCGGCAGGTTGTGGGGCGACAATCGGACCTCGGAATAGCCGTTGGCCGGTACCGGCTGCCACCAGCTCGGCCCGTCGTCGGGCTGGACGACGACGGCATTGCCGCGTTGATCGTCCGCCATGGCGCTTCTCCCCTGAAGACGTGTTTCCTGCCAGCCTTCGCCTTGGCGATCGTCGGGTCAAGCCCGACGATGACAGGAAGGGGGAGGGATGACAGGAAGGGCGGAGAAAGGATCTTCTCCCGACTTTGTCATCCTCGTGCCCGACACGAGGATCTCTGGCGTGGCACCGCCGTCTCAGGCGGCGTCCGGCTGGTTCTCGGGCGCGGCCGAGGAGAAGGCGGGCATCTCCAGGCAGGCCTGCTCGATGGCGACGACCGTGGGACAGTTCGAGAGGTCGCAGTCGAAGCGGCGGGCGTTGGCCACCTGCGGCACCAGGCAGATGTCGGCGAGCGTTGGATTGTCGCCATGGCAGAAGCGCCCCGTCGCCGGATGTCCGGCCAGCAGCTTCTCGACCGCGCCGAGCCCGGTCTCGACCCAATGCTTGTACCAGCGGTTCTTGTCGTCCTCGGAAAGACCCAGATCCTTGGTGAGGAAGCGCAGCACCCTGAGATTGTTGAGCGGGTGGATGTCGCACGCCACGGCTTGGGCGATCGCCCGGACACGGGCGCGCTCCGCCGGCGATTTCGGCAGCAGCGGCGGCTCGGGGCGGGTCTCGTCCAGATATTCGACGATCGCCATCGACTGGGTAAGGACGGTCCCGTCGTCGTCTTCCAGCGCCGGCACCAGGGCCTGGGGATTGAGCTTCAGGTAGTCCGGCTTGAACTGCTCGCCGCCGTCGCGGGTCAGGTGGATATAGGTCGGGTCCCAGGCGAGGCCCTTGAGATTGAGGGCGATCCGAGTGCGATAGGCGGCGGAGCTCCGGAAATAGCCATAGAGCTTCATCGTTCGTCCCTCACGGTTGATCGCCGATCGAAACGACGATCTTTCCGAAATGACCGCCCGCGCGCATCCGATGATAGGCTGCCCTCGCTTCGGTAAACGGAAATGCCGTATCGATCACCGGCTTCAGGCTGTTGGCACTGATAGCCTCATTCATGTCCTCGAACATGTCGCGGCTGCCGACATAAATGCCGTCCACCGTAATGGAATTCCGCATGATCGGGGTCGGGTTCACCTGGCCGGCAACGCCGGTCAGGATGCCGATCAGGCTGATGCGTCCGCCGACCCGGACCGATTGGATCGACCGTTCCAGCGTGCCGGGACCGCCGACCTCAATCACCTGATCGACACCGCGTCCAGCGGTCATGGCGCGGACCGCATCCTGCCAATCCGGCGTGTCGCGATAGTTGATGGTCTCCCACGCCCCCATCTCGCGGGCGCGGGCCAGTTTGGCGTCGCTGCTCGACGTAACGATTGCCCGGACGCCGTGCATGACGCAGAACTGCAGGGCGAAGATCGACACTCCGCCGGTGCCGAGCAGGAGAACGGTATCGCCGGCCTTGATGCCGCCCTTGACGATCAGCGCGTGCCAAGCGGTCAACGCCGCACAGGGGAGGGTCGCGCCTTCCTCGAACGACAAATGGTCGGGGATGGCGACGAGGCCGCCCTCGTCGAATACCACGTATTCGGACATTACGCCGTCGATGGCGCCGCCCAGGGCGCTCGCCATCGCGTCGGCCGTGATACCGCCGGCGATCCAGCGCTGGAAGAACGTGCCGGCGACCCGGTCGCCGACGTCGAAGCGCGTGACCCCGGGGCCGATGGCGACGACTTCCCCGGCGCCGTCCGAATTCGGGACCGTCGGATAGGGCAGCTTGCGGCTGACCGGGTCCTCGATGGTCGAGAGATCGCGATAGTTGATCGAGGAAGCCCGCATCCGGACCAGTACCTGCCCGGCCCTCGGCTCGGGCTGGGAACGTTCGACCAAGGCGAGGGCGTCGACCCCGTCGGGGGATCTGATCTCGTAGCTTTTCACGGCGCGTCCTGGGTGGAGTTCGGTGATTGACGGCGTGCGACCGTAGCGGGTGCACAGAGTAACGCAAGCCGTCCCGCGTTACGACGTCCGGCGCCGGCCTTGTTCTACCGGACGCGATACACCGGATCGTAACGGGCGGAGCGACAATCTCGCGCGGCCTTTGCTTGATCGCAAAGCTGGTGCGGTCGAAATTATTCCTAAAGGAAGATGATATCTCCTGTTGGACATACCGATGGGCCTATCATTGCTAACACAGGTTGAATTTCACCGCCTTCACTCTGCTATCGTTGGTTGGAATGTCTTCGGTGAGAGATGACTGAGTGTGATCATGTGACCGGGTTGGCGAACTACG
>MDTD01157829.1_pt1 | contig 38024 bp, 33 predicted proteins | sample 811221 | NCBI WGS metagenome assembly MDTD01 (sample SAMN05326646, study PRJNA326480) | marine metagenome | isolation source: seawater | place: Pacific Ocean: South West | collected 2011
TTATCACTTTTTTTGAATGGTGCGGTGCTAGAAGACTCGCTATAGTTTTGTTTGGAAGTCGAGAATCTTTATTACTTTTTTTTATTGCCAAATCTCTTTGATCGATGTAATCATTATCCTCTAATTTGTTTGATACTTGTTTTGTTTTTGAGAAAAGTGGAAGAAAAATAAATATTTCCAGTAATGAAAAAATTGCGACAGTACCAAATATGAGTTGTCTACTCAAGTAGGTTAAGTCTAGAAAGAAGAATATTGCTGACGTAAATAATAAAAATAAAAAATGTGATTTTATGAGGGGTGCAATAAAATAATATATATTTTTTCCTGAAAATTCATAAAACTTTTTAGTCAACTGTCCTGAGAAGTACCATGAAACCATTAATAGCAGGGATAATTGAAAAATCCAATCATATAAGATAAGGTTAACATTTTTTAGATAAACTATCATATTGAATGAAATTATTAGTAGACCAAAGCTTGTAAAAAACCTGCGAAAGCGAAATCCGTTTTTGTGTTTATTTTTTCCTTTAGAACTATTCAACTTAAATTGAAAATAAAATCCCAATAGCCAAAGTATCAAAACTGGAAAAAGAGCAATAGATACAATAAATGTCTTGGGAGGCGCCAAAGCTCCACTTAGAGAGGCTATAAGGCTAAGACTCAACAATGTAAAGATACATTGTAGCAACGCTAATCGGGATCTATTAAAAAAGCTGAAGTTTTTTGGTTTAAAGTAAAAAGCCAAAAGCAGGTATGAACATATAAAAAACGGGAAAAAATATATAACCCCAAGATTATTTGGCAAATAATCCAAATGAAAGTAGTAAACAATAACAAATACAATAGTGCCGTTTATTATGTGTAGTAAAAAACTATTCATATCAATTTTTTTTGCTAATTTAAATTTGTATTATTAATGCTTTAAGAGCAGTTCTCATTAAAAATAACTAAAAGTTTCCATATCTAATTTATGCTTTAGAATAATAAACTTCGAATAATACTGAGATAGAAGCAAGTAGGTTGGATAAATTATGAATCATTTAAAAGTGTATTGATAATCTGGGTTTTTCTTTATAACCTGGTAACTTTGCGGATAATTCTCGATAAACCAAATTAGAAAAGCTGTAAGGTCTATTTTTTCATCGATCATATTACCGCACCTTAATTTATGTAACTCTTTTAAATTTTTTGTATTTATAAGCTCCAGGGCTTTTTCAGATACACCCTTAGAGTTTCGGAATCCATAAAGTAATCCATAATGCTTTTCTTGTTCACTACAATATCCAACCTCTAAACTATTAATATAAATAGCGGGTGTACCAAGGACTGCACATTCAGAAGCCATTGTGGCACCCTCTCCAATATAAAGAGAAGCGTATGATAAGACATCATGCATTTGATGTGGGGAAATATTAATTTTATATTTTTGAAATTTTTTAGGTAATACTGATTCTGATGAAATAAAAACCTTCGCATATTTTTTTATTTTTTCAATTAATTCGATCTTAGTCCTATCGTCTAATCCCGATTGACCAACATCATGGCTTGCTGACCATGAAACAAACCGTAATAATACAAATTTTTCATTTTGTGAAAGCCCTAGTATTTTTAGAACCTGAGGGTTTGGTTTGTAATATTTTGGGTGTAGGTAAGACAATTCCATATAACTATTAAATTTTATGTGTTTTTTACCTAAATCAATTAAAAAACTTTCTGGGGTTAATACCACTTTTGAGAATGGAATAAATGCCAAATTCCCTATTTTTGCATGCTCTGTATCTGTTAACGATATGTGAGGCTTACGATATAGCCATGAAGTTTGAGCAGCATATGGAGATGCAAAACTTAAAAATATATCTGGTTTGAATTTGAATGCTAGCCTTAGTAGAAGTATATCGACCCAAATCATATATATAATTTTACTAAAATAATTTTTCCTGCCTGAGCCTCTACTTTTATAATCAATTGAATAACTATCCAATAATTGATGAGCAACTTCCTTATCTCTCGCAATAATGAGAAAAGAATGTCCCTTACCTATCATTAATTTGATTAAATTTTTGAAATAGTGCACATGGGCAGGGTGTCCTATATCTAATAGAATTTTCATATAACAATAAAACTATTTAATGAATGAAATTTTGTGTTATAAATAATAAGTAATGATAACATGTAGATATTAATTATTTTATAATAATGTATTGAGATTATAAATAAGAAAATTTCTAAATCTAATGTAGATGTTTTGTTATTTAATATTGCCAGATTTTCCTAATAATAGGTAAAACTAGTAGCCTAAATTTCATAACTCTTATGGGAAATTCTAAATTATCTCTTTCCCAAAAATTGTAATTAGAGTTTAAGTTATTAAGATTATTCTTTATTCCTAATAATGTTTTAATTTGTTCGTTTTTTGATAAAAACAGTTTTTCAAAATCCCTAGCAGCTCTAATTCCAAATGGATATGAAAAAAGTTGAATCTTATCATTAATTATATTTTCTATTTTTTCTTTAGAAGAAATTATTTCATGGCATAAAGATTCATAATCTAACTTGTTAAAAATTGGATGCGTCTTAGAGTGAGAACCAATTTCAAAATTATTTTCATATAACCTTTTTATTTCTTCAGATGTACAGTAAGGTGAGTTTTCCTCTAGAAAATCCTCTACTTTATATGGTAAGTATTCATCGCAAAGAGTATTAACAATTTCTTCTTTCTTACTCATTGGCCAAGTGTTGAGACTCCAGCTTAGTAAATCTTGATTCTTTTTTATTTTTGGAATTTTGAATCTTATTGAAGTTTCATATAGACTTTTATTAGTGATATTTTCCTCAAGTAGAAGTAGTTTATTCCTCCACATCAAATCTTTATTATCAATACAATTAGATATGAAAAAAAAAGCACCTGTAATATTCAATTCTGAAAGAATTGGAGCAATAACAGTATAATTTTCTTTAAAACCATCATCAAAGGTTAACACTAACTTTTTATCCAATTTTTTTTTGTTATCAATTAAGTAAAAAGCTTCATTAAATGAAATAATTTCAAAATTCTTTTTTAGAAAAAGTAATTGCTCATAAAAGTTCTCTGGTGTTATTGACTTATTTGCAAAGTAGTATTTATGATTAGTATCGGAAACCATGTGGTAATAAACTATTTTTAAACTGTCACTTTTATAATTGACTAAGTGTTCTTGTAGTTTAGGATATTTATCTAAAGCAGAACCTAGGATTCTGGTTATATAATTTGATAACACTATTTTGGATGAATTGATGAATTTTTTTTGAGTAATTTAATCATCGAATTTATTTGATGTGCTAGTTACTAATGATTATGTCTACAAAGCAATGTTTTATTGTAATATATGTTTTAAAGATAAACTGTAAACATCCTCAATATCAAAATTAGAGTTGCAATAATCAATAATCTTTTCATTCCTTAAAAATTTATTGCTTGTACAGTTTTTGTTAAACTTGTCTAGTTTATAGTCGTTTATGATATTCCAATCAATGTTTCTTATATATCTAAATGACCTTTTCTGCTTGACGCCTTTTAACTTAAAATTATTTTTGCCCAACAATTTCTCGTAAACTTTTACAGAACCACAAATCCAATCCTTGAACAACTCAACTGAAGAGTCATTTTCATTAATCGAGCAAAAATAGTGCATTAATATTTCACCTCCATCAATTTTTTCGTTCATTTTCATTAATGTACCTCCTAAAAAGTTTGGCCTTCCATCACTCATTGCGTGAAAATTTGTTTTGTTACCGTTATAATACGGTGAAATTCCGCTGTGATAATTAAAACAGAACTTGAATTGGTTTATAAAATCTTTTTTTACTATCTCGCCACCTAAAAAGAAAACCACCTTAATACCTTTGTTTTTCAGTAATCTGATCGTACTATCACAATTAACAGTTTCAACATGAAAAATGTCTGAGGATGGGATTTTTAGATAATCATTTTGATACTTTGCGAAGTATTTTTTTTGAGATTGACGTATGCTATTTGATAAACCTTTCGAACTTACTTGCGAATGCATAATACTTAGCACTTTTAATACAAAATTAATTTTCCCATGTAAGAGAGGTTTTTTGCTAATAATTTTTTTTATGATAGATTTATTTTTACCCTTCGGATGAATTATTATTTCTACATTTTTGTTTTTATAAAGTTTAGAAACCCAATATTTATGGTGTGGATCTTCATTTGTAATCAATGCTACTCTCATTTTTGATTTGAAACGCTTATGTCTAATTTATCATAGATAGAGCCTACAACTTTCCCAGGCACTCCTGCTACTATACTTCCAGCAGGAACATCATCTAAGACTAAGGTCATAGCACCAATGACTGAATTGTTTCCGATTTTCACATTAGGAAGTACAACGGAGTGAAAACCAATAAATACATTATCGCCAATTACAACATCTCCAAAAATTCTATTACCGTTGTTTTTTTTAAAAATATGCAAAGGGCCTCCCATAAATGCATCAGAATGTACTAGAATAGAACAATTTCTAGTTATATAACAATTTTTACCAATTATGATTTTCCCAGGTCTATGGTTAACATCAAGATATACATTGGGACCCAGGTAGGTGTGGCTCCCAATTCGAGCACCTCTTATTTTGTAATATTTTAGTAAAGTTAATCTAAATATTATCCTGTAGGCCCTATAGGGCATTAGTAAAAACTTAAAAATATATTGAATACAACTACTCCTTTTTTAATGGTACTTTGTTTTACAACTCTAAAAACTTAAAAACCTTATTCCAACTTTTTAAAATTTTTGATCTAGAATAATTTTCTAAATATAACATTTCTATTTTACTCCTTGCCTCTCTTGCAAAACTATTGTACTTATCAACATTTGTTAATAAATCATAACAAAACTTGTAATAATCATCTTTACTATTCGGATTAATTAAGTAACCATTTTTATTATGCTCTATTACATCTGGAATGTCATCAATATCTGAGGCTACAACTGGAACACCGCAGCTCATAGATTCTAAAATAACCATTGGCAGCCCCTCAGATTCTGAAGTAAACAATAATATTCTAGAAGCATTAATATCTCTCTCGACGTTTTTGTGATAATCACGAAATTTTATGTTGCCTAATAAGCTTAAATCTTGTGCGTGTTTGATCAATCTAGATTTCTCATCACCATCACCAACAATCAAACACTTAATTTTCGGAAATTCTAATTTTAATTTTGCAACTGTGTCTAAAACATAATTGATTCTTTTAGGCTTTCTCAAAAACCCAATTGAAAGAATATCAAAATCTTTCTTTATATTTATCATAGGTTTATATTTTTCGATATTAAATAAATTATGAAGAATGAAAATTTTTTCCTCCTCAACGCCAATAGACTCTAGACTATTTTTACTGTGCGTCCCTCTAACACCCCAAAAGGCTGCTTTTTTAAAAATTTTAACATGCTTTTTTTCTTTAATAAGTCTTTTTTGATCAGTTCCAGTCAGGATTAATATGACGGGCTTTTTGAAAATATTACCTAGAAGACTTGCATAAAAACCATGTGGATATAAATATATACCAACTATACAATCAACTTTACTAAACAACATAAGGGATGAATAGTATAAAAAATTATACATGTCGTGAACTATTCTAAGGAACTTGTTTGATACGGCTAAGGGGAACGGTGGAGATAAAATAGATTCATTATTTAGAAAATTGCCTCTACTTCTAAATAGAAAAAATTTATCAAACCTCTTTGAAGATAATAGAGGACTTATTTTAGATTCAAATTTATTATCACTCAAATTTCCAATAATCAGAATATTTTTCATTGATTAATTTGTACTTAAGAACTATTTATTAAAAATTATAATAGATCACAACATGCATTATATACATTGGCTATTAAAATTAAAAATCATTTCTCTGGTCTGTGCTCCGAGATAAATAGATTGATCGACAGCAGTTTCAAAATGTTACTAAATATAAACAATAACGTATTACATCCTGATTAATGAAATTCTAAAATTCAATTTCTAGATCTTATATACATTGATTATAATTTTTAGTTCTCACGTATTTTTAAAAAATATTAATCCAAATATTTTACCATTTGAAATTTATTGTAATAGTTTTTCGTTTTTAAAATCCCATAGCCGTACAATAAAGTAATATTCAGAGGAATGGAATGATAAAAAGATCTAGTGTAAGTAAAAAAATCTAAAAAGAAAACAATTGTAATTAGAAATATTCCAAAGCTGATAGATTTCCAATAAGGATCCTGTTCAATTTTAATGTAGTTATAGACTGCTACACTTATATAAAAATAAAAAATTACCGTGGTCAATGCACCAATAAATCCTATGGAAATTAATGAAGTGGACCATCCATTGATGGCCATGAGTCTACTAACACCATACGCGTACTGTTTATTATCGAGAAATCTTGCTCCTATTAATTCTGATGGCCCAAAGCCAAATAATTTATTGATGGTCTCTTTTTCTAGCATAGAATTAAAAACTGCGATTAAACCAGAAAATCTACCACTTGAATAACCCGCGTAATCAATATTTGTGGAATATTGATATGCATAGTTATATATATGATAAAAATCAAAACTACCACCAATTATAGATTCCGGGTTCAATGTTAATGTGTATTTTGCTCCAATATAAAAAACTACCATGATGAATAAAGATAGAATAACGCCTTGTCTAATAATTTTTAAAATATTTTGATTTTTATTTATCTTCGAATTAAAGTAGTAAGCGAAAAGCGTTAAAGCTATGAAATAAAAATAAATTCCTCTTTTTTCGCCTACCCAGCCCATGAATAAAAATCCCAAAATGAGAAAAATGTATAAGGGTTTATTTTTATTCAAAACGTAAAATGCAATGAGCATGGAAATGCCAACTAAAGGTACTACCGTATTTAGCGAACCACCAGAATAGTGCATAGTACCAACTACCGCTTCAGTTCTGCCCCAGAAGATCAACTTTAATACAGAAAAAAAAATCTGAAAAATATAAATAAAGAAAAACAAATTATTTAACTTGATCAATTCTAAATGATTGAATTGAACGTTTCTCATATACGTATACACTACTACACCAGGCAATAGGTATAGAATATAGGATATAAAGTCAACAGGGTTTGAAGAATTTATAAGTGAAGAAATAACTAATATCAGGCTATACAATATAAATAAACCTATGATACTATCTTTTTTGAACCTACCATCCCCAATTAGTAACATGGACAAACATACAATAACCAAACCTATTACTAAACTTTTGTATATAATGTTAGGTATTCCCACATAAAACAATAATCCCTGACAAAATGAAATTATAATTAGCAATTTAAGAAACAGCTTATGCATAGTCTTTCGTCATCGGATTCTAAATGAGCAACCGCTTTTTTATTTGATCTACCTTAAAATTCCAGCTATGATATTTGATAGCTCTATCTCTTGCATTTTTCCCTAAAAATTTTGGATTATTATCTGCAATTTTTTTAACTGTACTTATTAGATCACCGATATTATGCGGATCTACCAATAAAGCATTTATGTTATCTTCTAAAATTTCTCTTATTGTAGGAAAATTGTGAGCAACGATAGTTTGTCCTGAAGCCATATATTCAAAGACCTTTAAAGGAGAGCAATAATCCATAGTAGGAACTTTAGGTGACCATAATGCCAGTAAAACATCTGAAGAATAGAGATAAGAGGGTACCTGACTATGTGGTATTGGGCCCAAAAGCTTTACGTTTAATAAGCCCATGATATCGACAAGTTTTTCAAAGTGTTTTTTATTTTTTTCCGGCCCTCCAATGATGTAGAATGTTACATTAGGTATCTCCTTTGCAAGGATTAGGATATTATCAATTTCTCTATCTGGGTACAAACTACCTACATACATAACAATTTTCTCATTCTGAGGGATACCTAATTTTTTTCGCGCTTTGCTTTTTTCCACTTTAATTGAAAACTTTTCAGTCAAGTACCCCCCATGCACTGCAATTAATTTGCTCTCAGGAATTCCTTTTTTACGCCAATAATTCTCAAGATTTTTGCTTATTGATACAAATAAAGCGAAATAATTGCTACTAGAAAGGCGTACTATTTTTCTTTTCCAGTAATTATCAACGAAAGAGTATCTATCATGCATTTGATTATTGTGTGATTCAAAAATCACCCTCTTACCAGACTTAATGATATTTTCTATGAAATAAGGTGTCCTCAAAAAAACAAAATCAGCGTCATTGCCTTGAATGATGCGATTGATCTCATAATTATATAAATATTTATCAAATCTTTTTATACCAAATTTTGGATTGGAAAAGATAATATTAAAATTGAGATCAAAATTGAAATTTTCTCTTATATAAATCTCTAAATCACTTATTTCAAAGCCTGGTTTATTTAAAACTAGGTCAATTTTTATTCCATTATCCACAAAGGTTTTACAAATAGAGAGCACGCTTACAATGTTTGCTTTTCCTGAGCCAAGAGTAGAACCAATATGTAAATAAAGGATTTTCATTTTAATTATTTGACAATCTCCTAATTGATTGCTTAATCTGAAATTTTACCCACTGTCTAAAATTAGGCAGGGTATACACTTTACCAAGCTTTTTAATCTTTTTATAATTAGCATTACCACTCTGAAGTTTTTTTAGTGCATCAAACATCATTGGTTCACTCTGAACCCTGGTTTTTTTTTTCAGGCTTTTATAACTATCGTTATGATCAATTGTAATTTTTTTTTCTACAATTGGAATTCCAGCATCCAATCGGGTATCCAGCTTCTGGACTGTTATACCTATTTCTTGTTCATTATTATATAGTTCCCAAAAAATTGGAGGCATTCCTCTATATTTCCTCATATCGCCATGATGGTATGATAAAACACCATTTTTTGATGAATTCAATAGATCCTTCTTTAATATTCCAAAACCGTTCAAGAGAATTAATAAATCCAAATTATGGCTTCTAATTTTTTGTATTATTCTTGGTGAGTTAATATTAGTTGTCTCAAGGTACGAAATATTTTTTTTTGATAAATATTCCGTTGTATTGAAACTGAATTCTTTACTTTTAAAAAAACTTTGTATGGCCATTATTATTATGTATGCACCACGTTTTTTTCTCAAATGCTTGATTGTTTTTTTATATTTAGACTTCTCTTTTCTCTTATCGATTATACCTATTTTAATAATTAATGATTTGTCTTTTAAAATGTGTTCAAGAACATTTTTTTTATGCTCGTTAATCTTATTAGCTATTAATATACCAATTTTCATTTCTTTGGATTCTCATGCAATCCAGATCTAGGTTTAAAAAAACTAATTAAGCCACAAGCTCTAATGCTTAATTCATTCAAGTCACCTGTATCGTTTAGAGAAAGCCTTTTCAATTTAAACAAATCCGTTTTTGAGGTATTGTAGCCAGAGTCTACGGTTACACCACACTTATATCCCGATTCTTTGGCTAATAAAATATCTCTCTCCGAATAATCCCCGTTGGGATAACTGATACTACTAATTTCAATATTAAAAGTGTCCTCTAATTCTTTTTTTGAATTAGAGATTTCATCTTGAGCTTCTTCGTAATTACACATTGGCAGGATTGGGTGATATCTTGTATGTGATTGAAAGTCAACAAAATATTTCATTTCATTAATTTGTTTTAAAGTTAATGCCTGCGGGGATCGGTATTCTTTTTTCTGAGGTACTTTCTTCTGACTTAATATGTTAAGTCTATTTCTATTAGAAACTTTTTTCAATTTGCTTTTAATATCAAATATTTCTTCATTTTTGAACCAAAACTTTCTTCTTGTTCCAACAATTGATGAGCATAAAAATAAAGTAATCGGAATAGATTCCTCTTTAATAATTGGTAACAAATTATAATTATTAAAATGGCCATCATCGAAAGTGATAATTACTGCCTTCTCAGGTATTTCACTTGCAGTTTGATTTTTAATTGCGTTAATGAAGGTGTCTAGTTTGATAATATTGTATTTATCTTTTACAAATTTTAGAACTTTTGCTGCTGAATCGGTTTTTAAATCATGAAATAACAAAATAGTAACCTTATTTCTCTGGAAAAAATTTCTCACCAGGAATGGAATACCACATTTATTTATTATGTAATACATTATTTTTTTTATTTTTATTCCCATAGCAATGAAATTATTTTTCGAAAAAATTTCCTTTCAGAATATTAAATGACCGAAGTCCATTTTGATGAGTTGAATCAAATGATATAATATTCCCACTGCTGCTCCAGCGCGGATGCAAGTCACATCTGTATTCGCCTCGATACTTTATTGGTGATTTGAAATTATCCAGTATTTTTTTTTCTTTTGTTTTGGTATCAAAAATGAATAGGCTTCTTTCACCATATTTATCTGGATAAGTGTCACTTAGAATTATGTCGTGGTTTAGTGGACAAAAAGAAGGATGCCCATCCTCATTGAGAATAGATGGAGACAATAATCTTTTCATTTTGCTCTCATCTTTGTATATGCTGTATCTACTTCCATGCTTAACACTATGAGTTGTAATGATAATTTCTCTGTCATTTTTCCAATAATAATGAGAGACATTTTCTTTATTTTCCAGTAAACACAAATTTTTCCCACTTATATCCGAGGTAAACAATCGACTTTTCCTGAATGTTCCATCTGTCCATAAATGAAAAAAGAGAAACCTGTTACCAGTCGGGTTAAAAGATAAGTGATTCACGTAATGCTGGCAATTGATCATTGTTTCACATGGTGCGAAAGAAGATAATTCTTTTAAAGATATAATTAGTTCGCTTGAATTTTTTTTTAAGTCAATTATAAATACACCATCATCGCCTGGCGAATTTGAGCCTATTGAAGAATCGGCAAATACTTCATAACCATAACCTGGACGGAGTCTTTGGAGCCGACTAAAATTTAAGCTTAATCCATATTTTTCGCCTCTATTGACGTCATAAATCGGGTGATTTATTGTCAAAACTATTTTTTTATCATAAATGTTTTGACATACAGATCCATATTGATTTTGAAGAATTTTATTATAGAATATTAGGTCTTCATCAACTTTTGACCATCTGAGTCTACACCCTTGTTGCCAGCACCATGTTTCGGTCTCACCAATTTCTTGAAAACTATTAGCCTTGTTTATGTTGAAATATCCGATAGTGGCCTTTTGCATTTTCCGATTATCACTTGGAACAACCATGACAAGAGCAAAATTATCATTTTTAGAAATAGGGTCGATATCATAGTAGCCAAAAAAAGTATGCTTGTTTGTTTTTTGAAAAATTATGGTTTCTGTGTTGAATGGTTTTTTTAATGATGTCCCACTAAATTTTCTAATTGTTCGGTAAATCGTAACTGATATTATTGATCGAATTATATTAAGCTTTAATGCAACGTAGAGTTTTTTAATATAATTTTTCATTTATTTATAATTTTTTTTATAAAGTATTTTGTCCCATCTAACTGCTTTCACAAAGACTAAATCAAGAATAAATATTGAAACTACATATAAAACAAATACTATGAGTTTCGATGAAAAAAATGTCAGGTAATTAAAATAGTTCAATAAAAATATAAACACCACCAAGAGCAATAATATAGACCATGCGCCAAAATTTAAATTAGTCTCATAAGATAGCACCTTACTATTTATTATTATGATTACTGATAATGATATAAATGAGACAATAATAGCTGAAATTATAGCACCCATAATTCCGTACACTGGAATTAAGATAAGATTTAAAATGATAGTTGATAATAGATTAATAATTGTTTGATAAACTAAAAGGTATGTTTTTTCTGAAACAAGAACATTGTGTACATACATAGTAGCTAAGGGCGATATCAATACACTAAAACCATATAACGGAGCATATACTGCACATATCCAAAAAGACTCATTCACTCCCATAAACTTGAAAACACTTTCTAAATATAAAATTGACATCACTAACAAGATTGATATAAAATAAATGAACTGAATGATTACCAATCCAGTTTCATTATCCTCCTCTTTTTCTGTAAGCTTTTTTATATTACTTGGAGCAACTGTGTTTCCAATAGATTTCAAAAGCCCTCTAAATCCAGTGTAGACAAAACCACTTTTTTGAAAAATACCTAAATCTGAGGGCATCATGTACAACTGAAGAAAATATTTATTGATATTGCTCTGGACTTGACTTATGATATTTTTTGGCATTGCAGGTAAACCAATACGTAAAATATATTCGAAAGCCTTTTTGCTCAGGCGTAATGTCTTGTACTCCCATAACAGAGACATTGAAAATATAGCAAAAAAAATTGCTCCCGCGAGCTCTCCATAAAATAAAGATATAAGCCCTTTTTTAGACCAGACTAAAAAGTATAATGCAGAACCAATGTTGATTGCGTATGTACCAATTGTAAGCATAAGATAACTTTTCACTCTTTTTTCTAAAATAATTACTGGTATGACCAAATTTTTTGAAAATCCTAAAAACAAGATTATTATATTTACACTTAAGAGATTATCATGGATGTAAGACCAGTTTGGAAATAATGGCGGATATATATAATCTTTGATGTTGATAATAATTATAGCTACAAAAATTCTAATAATTAAAGAAATAATTAGAAGGGTTGAAATTAAAGATGCTAAATCATCTTTAGCTTTAATTTCAAAATATTTTCCTCGAATAATCCAATTTGTACCAAGGTCTGAAAAAACTTGAAATATAATTATAGCCAGGAGGACAATTGCTCTAATCCCATAATCGCTTGGTGTCAGGTAGTTTGTGAAAATAGGAAGTAATGAAAACCCAACCACTGCAGGTACATAATTTGCTGCACTAAAGTAAGAAAATGATTTTAGTTTACTTACAGCCATTATAAAATATTTTTGAGAAAATTTTCAAGTGCGAACATGTTTCAATATGCATAGTCAAGAATATTTGAATCTAAAGGGGCTGAGATATCTAAGGGATTACTAAGTTTTGAAATATATTGATGGCAAAAATCAAATTTTAATTTTCAGAAAAATAATAGTCCAGCTTGTAAGTCGTATAGTTTTAAAAAATAATTATAAAGAGGTATAGCATATTTGTTAAGACTAAATTTAGGACAATAAGTTAAAAAGGAACTTTGAGTATAAACTCAATACATCTTCTCCTTTTGGCTGTATTGTTTCTCTAATAAAAGGCTTAATGTCATTGTGGGAATATCCATGATTACCTTTACCATTTAATGCTCCCCACATAATGTCCCTAATGTCATCTCGGCAATGAACCTCCCATGAATTAAAGTATTTTTCTGACATCAGACGATTTGCATGAGTACTCTTAAAATAAAATGTAGGTTTATCACGCTTTAAACTGTCGAAACAAATACAAGAATGCTCAAAAAAGACTATGTCAGCCCAGTCAATTAAACTTGGTGAGGGTAACTGATTTAAATTGTCTACATAAACTTTATTTGAATTTTCAAAACTATATTTCTTATTTCTAGTATGTGGTTTAATCACGAGGTAGGTGTTTGGAAAAAGACTCATAAATCTCAAACTTCTTTCTAATTCGCCTGGGTGTCCATTTTGACTTGGCTTCGAAAGCATTACTACTATTTTTAGTTTTCCAGAATCTAAACCTTTAAAATCAATTGGCGGTATGATATCTCTTAACTTTTTAACCCACTCATCACTGAACCTAGTCGAGCCGAGCACAACAACTTTATCTTCATCAACTATTCCAAGGTCTACGTACCTTTTTGGTATAATATGGTTTTCAAAAATAATATAATTGTAGGGCATTTTGAATTTCTTCTTATTTTTTAATGCTAAAACTGGATCATCAATATGCTCATCAGATTTACCATAATTAATTTTCATTGATTTGTTCATAATGAGCTCGTTCATCAAAATATTATGCCCATGTGGGATTGCGACAGTTACTATCCCATTTTTGTTGGAGTATAAATATATTTTATAATAAAACTCCAAATAACTATAGTCTATTATAATGACCTGAGGTTTTTCGTAGAAATAATTAGTGAAGAATGCCTCTCCTGACATATTGTTTAATTTTGATCCAAAATATTTAACTGTAATTCTAACTATAGTTTTATTTAAAAAGATCCGTATAGGATTATACCTTGATAAATCATTCAATGCTTTAATCATGCCAAAATAACTTTTAAGAAGCTTATTACTAGAGGTAAAAAATGTTAGAATATGAGTTACTTTAACTCCGATACTCTTTAAATATTTTATTCTGAAATCTTCTTTGTAATCTTTGAATAAATCAATAATTAAAAATTCTATCTGAATATTAGGTTGATCACTTTTTAGTCTATATGCAATTGGTGTCATATGATCTATATCATTATAGGCTCGCCCAATAAAAAGAAAGCCACCACCTTTTAATAAGTTGCTCATTAACTCTGTGATTTGATAGCCACTTGTAACATAATAATATAATATACTAATTGATTTTAAATGATTTGATTTCTAATCTGATAATTCATTTTCAAAATATTCAATTATCCAGTTATTTAATTTGGCATCATTTTTTACTGGTGTTTTAAATACTTTACCATAACCTTTGCAAAGGATCAAGCGTAATTCTTTTCCTACGTTTTTTTTGTCTTTAGCGAGTACTTTGCAAAATTTGCTGGCATCAATCTTTTTAATAGAAAAACCACTCCAAATTTGTTGTAATAAGTCTCTTATCTCTTTACGGGTATCATGGTTAAGTAATCCCATTTTTAAAGATATATAGTTAGCCATGTCCATACCAAAACTAACTGCTATACCATGTGGAATGGAGTATCCAGTTAGAGTTTCAATTGCATGGCCAAAAGAATGACCATAATTAAAAACCTGTCTTTCTTTTTGATCAAACTCATCAATTTCTATATATTTTTTTTTGATATTTAAACTTTTATAAATCAATTCAGTCATTACTTTTTTGTTTTTGATTGCAGGAATACATTTATCTTTATATTCTAAAAAATCATTTTCCCCCGCAACAACAAAATAATGACACATCTCACCAAGGCCAGATTTCTGATCTGATAGCGTGAGTGTATTTAAAAACATTGGATCTATGTATATCGCGTTGGGTGGATAGAACCCACCAATTTGATTTTTAAAATCACCAAAATTTATTGAAGTTTTACTTCCAATACAGCTATCTCCTTGTGCAAGTAGTGTAGTTGGAAAATATATCCAGCCAACACCGCGATACATTACAGAGGCTATGAAGGCTGTAATATCCTGAGTTATACCACCTCCTATACCGATTAATTTATTATTTTTACGAAATCCAAATGATATCAGCTTATGAATAATTGGAATTAGACCTTCATAACTCTTAGAATTTTCATGAGCATCTATATCTACATATGATGTTTCTGGAGGTAAACTACTAATTAGATTTGGATAAAGACTCTTGATTCTTTTATCGATTATGATTGTGTCTCCGGCTTTTAACTCTTTTTTTAAATAGTATTGAGAGTCATCGATAAATTGTACTTTGTAGCGATGGATTTTCGATCTTACCGTAAAGTCAGGCACAAGTAAAACCTCCATCTATTATAATATTTTGCCCGGTGATGTAAGAATTATGCTCGCTTGATAAAAATAATATAGTTCTAGCAATTTCATCAGGGTGTCCAAGTCGATTTTGTGGAATGGTATCTCTAAGTTGGGACAACTCTTTTTTGCTTAGGATTTTTCTAGTGAGCTGCGTGTCTATAAAACCGGGGGAGACAGCGTTCACCAATATATTATTGGTTGCTAAGTCTAATGCTACTGCTTTTGTAAAACCGATTAAACCCCATTTAGTTGTTGAATAAGTTGCGCGTTTTTTCTTAGAGATTGTACCAAAAATAGAAGATATGTTCACGATTTTTCCATATGAATTAGAACACATAATTTTTGAAACTTCTCGAGTCAATAAAAATGGACCTCTGAGGTTGATATTGTTAATCTGATCCCAGTCGCTGTTTGATATATTTTGGATTGAATCAATCTTATTTATACCAGCGTTATTAATTAATATATCAATATTTGAATACTTTTTTATTTTATTTATAAATTTTTTAAATGAATTATCTGAATTATAATCTAAATGTGTGTAGGAAGTACTTGTTTTTTCGAACTTTTCATTAAGCTCTTTAATTTGATTTTTGTCCGTACCAGTAGCAATAATATTTGCATCATAATTTTGAAATAATTTGACAACTGATAAGCCAATTCCACGAGTGCCCCCAGTAATCACCACTGTGCGTTTTGAAAAGTTAAATTTCATTAGTGAGGATACCCAAAAATTGTACAGGGTACTCCATTGGCATTTTTTATCAAAAGTGGGGCGACTATAACTCTATTTAAATCAGAACATTCATCCAATTTCATGTCCTCGATTAATAAGATAGGATCTCCATGCTTTGGGTTTAAAAATGCGTGATGTGCTTTACGGCCTTCATCCCTATTAGAATAACTTGAGACCGAAATTAGGTCCATTCCGATACACCTTAAATAGGGCAATCTTTCTCTCAAATACCCTGCAAGTTGAGAATCAAGTCCGGGTGGTGTCAGGGTATATTTGTCAGTTCCTCTGAAGTCACCAAAACCAGTTTTTATAATTAATAATTCGGTCTCTAAATTATTTAGGTTGTTTAAATGATGTGAACCTATCAGTTCAGATTCTGTTATTTCATTAGAAATATCTTCTATTTCAACTTCTTCAAACTCCCAAAATCTTGGTTCAAAATCTGATAAAGATTTACCAGCTGGATCAAAATGGCAAGGTAAATCAATATGTGTACCAACATGGTTTGGGAAGGTGAGAATCGAAGTGTTGCAGGAGTCACCAGCAGCAATACTTTTATCAGAAATAATTGAAATACCCTTTCCATTTCCGTAAAGAGGTGTATTTTCAGATATATAGTAAGATAATAATTTCATATAACTTTTTATACAATTGGGTTAAAAACCTTTGGAACGTCACAGATACTTATACGAGTTAGTAATACTCCCTCATCCGAATTATCCAATACGCCTAAGACATTTCCTTGTGGGTCTATTGCGATGCTATGACCGTACGTATCAATTCCATTACCGTCCAGACCACACTGATTAGGAGCAAGAACAAAACTATAATTTTCAATAGCCCGTGCCCTCAACAAAACTTCCCAATGTAATTTACCGGTTTTTGTTGTAAACGAACTAGGAACCACTATCAAATTAACTCTTTTTGAATAATATTCCCGAAAAAGTTCGGGAAACCTTAGGTCATAACAGATAGACATCCCTACTTTGAAATTGAGAATAGAACAAGTAATTGTCTTGTTTCCTGCTTCATATATATCTGACTCATCCACTCGCTTCCCATTTATTATCGCCTTAAATAAGTTGATTTTTCTGTATTTACATATTAGAGATCCAGAATCATCAATTATAACAGATGTGTTATAAACCTTCTCACTATCTAAAGATTTCTCGTAAACAGAACCCGCTAAAATACATACTTCCGCTTTTTTTGCTAATTCCATAAATGGGATTAATGATTGACCAGGCAATTCTTCAGCAACTTCATTATACAGTTCCACTGCGTTTAAATTTCCTCGATAATTAAACATTTCTGGTAATAAAATAAATTTTGCTCCTTTATTAATAGCTATCTCTGCTTTCGATAGAGCATTATCTATATTTTTATCTTTATTTTTCCCGGAGTTAAGCTGGATTAGTGCTGTTAGCATAGCACATTAGCAGCAGCTTCTAAAATAGATAATGCATGGTCGATCTCTGATTCAGTTACACAAAGATTTGGGCGTAGTCGAATTGTTTTATCCATAGTAGGATTACAAATCATACCGTTACTCAACATAGCTTTTACAAATGAATCCCTTTTTTCTTTACTTTCAAAGTCAAATGCAAATAATAATCCAGACTTTCGAAAGTTTTTTATACCTTGAATACCTTCTAAGCCATTTTTTAACCTTTCAGACATTGCATTAACATTGTTAATAACTCTAAACTCATTATAGGCTTTTATAATGTATTTACATCTAATCATGTCCATAATATCAGCATCCCAAGTGACTTCAAGCCTGAGAGGGTTGTCAAAGATACTGCTAAACTTTTCTTGAACAGCAATGCCTGAAAGCTGTGTTTTTTTGCCAAAAATAAGTATGTCTGGTTCGACAGGCAACTTTTTAAAATACCATAATTCCCCTGTGGTTCCGAAGCCTATTTGGATTTCATCAAATATTAAAACAACATCGTATTTGTTGGCTAATTCTCTTATTCCAATGAAAAAAGAATCAGAAAAATACCTATCTCCAAATGTACATTGTATTGGTTCTACCAATATTGCACAAATATTTTTTTTATTGAGTAATAACGCTTCTATTTTACTTAAGACCTCTGACACCAGATTTGTATTTTCTCTTGCTATTCCGTCCCTATATTGTATTATAGGGTTTTCCATAGGCTCCCAATATGAGCCTGGAAATCCGCTTAACCGCTTAGATACTGGATGAAATCGATCCGTAAATATACCTCCGTAACCATTAATACCGTGAAAGCTGCCTTTAAAAGATATTACTCGTTGACAAGTATGACCCTTGTAATCTATTGCTGATTTTATTGCGGCCTCTACAGCTAATGCTCCTGTACAGGAGTAATGATAATTTTTAAAAATATTACAAGATGTAAACTCCCTGAAGGATTTGTCAAATTCTAAGGATTCTTCAGAAATAATTTCACAATTGGTAATTTTTTGATGAGCAACTCTTTTAATTTCATCAATATATGACTGTGTTTTGAAAATTGGATTATTATAACCAAGAGATAGAGTAGCGTATTGACCAAAAAAATCAAGGTACTTTCTTCCGGAATTTTTATCCATAAGATAAGACCCTTGGCTTTTTTCAAAATCAATTTTTAATTTGAATATTGATGTTCTATTCATTACTTACAACTTAATAACTAAATTAATACTAAAACCCGTAGAGGAGTAAAACTCCATGATTAATAGTCTCAAAATCGAGTTTGAATTTCTTAAAGCTATTATTATACATATAATTCGTAATGTTAGTAGGAGATAAAAATACAAATTTTTTATGTTTTGACATTTTAGATGCCGTACAAGGAAGATGTAAAATCATCTTGCCATCTTTTTTTAATACCCTTCTAAACTCTGAAAAATATTTTTCCAAATATCTCTTCTTGACTCTAACTAGAGTGTCTATAGAAAATATTAAATCGATTGTATCATCTTGTACTCCGTCCAGCTCATAACCTTTTGTTGCATAAAAGGTAAACTTTTTATTTACGTTAACGTTTTTCATTCTATTTTCAAGAATTGGGATAATATCCTCAGACAGATCGACAAGGGTAGTATGCATAGCTTTGGGTATTATATATTGGCTCCACTTACCATCAAGACATCCTAATTCGAGAACCGCTTTATTAAGACAATTTGGAATAAGTATTTCATCTCTAACTTTAACATAATTTCCAAGATTTTTCTCATCTTCAATTGCTTTACCCCATGAGTAAGAACCCTGCTTTTGATATTTTTTTATAGCTATTTTTGTCCATTTTTTCTGCTTGTGATGACTATTATTATACCGAAATACTGCCTTGAGATTCGGAAAGAATTGTGCTAGAATGAAATTATAGATTTTTGTAATCATCTTCCTCATAAACGTGATCAACATCGTAACGGCTAACAGCTAGACGAATTGCAATTTTTTCTCCTTTTGCCGTGATCTTGTGTTTTCTATTTCTTTGTATGAAAACTACTTCACCCGCTTTAACTGTCTTACTTACCCCCTCAACTAGCCACTCCCACTCTCCTTCAACGATGTACCACCATTCGTCCCAATCATGATGATAATGCAGTCTATTGCCCTCTCCTGGCATCTGGGCAATGAGGGTTGCACTATTGGAAACAGAATTAATTACAGTGTGTGACCATGAGGTACTTCTACCATTTTTATTAATTATGTCATCTATGGATACTTTTTCTAAGTTAAAATTATTTTGATTATTTGACTTAACTCCATCATCATTCAAAATTCTCGCGACATTGGCATCAGCTATTTCTTGATTATTACCAGCTTTATAGTATTGAGGCTTCTGATTTTCTTTTTCAGATGCAGCGACAATCGCTTCAGCAAGCCTAAAATCTTCTTCATTATCTATATCAACCGTTGAGAATCCTTTCAGATCAAAAAACCCAACTTTACCATCTGCGCCATGGTAGGCAGCACCATATTTTTGAAAGTTTTGCTTAAAGTTGGTTGCTTTCCAACCCATGATTCCACATGCATAAGCTTTCACTGGTTCTAACAATTGAGAGGGGGGAGTTTGCTCTTTTGCAACAAAATTTATTGGATGGCCCTTGAAAATAGATTCTATTCTTACTTCGGAAACAGAAATTAGAGTATCAAACTCTTTTTCAATCATTTTTCTTATAAAGCTATCAATTTCCTCCGTACTCAAAAATGGTGAAGTGGGAAGTAGTTGGATTAGTATATCACAATCAACTTTCTGCATAAAATCTAGAGCAAAGTCGTCGTTTGTAGCAGAGTCAGAAGCTAGATGCTCATCTCTAAGGTAAAACCTCACCCCACTTTTAGAGGCAATATCTTTAAAAATTGAAGATTCAGAGTTTATGTAAATATCATCCAACAGTTCCGCTTGTGATGCAGCATCTAATATATACTGTATCAATGGCTTATGGTTAATTAATCGAAGATTTTTATTCTTAACACGCTTACTCCCCATTCTGGCAGGAATCATCCCAATAATTTTCATATAATTATATTTACCATGCTTATTTTTAACAAGATTTCGTGTATAGTTTAGCCAATTAAGATTAAATAATTCGGATTAAATATCATTGGTATTAAAAAATTAAACCTGCCATATGTTACTAACTTTTTTATAGGTTTCACGAATGCCTAAATCATAAAATAAATTTTTCAATGCACATAATTCCATATCTAGCCGACATTTTTTTGTATATGTGCTCATGTGAGGTGTAAGTAAAATTTGACTGAAATCAGTGAGGCGCCCTTTGTAAGGTTCATTTTGGAATACATCCATCCATGCAGAAGCAACTTTATCGCATAATAATGCATCAATAAATGAATCCTCATCAATGAGGCCTGAGCGAGATGAATTTAGTATTATTACTCCTTTTTTCATAATTTTGAATTCTTTTGATCCTAATATAATATCCGTTCCAGATGCATGAAGCGTTACTATATCTGCGGTTTTAAGGCCGCTTTCTAGATTAACAAAAACTTCATTATCTTTAATATCATTTTGATTAATATTTGGATCATAAACTTTTATACTGGCACCTAATCCATAAAGTAGCTGGGCAGTGCGCCTACCAATTCTACCATATCCAATGATTAATACTTCGCTTCCATTTAATCCAACACCAATTGATTTTTTCCATTCTTTTCTATGAAGTGCTTCGTTTGCGGATAAAATATTTCGTGACAACATTAATGAAGCGGCAACAGTCATTTCAGCAACGGCATTAGTTGGCGCTTCCGGAGTATTAGATACTTTAATTCCAAATAACTGAGCTGAACTTAAATCAACATTATCTAAGCCTATGCCTACTCGAGCAATAGCCTTTAATTGGGGATTTTTATTAAAAACCTTTTGATTTAAAGGCTCTAGCCCAGCAAGCAATCCGTCAATCCCATTTAGGTGGTCTATGATTTCACTCTCTGTTAGACGTCTACCAAGAGGATTTTGCTTGACATTAACACCAAATTTTTCAAGGCTATGAATCAACTTTTCATTCATGGTATCAAAAGATGATGTACTAATTGCAATATTCATGAATTAGCTTGCAGGATATTCAGCACTTCCTATAATTGCGTCGCAAACCGCTAGCAACCATATATGGTGAATCATTTCCACTACATTGTATGCTCTACTTTCTACCCAAAAGTTTAAATCTCCTTCCGATTTCAAGAGGTTGTCTGAAGAAAAACCAGTGAATGTGATGGTTTTGAACCCTACAGACTTAGAATATTTAGCAGCATTCACAACGTTTGGAGAATTCCCACTTGAACTGATCAATATTATTTGATCACCCTCATCACCATAAATTTCTATTGCCTTTGACATCCATTGATCATATCCATAATCATTAGCTAAACACGTTATTAAATCAGCTTCGTTAAAATTTATCATTCTAATCAAAGCGTTCTTACTAAAGTCTACGGCAACATGGCTTGCAATTGCTGCCCTCCCGCCATTACCCATAATCATTGTTTTTTTGCCATGTTTATTAGCTTCTTCTAAAAAGTTTTTTAGAGTTAATAACTTCAAATTCACTTCTTCGTTATTTGAAAGGAACTTTATATACAAGTTCAAATATTCGTTTAACCAGTTGGTATTCATTCTAAATCTCCGTCTTTATATGTCATATCAATAAGCTCCATCACGGATAAAACTTCAGACGAGTTTCCAATAGTGATCTGATTATCATTTTTAATCGCATTAAAAAAGTGTCTTACCTCAGACTGCCAAGAATTATCAATATGAAATGTTATATGCTCCTCATCTTCCCAAGTAGCAGCAGGTGCTGATGTTCTATTTCTTGCAACTGTTAAAACCTCATCTCCATATGTACCTGAAGAAGTTTTTAACCCATTTAAAACCATGTATCCTTTATCAAGAAATATTTCTAAAGAAAATAGATGCCTCCATTGCGTCATAGTTGAATGTAATGATGCCACCAAACCTGTTTCTGAATTTTTATAAATTGCAAAGACATTATCCTCGACATCTAAATTCCAATATCTATTTGAAACAACAGCTTTTACTTCATCAAATCCTCCACCAAGGTAAAGAAATAAATCTAACATATGAATGCCCTGATCTAATAGGATTCCACCACCGGCATATTTTCTCTTTGATCGCCATGTATCAAAAAATGTTTGGTCAACGCTCTTTCCGTACCTGCCCCTCATCCAGAGTACTGAACCAAATTGTTTTGAATCAATTAGTTGTTTCATTTTTTTAATGCTATCATGATGTCTATGATTAAGTCCATACATCAGCTTTCTTTTCGTTTCAAATTCAACCTCACGAATTGATAAAAGTTCATCAGCATTAAAAGAGGGTGGTTTTTCACAAAATACGTGTTTTCCTGATTTCAAGGCTGCGATAGTAAGAGATTTATTCATGTAGTTTGCGGTGCAAATAAAAATTGCGTCAAGATCGAAGTTAATAATTAGATCTTCAGCACTTTTTGCAACCTGCAGCTTAGTTTCGACATCAAATTGATCATAAATACAGACGACCTCGGACATTTTGTAGGCATCAATCTCCCGGTGTCTAATTTTTCCCATTTTCCCATAACCAATAATACCTACTTTAAATAGCTCTTTTTTCATTTATCTAACTTGAACTTTCTTAGGTCCAAGAATTAATCGAGAATACTCTTGCTAAAAATGGATTTGATATTGGGAAAAAGTTCATATTTAATATCGTTCCGATACTGTAAAAAATTAAAGATAAATACCATAATTACTCATTCATTATTTTTAATTGTCTGGTTCTAAACGATCTATAAATTTAGCAAAACTATAATCAATAGTTTCATTAATATCAAGTGATCTTGCTCTTGGCATAATGTGCCCTAAGCATTTTGAACCTATTATTTTTCCAGAATCAACCACGTATCTCCTCGTCGCATAAACGGAACCATTTCTAACATAGATCTTAGGTAATTCGTGCTCAGCCATGAGGCCATTTTCTTTTTCTAAATATGGATGCAAAATACCACTTTTTATTACCTTCATTTTATATGGATGTAACGCATGATCTAATCTCATAACAGTAACTGCTGAATCAGCATTAGAGTCAATTAAAACATCTAAAGTCTTGTCAATATCTACTGGCAATGTGAAAGGTGAAGAAGGTTGAATGATAACAATAATGCTATAGAAAAACGGGTCATTTTCACTTAAATACTGTAAAACATGTTTTACATAATCAATAGCTAGTGAATTATCAGTAGCAATTTTTTTTGGACGCATAATCGGGTCAACCCGTGGATAAGGTTGTGCCTCTGATAGTATTTCGTCATCATCCGAAGATAAAACAATTTTATTAATATATCTTGAATTTAATGCATTTTCTAATGCAATTGAGACAAGAGATTTACCACCAATTTTTTTTAGGTTCTTTTTAGGTATCCTCTTTGAACCGCCTCTTGCAGGAACAATGGCGATTATTTTATCTCTTGATTCCACTAATAATTTATTTTTTTTTCTATTGAAAGAGGTATTGTAGCCAGTTTTTGTGCGATTTTTAACCCTGCTAAACCAGATCCATATAAATCCGTTTTTGAATAATTTTTGTTTTTTAACTGAATTTTAATAGCTTTGATTATTTCTTCCTTATTATACCCAGTATCTATCACGTTTTTCCCACGCAATCTGCCTCTCTGCCTATTACCTATATTGATGACTGGTATACCAAGATAAGAGCATTCTCTTATGCCAACACTTGAATTCCCAATTAAACAACGCGAATTAATCAAAAGTTTTAAGAAATCTTCTGGTATCATGTTTTTATAGAAGTATACATAAGGGACTTTATACTTTTCGCGAAAGACTCTTATACCTTTTGAAATTTTGTCAGAACCAGCATCGACATTAGGCCAGAACCAGAACGTAGGCATCTCCAATTCTTTAATGGAGAACAAAGTTTCTTCAATCTGTGAAAATGCTTCATCATATTCAGTTGTAACAGGATGCTGCATTACCACTAAGTACCCTTTACTTATATCAAAAGTGTCGCCAACACCTTTATATGGAAGCAAGAAAGGATTGAAGTCTATTTTTTTGCTTTTTAAAACAGAATGCGCCAGGTCTACTGAGGGGCAGCCGGTTACAAAGATCTTTTCAGGATTCTCTCCCATTTTATTAACTCGCTTAGCAGAATCTTCATTTGCAACAAAGTGTAAGTCTGCAAGTTTTGTAACTGCATGTCTTACTTTCTCGTCAATTGATCCAGTAACTTCGCCACCTTGAACATGAGCCAGAGGAATGTTGCTATAAGTTGCAGCAATAGCGGTGGCAATTGTCTCGTATCTATCAGCGACGCTTATCACAATATCTGGTTTCAGGTTATCAAATACTGTAGCGAGTTCAACGATACCTAAACCAGTAGATTTTGCTGTTGTAACTAAATTTTCGCCTTCAAGAACCATATATACAACTGCAGAGGGTACAAATCCATCTGCTTTCATATAATCTACAGCAGAACCATATCTTTCTAGCACTGCAGATGCAGCAACAACCAACTGCAGTTTTGTATCAGGCCTGTTATCAATAGCAGACATCACACTTTTGATTCTAGCGTAGCTTGGCCTAGCAGTCACAACAACACAAATTTTTCTCATTTCAATACACCAATCATTAATTGCTCTATGTGAAATATAATTTTAGCTTATTTGCAATGAAAATTTCGCTTTTCTCCATTGATTCATAGGTAGCACCTCCTAAATGAGGCGTAATTATTAAACACCTATTTGATTTAGAGAATTCAACAACTTTGGAATACCCATTTTCTATCATTTTATTTTCATCTACTATTACATCAAGTGCCGCTCCTGATATTGTATTATTTTTAAGTGCATGAATCAATGCTACCTCATCTACCAATTCACCACGAGAGGTGTTAATAAGTAAAGCATTTTTTTTCATTTCTTTAAACTCTTTATCCCCTATCAAGTTTTTTGTATCAGGAGTCAATGGAACATGAATAGTTACTATATCACTTATATTTAATAACTTATCTAAATCTTTTACTATTTTTACATTTTTGTGTTGAGACACATCTTCTTTAGTGTTGGCTATTACACTCATTCCAAAAGCTTTTGCATATTTTGCAACCATATTACCAATTCGACCTAATCCAACAATTCCAATTGTTTTACCATGTAGCTCATGTCCTTTAAATTGATCTCTATTCCAATAACCATGAGATACTGACTGAGATGCACTTGGTATGTTGCGAAGAAGAGCTAAAATAAGTGCCCATGTATGTTCAGCCGTAGCATAAATCTTTTCTAAAAACTCTGATTGATTTTTTAAACTCAAAATTTTGATACCTTTTGATTCTGCATAGGCGCAATCTATATGATCAAGACCTGTAGTGGCAGTAGCAATAACTTTTAAATCTGGAAAAGCATCAATTAAATTTTTATCAATTAGATGTGAAAGACGCACTATTAATCCATCAAACAAGCTTCCTTTTTTTAAAAGATATTCCCGCTTGTACGGACCACTTGAGACATGTGCAAAAGAATCTAATATTGATTTTGCCTCCAATGAATAACCTTCTGGTTCAGTATTTAATAATTTAATCATTCAAATCTTTTAAAGATAGAAGACTATCTTTCTTTACAGAATTTACTAAGCGCCTACCCAATGCCTCTGATACCCTTGAAGGATGAATCCCCAATCCTGGTTTTTTAAAACATAAATGTTTACGCTTTAATATTGTACCTGCTTGTAGGTCATCCTTATAAATGATACTTTTGGTAAATAAATCTCGCATATTTTGTAATTGAGCTGCCATCTCATCTTTATCTACATCGTGTTTTTCCATTTGCTCAATGTACCTAACCCCTTCATTTAATATTTTTAGCTCCTCTAATGTTATTGATGATGAAACGTCTGGTCCGAACAATTCCTTGCTATGTGTAACATGTATTTCAAGAATTTCGATACCTTTTGATATTGCCGCTAAACCTGGAAAAATTTTTCCTGAGTGATCTGACAGTCCTACAGGCCTAGAGTAACGACTACGAAAAAAATCAATTATATTTAATCCAATTTTATCAACGGGCGTAGGATACATTGATGTACATTGAAGTATTGTTAAGGGTAAATCTTTTTTTGTAATGTACTCAACATTTTTGTCAATTTCAGATATTGGACTCATACCAGTGGAAAGATAAACAGGCAACTTGGTTTCAGCAATTGAATCAAACATTTCTTGATTATTAATTTCACCAGAAGCGATTTTCCATCCATCAACGCCAACACGTTTTAGTAATTCAATTGCTTCAATTGAAAAAGCACTGCTGTAAAAGAGTAAGTCTTTTTCTAAAGCGTGTGCTTTTAATTCATGCCATTGGGTTTCTGTAAATTCCATCCGTTTCCAATAGTCATAACGAGTCTTGTCTTGAGTACTAAACTTTACTCTCCAAGGCTCATGCGGAGTAGTTTCGGCTTGTGCAATATGAGTTTGGAATTTAACTCCATTTGCACCGGTTTTAGATATTGCCTCAATGTAGGAATGGGCAATCCCTAAACTGCCATCGTGTGATTGACCTACTTCAGCAATTATGTTGCAGGCTTTATACAATTTAAAAACATTCTTGCATTTTTTTGATTAACTGCATTGACCTACTGTAGGTGGTATGACCGTGAACTACATCACTTGACCATTGTTCGGCAAGTTTCACTCGTTTGCTATCGTTATTTATATAGTAATTAATTTTTTCTAAGAGTTTAGATTTATTTTTCAAAGAATATTTACCACCTACTAATTCTGTATCATATAAAATTGAATTTACACCATCAATTAATTTTGGACCAACAGTATGAACATATGGCTTTGGAGCTATTATTGCAGTATTAGGTGAGAGACCAATTTCTGCATGCCGGAATGAGTCCCAAACTCTGCCGGAAGGTGAGAGGCAAAAGTTGCTTTTTGATATATTATCCCAATATTCTCTTGTAGTCATTAGAGTTTTTCTATCATTGTGATCAATTAACAGTGTATTCTTAATATCACTATTATAAACAAGATCAATGGTCTCTTTTCTATCATTTTGGCATTTATCCTCTCTGCCTCTTCCACTATAAAAAACTGAATAATCTTTATTATAAATACTGAAATCGTACGAACCCACTCTTACAGGCACTGGAGCAATTGGTTGGATAGTATCTGTCTCAAATCCTAGAGGTAGATCTTTTTTGAAATAAAGATTATAGTCGCGACCAAGCTGATAATCATAACATAATTTATCTTTTATGTTTTTAGAACCGTAATTTGCCTCATGGTCGGTAAAGTCAAAAATTGCAATTGGCACAGATTGCTTGCCTGCTTCAATTCTTGCCATATCTCCCCTGTTCCCTGAGCGTGTTGATATTAAAACAGCATCAACTTCTGCCATAACTGAAGATAATTCTTTTTCGTCGATAAATGTTGCTGCTGGTGTACCATGGCAAGATGGATATGGACAATATTGTTGTATTTTAGGGTCTAACAAATGGCTATGATATACGCCGAGAACATAAACATTATCTTTGCCAAGAATTTTTGGTATATCAGCATAAAATATCAGCTCTCCATCGTAGATTAAAAACCTCTTTCTAAAAATATTTTTAATTTTTCTCATAGTGTTTTTAAACCTTCTAGAGGGCAAATTGGATTCACTATTTATTATTCTTGAGGAGGGAACTACTAAAATTTTTTTAATTTTCATTTCTGCTGGTTTGAATTAAGGCAATATCACTAGTAGGAAGTGAACTTAATTGATATTCTACATTTTAAGATGTGTATTGCATTATTTTTCGTTTAGAAATACGCCCATAATCAAACGATTAAAACGAATTTTTATAAATGGAAAATGCTTTAGAGGCTTTTTCTGGCAAAACAGATTCATATCCATTCGTAATTAAATGAGGATTAAGTTTATAACCTATCATTTCCTGCTCCATATCTAAAGTGAGATCATGATCATTACGATCTTGATAAACAGTAGCCTGATTGTACAAAACGAAATCTTCATAAACATCCCGCATATCTTGCTGTAATGCATATGCACCCCATATATCATCCATACGACCAACGTGCGGAATAACCATGTAGTATGGGATTATTTCCCGATGAAGGAATGTATTCTGGCTATTAAAGGGGGCAATTTTTTTTGAAGCAAATGGTTTAAAAGGCTTGAATTCTAGTTCTGGCATTTGAGTTATTCTGCAAACTGCATCAATATCTGGGTCTCCATTCCAAAAATCAGCTTGAACAAGGCAATTAATTTTTCTTTTGCCAACTAATTTTGCATTTCTTTTTGAAACATACTGAAGTGGGAATCCTCTGTGCCAGATGTTTTTGTGTTCAGTGACATAAATTGGATCAAAAACATCTAAAGTAGTATCGTAAAAATCTACCTCTACCTCCTCGCCTACGAATAAGTTATCTCCCCATTTCTCAAGTGGTATGTTATCATCGTCAACAGTTGCAATTATATCTGCCCCCATTTGATAGGCCTTTATTATTGCCATATTTCTACGTCGAATGCTTCTCCACCCTATAGCATCGCTCAATTCTTTATTTATATTTTCCTGATCTTCTGGATGCAAGTACGTAACGTTTTGAAGATTTTCATATTTATCATGTGGGGTCTTTGTATCGCCAGCAATTACCACATGCCAATCATGCATCGAAGCAAATTTCAATGTGGCCTCAGTTGGTTCATTGATAGTTGTTGTAACAATGATTTTATTCATTTAGAGCTCTCGCTCACTTTTTCAGCAATCCAGTTGTATGTCATTTCTAATCCTCTTTTTAAAGGCCAGTTCGGTTTCCAGCCTAATTTTTCATGAATAAGATTGTTATCAGAATTCCTTCCACGGACACCTAGAGGACCAGCAATATGCTTGATTGTTTGCTTTTTCCCAGCTATCTCCATTGCTATTGTAGCAAGCTCATTTATTGTCACCATTTGTTCTGAGCCAATATTGACTGGACCTATGAACTCGGACTGCATCAACTTACTTATGCCTGTTAGGCATTCTTCAACATACAAAAAAGATCTAGTTTGTTCACCATCACCCCAGATTTCAATTTCTCCACCGTCTGGCTCTTCAGCTACTTTTCTACATATTGCAGCTGGTGCTTTTTCACGACCATCTTTCCAGGAACCTTCAGGACCAAATATATTGTGAAATCTTGCAATTCTTACATCTAAATTATAATTACGATTAGCTGCCAGATAAAATCTTTCACTAAAAAGTTTCTCCCAACCATATTCACTATCTGGCTCGGCTGGGTAGGCTGAATCTTCCGCGCAATTGGGATTTTCAGGATCAAGTTGATTCCTCTCTGGGTACATGCATGCGGATGATGAGTAGAAAATTTTTTTGATATTAACTTTGACAGATGCTTCTACAACATTCAAATTTATCATTGCAGAATTGTGCATTATATCTGCATCGTTTTCGCCAGTGAATATGAACCCTGCCCCGCCCATGTCAGCAGCGAGTTGGTAAACCTCATCAAATGGTTGGTTAATAACATCATTTACAATATCGGGGTGTCGTAAATCGCCTATGATAAACTCGTCAGCAGATGTTTCTACGTACTCATGCTTTTTGAGGTCAACACCGCGTACCCAATAGCCTTCTGATTTTAACTTGCTAACTAGATGACCACCAATGAATCCGCCTGCTCCGAGTACAAGAGCCTTCTTCATACTCATAGTAATATCTCCATTGTATTAAACTGGATTTTTGAACCAATTATACTAACATCCGGTGAGTACTTTACTGGCTCATTTCTGTTGATTGATTCTCTCAATTAAGTAGTAGGTTAATTTATCAAGATGAGGATGTTTCTCAAAATCATATTTTTTCCCACTTGCTCTATAACGGCCCTTTTTACCTAACAAATCCGTAGTTAGGTTTGCTGGGCAAGACCCTTCAATTACCGAAACTAAATATTTAATTAAAGCTTCTTCATCGTATTTATAATTTTTCAAAAGGTCAGCGATTTCATTTTTTAATTCGTACATTGAACCACAGAATCTGTACATGCTCCTAGGTAATAATTCAAATAATGTTTTACCCAGAGAAATAACAGGGATCCCTTTTATTGCAGCTTCAAGTCCCATAGCGCCTCTGATTATGACTAGTAACTCACAGTTTCTCAATATTTTTTCAGATGGTAGAGTGGGGTAAACAAGCTTAACATTAGGAATTGATAATAGTTTTTTATAATAAGAAATAGGCCTTTTGCCATACATTAAAGGATGATCCTTTACTAGAATTGTTTTTGTCAAAGAAGTCGAATATCTAATATTTCTAACCACCTCTATTTGATTCAAGTATGGCCTAGCAAACTGGGAAAGAACAAGTTCTGGCTCAACGTGAAGTGGGAAAAAAATATATTTATTGTTATTGATGTACTCGCTGTCAACGAATTGATTTTTCAATATATTGAGCATAAGCCAATTGTTTATTTTTTTGTAAACCAATTTATAGAAAATAGACATGATCGGATTAGCTGATTGGGGGTCATCTTCATATTTGCTTGTCAAAGAGCGTACTAATGTTGGCATTTTTTTAATTAACCTTTTTGGATAACTGCCAATGGATCTCATAAAGTTGATTAAATTTTTGCTGTAACTAACCTCGGCGTTTTCCTTTGATGCTATTAAAACACCATCGTAGAGCGAGTTTTGAGATCGGACTCTATCTATGTAGTCTTTTGCTTCTGAAATTAGACTTTCATTTTTCACATCTTCCAAATCATTGTATATCTTTTTTATATGCTTCGGTGGCTCTTCTACTCCATCGACAAACATCACATAATTCTTAAGCCTCGACAATCTTAAATCAAGCGCTCTAATACCTCTCTTTTTAGCAAACTGATGCCCCAGGCAGTCTCCAAAAGTAGCAGTATAAAGTGTACAAATTAAATCCGGCTCTATGGATGCAAAGAAGGCATCAATAGCACTCAAAGATAGATCGATTATTGATAGAACATCATCAAATGGAAAGTGTGGGTTATAGGATTGTTTGTATGCATACCTTTTCCCAAAACTCAATCTTCTGTCAGTTACATAAGGCGTCCAAAGATTTGCACCACCAAGCTCTAATTGGTAGTGTTTTACTCTATCTAGATCCGTTTTATGATTTTGTGCTTCCTTATAAATATCCCATTCTTTTATGACCGGATACGCAACCTCAAAATCAGGATGTTTTTCCGTAAAAGTTCGATAGTGTGATTCGTTCGAAACATAAAAACCAACTTTATCTAAAGAGATGTTTTTTTTCAAACGCTTGTGAATCTCGTAAAAAACATCAAGTGACCTAGATTGAGCGAAAAAAATTATATTCATCCAAAAGCTATAAATTATTTATGAGCAAAATATTCCTATGGTAGTGGGCGTTGAATTCTCCAGAAATTGAAATGATAGCTGTTTGGGTAGATACATAACTTTTTTCGATGTTATAGGTTTTTGATAAATTAGTAATATAGAAAATTGGAAAAACATTTAGTTTTTCTATGCTTTCTTTCTGCTAATTAATTCTGAAACATTTTTAATAACCAATGATCTAATTTCATTAATTTTGTTTTTTTCCACTTTATTACTGTTTATGAAGTATTCTCTTATGAATGCAAACACCATACCTATTCCAATGCCAAATAATCCAGCGTAAATGACCAAATGTCTTTTCTTTGTATTAGACTTACTCAATGGGACCTCTGGAGGATCTACAATTACCACATAATCTAGTTCTTTTACTTCCTCTATCTTAGTTGTTTCTAGTTGTTGTTTTAAGGTTGTGAAAACACCTATCAGAACAGTTACCTCGCGTTGCAGTCTTTGTTGCTCTAATAATAGGGCAGGTGAATTTTCAATTCTCCGGTTTGTATCCATAAATTTTCTTAAGTTATTTTCAGCTTCTTGAAGATCTTTTTCAGTAGTTAAAATACGTTCTTCTATAAATTGGCGAGTTTTACTTGTTTTCGCTTTATTATATTTTTGTTGGTGCGCCTCTAGTTCCTCAAGAAGCGCTCGGTTGACTTCAGATGAAAAACTTGGCTCTGAAGCTCTTATACTTAATGTATAAATACCTGTTTTAATGTCTTCAGATACATCGATCATATCTATAAACTTGTTTATTGCTTTGATCTCTAATGTATCTATACCCACTTTAGGACTTACATTGCCATATGTCAAAATTTGTAACAAACTTTTTTGCATACCATATTCTTTGGTATCGAATTTTCGCTTAAGCATTAGCCGTGCTAATGTTCTACTTCTTATTATTTCAGGATAAACCCACTTAGTTTCAGTTTGACCTGTTGAAATATTTATACCAAACTGTGCAGCTAAACCTGCAGCTTGAGAAATTTTCCCTCCACTAACAGAGGACATTATTTTAGCAGTGGACGTATAAATGGGTTTAGCAAAAAAGAGGACATAAATAATTGTCAAGAAGCAGGTGATAGTAGGCAAGAGGACGATCACCTTTAAATTTCGGGCAAGCGTCAACAATATATCATAGAGTGTAATTGAATCTTCATCTAAAAAATATGATGCCTGCGTAGATTTTAATTTTTTTTCGGATTCAAAGGACATAGAAGGTTTTTATATCGTACAATTCTAAATTACAATTATCTATTGATGATCATTGCTTACAAGAAATATTAGCAGGAATCTAATAATTATGTAGGCCTTTATCTATATGTTTTGTAGCACTCTATTGTGATAAACCAGTGTAATAAAATTCCACATTTAAATCATAAATGGTGTCCATTTATCTAGCTGCTAGAACAACTACTGCAAGCGCTTGAGTCAAGTTTGCAAATATTGCAGTTAGTTCCTTGGCGAATTCAGTTTTATCTAGTGGTTCCTTGTTTTCCTGCTCACCGATGTTGATAACAGAGCCGTCAATAACCTTGGGACTTAACAATGAAAATCTATTAAATTTTCTTGAGTCGCCGTTTGGATATTCGACCCAAATATTGTTCTTGTCCGCGTTTGGGTTTAGCCCACCCGCTAACTTCAAGTAATATCTCACTCGTTTTCCGGATACAAATTTATGAATCCCAACTCTATTAACTTGCCCTGATATGGTTATAAGGTTAGGTCTTGGAAGTAACATTATCTCGTCTCCATCTTGCACGCTAAAATTGAGTTTAGAACTAGGATTTTTTAAAATTTTGCCAAGGGATACATTAATTTTAGTTTTTTTTCGGTAATATTGTGATGCTTCTGGATATGCAATTGGTAAAAGCCCTCCTGCTCTCTTGATTATATCTGTTATCTTCTCCTTAGAATGCAAGATTGCATAGCTCCCCGGATACATTATTTCACCAGTAATAGATACCTTTTTTTGAGTTGTAAAGAATGGGTCTGGTCTAACGGATACTAAATCGTAGGGCTTTAATAAGAACCCCCCCATGCTGTCCTTGGAACTCATTTTAAAAATTTCATCCTCTCTAAAAATTCCTGAAATATTATAATTTTTATCAATATTAAAAGTTATGATTTCTGCATACTCATCTAGATTATCATTTAATGGATTTATTCTAGCAATCTCAACTCTGTATCCATAAACATTGGCGTCTAAACCTCCGGCTTCTAAAATTAAATCTTGCAACGTCATGCCTGTTTTAAGAGAATAGTTGCCTGGTTTACTGACTAAACCAGTAATCGATAAAGGCTTATTATGGATAAAAATATCTTTTTTATAAACTCTAATAATGTCATCCGCCTTCAATAGTATGTTATTTTCTGATTCTGGAAAATTCAACAAATTCCCCAAATTGAAACTTTGAATACTGCGGGTTATTCTATCATCATTCATCCTCAAAAGATCAGCTCTATCTAAATAAGTACGCTTCTTAAATTCTTCGTCGATAAAACCACCAGTGCTAAAAATTAAATCATAAAGAGTCATATTCTCTTGGAGTGGGAAACGACCTGGCTTTTTTACATGGCCTTGAATAGAAACATATGATTTGGGAATCATTTCTGAGGTGCCATAAATTTTTACTCTATCGAGTCCTTTTAGTAATATGTCATTATCAATATCATTATTTAAAGCTTTTCTTAGGTTTAGCTTAATTAACTTTTCAGTAAAGTCAGAATTAGTACGAATAATGTCTACCCTATCAAGATAAGCATCTCCCAAAACTCCGTCGGCCTTTTTAATTAGCTCACTTATTTTGAGAGAATCGCCTAGATCATAATTACCTGGCCTTGAAACAGCACCACTAAGCTCCACAACATTTTGTCGCATATCCAAAACTGAAAATATTTTAATATGATCGCCATCTTGGATTGGAAAAGTACTCCCTGATTTTAAAATTGATCCCAAATTCACATCAGTATACATTCGATCCATGCCTAGATCTTTCCTTCGATTAAAAGGTACGATTCGATCGATCTGAGCACGTTCAAGATAAGCAGTAATCTTCAAATCACCAGCAAGAGCGATTAAGTCAATGAGACTCTCATCAGGTTTAAGTTCGAAAATACCATTCCGATTAACTTCCCCTTCAATCGTAACAGTTTTCAATCTACGTGGAATGAAAACAACATCGTCTAATTGTAACTTTTTATCTTTGGGCTTTTTACCTGTAAGTAAATAATCATAAAAATCAATTGTAGCTATTTCCTCACCACCTCGTATAAGCTTAATATCCCTGAGGCTCCCCAAATTTGTGGGGCCATTAAAGTAGTACAGTGAAGAAAATAATGTGGATGAAGGACTTACTGTGTAAGCACCAGGTTGGGCTACCTCCCCTAAAACCTGGATTCTTAAGGGACGTAGGTTGCCAAGGCTAACATCTAAGAAAGTGGTAGGGGTACCGCCTTGAGGATTTAAACTGGCATAGGATTGTGAGAACACTCTGAACAGTTTTGATTCAAGAAGACTCAGATTTAGACCGTTAACAAATACCTGGCCAATCTCAGGTATAAATACAAAACCCTCTCTATCAACATCAAGAACTTGGCGAAATTGCGTCTCGCCCCAAAGCATAACAATAATATCATCACCAGGGCCCACAAGGTAGTCCGGATCTACCGCCCCAAAAGATGTAGCCTGGAATAAGGCCGGGTCTCTTGAAAAAATATCATAGCCAAAAAATTCTATCTCAGTTTTTGATGGCTTTACAACTTCACCTACTTTTAGCTCAGGGTTATCAAAGTCATCAATGCTGGAAGTATGATCCTTAGAGTCAATTTTAGGTTCTTCCTGCACAATTTCGTTTGACTTCTCTAACTTAGGTAATTCTGAGCCCTCTAAAGTATCTATTAAACGATTTTTGGGCTTTCTACTTAAAGATTTTTCTTTTTGTATCGCAGCATCTATTTGCTTATCTGTATATCCTTGAGCCTTGGCTGCATTTCTTACCTGACTTTCAGACATACCAGTTCTACTTATTATTTCTTTAGCCTTTTTAATCTGCTCTTCAGATTGGCCAACTAAAATACTGGTGTAGATTAATAATATTTTAATTAAAAATTTCATAATTAGATCCTAAAAGTAGATTTCTAGTATATACCCAAATAACCATTGGGGTAATCGTCGAAGTACTCACCTTCTACAGGGTTATAAGTATACAAGGCTAACCAATTTATTTTTTGCTCTTCAGCTGAAATAGCTTTTTTATTACCCATAGCAAGATCGCGACCTGCTTCATTATCAGAATAAAGACATATTACAAGATTCGAAAGTTCATGGAATTGAATCTTGAGTTGTTGACATAATGCAAGCTGACTTTTTTTACTTGTGTTTTTGTCAACAGCTATATGGAACTTTCCTAGTTTAAATGAATCAATAAAGCGCTCTATTCTTATGATTTCATAATCAGGAAGAACAGGCTCTTCTTGCTCAAATTTTGAAATCTTATTAATTCTCTCGCTGGTATCTTCACTTTCAAAAATCGTTTCTGCAATTGAGTCTAGCTCTAAGTCCTTAAGTTTAGTTTTATCATTTGCCAGAGTGGAATTTGCAGGATTGTTCATAATTTTTTCTTGATCATAGAGTTGAGTTTGAGTAAAACTTTTTCCTTTATTAACCTCATCAAGCGAGCTTTTTATTGTTGTGGTCATAATAATTGTAGTAATTATTATAAATGGGATCTTAAACTTATTCATCAATTTTTTGCTGATTATACGCTGATGTGAAATATTTTTATAATTCTTATATTTTTCATCAAAGTCCCTTTTTTTCTTCTCTGCTTCAATTCTATCTTTTGTCCCTAGTGCATGAAAAATTCTTTTATCTTTATTTCCAGTTTCTGGATTTGCAACATAGGTCTGGTAGTAAAAATACCCGTCTCGGCCTTTTCTATAGATGCTACTCATATAATTGATATGCTAAAATTTTATACTTGTTTGATACTAGTAAAGATTAACTAATCAAATCTACAAAATACTCATTTATTATCAACTACCTTTTAACTACTATCTGTTGGAAAAGGCAAATTGATGGAGATTTATGCAATTTGGTAGTTAATCAATAACAACTACCTTTAATTTTAATTAGAAATATTGTATGAAACCGAGGTTACGCATTATATATTATAGTAATCACTGTACCAGTCAATCAGTTTTGTTATTCCATCATTCATTGAGGTTTTTGGATTATATCCAAGCTTTAGTTTTGAATGTTTTATATCTGCAAATGTTTTTTCCACATCGCCTAGCTGCATATCTAGATATTTAATTTTAGCTTTCTTTTTGAGATATTTTTCAATTGCCGAAATCATATCCATTAGATTTTCGCTTGAACTATTCCCCAGATTAAAAATTTCGTAAGAATAGTTCTTTTTAATTGCTGATTTAATACCCGAGATGATATCATCTATGTACGTAAAATCTCTTTTCATATCTCCATGATTAAACACCCGAATTTCCTCGTTATTATGTATTTTTTTAAGAAATATAAACATTGCCATATCTGGCCTTCCCCAAGGTCCATAAACTGTGAAAAATCTTAAACCAGTACTATTTAGACCGAATAAATGGTTGTAAGTATAAGCCATCAGCTCATTGGATTTTTTTGATGCAGCGTATATGGATATGGGCTTATTCACCTCATCATACACCGAAAAAGGAATTTTTTTATTCCCGCCATAAACTGAGGAACTTGAGGCATATATTAACCCTTTTACATTGTACTTTCGGCAACACTCTAAAA
>MDTD01050737.1_pt1 | contig 38001 bp, 62 predicted proteins | sample 811221 | NCBI WGS metagenome assembly MDTD01 (sample SAMN05326646, study PRJNA326480) | marine metagenome | isolation source: seawater | place: Pacific Ocean: South West | collected 2011
AAGTTATCTTACAAGGTGGCCTCTTATTCTTACATAAGTCAAGTGAAACGCTCACGCTATGTATCCTTCGCTCTTCGTCTGAAAGTTTTGGGTTGTCCCTCTTTCTAAATACGTTTAGTTGAAGTATAGCATATTCGTCAGCGTTGAATTTGCCACTGTCCATTCCTCGTGTCTCACCTCTAGGTGATTGCTTACCTGATTGATGGATAAGGCCGACTGGCAGGTTCTCTCCTTCAGCCCATTCTTTCATTCCTTTCAGGACGTTTGATACCCCTTCATAGCCTGATGCTTTGGGTAGCTGCTCTAAGAAATCAACCATGACGAAACGTGGTTTGTGTTGCCAGTAGTCTTCGCATTCCCGCATGGCTTCTGACATGTCGTCAAAGCTCAATGCTGTTGGGAATATCTTGATTCTGTCTAAGAATCCGTCCCTGGCTTCTTGGATTTCAGAGATTATGTCTCTGTCTTCTAACCGTAATGCTTCTTCTACTTGAGCGAGGTTCCGCTTGTATAGCAAAGCATACAATTTGGACACTACAAGAATCTCAGGTTCGTCTGGGGTATACACCACAGCATAGAAGTCTGGGTCTTCTTGTAAGTTGCGTGCAATGCTAGACAGCAGAACCGCACTCTTTCCTGAGTGCGCTCGGCCCGTGACGACTAAGACATCACTTGGCCAAACGCCTCTCATTTTCTCGTCTATTGCTTGTAAGCCTGTGTAGAAACAATCATGGCTACCTTGGGCATAGGTAATCCATTTATCAACCGCTTCTGATGTGGGCTTGAAGAACTTGTATTTATCTCCCTCTTCTTCAAGATTGAGGCCAGCGAGTCTGGCCTCAATCTCGTCATCACTGAGGGTTGTTACCTCCTCAGCCACGAGGCTTGTAAGCGTACTGTTGTAGCTCTGCCCTTCGAGCTAACCAGTCCCACTCAACTGCATCTGCCTCGGTTTGTCCCCCAACTGCATCCCATACGGTCAAAGGCACATTGCTGTCGCCTTCTCGTATCCAGATGCCGTGGTTCTTGTTGATGTCAAAGCCGAGTATTGCTAAGGCTTCTGGTGATATAGAGAAGTTAGGGAAGTTGTTCCCACTCTTCGCTACGTCCGTAGAGCCGTCTGCTTTTTCTTTGACTTCATAGACTTTGATGTCTCCACCGTTATCAGACCATGTAGCTGGTTGGAATGCAAGTATGTTAAACGCTGCTTGATTAATTTCAGCGTTCTTACCTACGCATTGTGGTAGACGCTTGTAGACACGCCCTGTCATTGTTCCACCGCTTGGTCGTGCTGGAGGAGCTGTTACGCTTCTCTGGGTTGGACCTTCTTGCTGACTAGGGGCGGGTGCTTTCGCAGGGGCGCTTGGCGCATTACTTGTAGGTTTGGGAACAGCACTTTTGAGCTTCCTCATTACTACTCCTGTGTCGCTTACGTCAAACTCTTGGCCTGCTTGCTTTAGCACTTCTGATTTTGCCATTTCAAACAATGCTTGAGTTTCCTCCACGACATTAGCATCAGGTACAGTACGTTCAACCGTCAAACTATAGTCTGACGTTTCATACGCTTGTTCTGATATTTTTTGCGTGAAAGTCACGCTAATTTTTGCTTCTGTCATTATTTTATCTTTCTCCCTTTACCAGGGTTCGTTTCCGAGGTGTTTCCCTCGGCATTTACCTGCCTGCCATACTGGACACCATTTGGGTGAGCAATGCCACCCTTCCCATCTTTGAGGCCATGTAGTGGCCTCATCGATAGTCAATAGTGTCGGCACTATGGACCAGCAAAGTTCTATAAAAGCTTCTTGTTCAGCTTCCGATCTATGTATCTCTATCACTTGCAGGTCGCCATTTGCGAATACTGCAAGGTTGAATTGTTCTTTCTCCAATGCCCAAGTATAGGCGTGAGATTGAATATCCCAACGTTTTTTCTCCCAAGCTGGATAATGTCGTGATGGATTCTTCCAATCCCATAACACGCCACTCTTGTCATTCCAGTCAGCAGTTCCTGTAAGAACGAGCTGAACCCCATTCCTGACACCCATAGACTTTTCAAAAGTCTGCTCTACCCCAGCGGGTTCAAGTATAGGGTCCAGCTCGCTATGCCATGTCGTAAGATTTGCACGACATGTATCAACAACCACCTCGTAATCGTCACGCCACACATCAATAGTGTTACTGTTGTCAGCTATGAATGTGTCGCTTACGTCTATCAGTTCATTCAGGTCGTATGTTCCTCCACCCATCTTGGTAAGGCCTGCATACTCTATCGCTGCGTGAACTGCGTTACCTCTCAGCAAGTCTGTTGTTTGCTTTTGGTATACAAGTCCAAGACGCTCTTGCCTGGCTTGTTCAGGGCATCGAAGGAAATTGTTTATCCAACTTTGCCGTAACTTTATTATCTCCATATTATTCTCCCTATGTTGGGGCCAAGTGTAAGGGAGAATAACAACACTTGACCCCAACTATTATTATTAGAGGTGGGTTTAAGAGAAACCCTTTTAAGGGGGTTTCTCTTAAACCCTATTTTAATAAGGTATATGTTATACACCAACGTGTCAAGCACTGTTTCTCCTATTCGTAGTTTGCCCTCTTGTATAACCATAATGCTCAGGTAAGACAATATCTCTAATACGGCGCTGTACTTCTATCTCGTTCATGTCCATACCTCCCCATACTCCGTAGAATATGTGGTTATGTATAGCCCATTCACCGCATTCTTTTTTGTGTGGGCATTTGAAACATATTTGTTTCGCACGAGCTTTCTTTCGTTTATTTCTGTTGTTAAAGAATATCTCGGTTTGCCCTAAGCATGGTGCGTCTTTGTATTCAAGCATTAACGTTCATCAGTCTAAGAACTCCTTAGGTGTGAACTGGGTCAACCGTTCTTGCTCTGCTTGCTGGTACATGGTGTGCGCTCGTTGCCGTGTAATTTCAAGGTATCTAGCAGCGCTGCTTACACCACCTCGACCCTCTTCCATAACATAGCTATACAACGCTTGCCTCTTGTAATAGGAAATTATCTTAGACCATCGCTCAAGACGTTTGCTCCAGATGTCAAGCCTTTGCATAACTGTCAATTTGTTTGTCTTAGCAAACCAAGATTTCAAACCTTCAATAAAGTATATGTCTTTAGTGTGGTCCAACACAGGTGAAATTTTGAGGTACGCTTCGTTACCTTTCCATTTGTTGTCAAATGCTTCTTCTCCTAGTGGACCTGTTGATAATTTAGTTAAATTGTGCATTAATCCTCCTTAAAATATAATTCACTTTGTTGCTTATCTAATTTTTTCTTATCTATAGGTATTACATTGTTCTCTTCTGCCTCTGTGAACTTCACACTTATGCCGTCCTTGTTAGCATTCAAGAACTCGTTAAACGCTTCTACTAACTCATCCATTCTCATAAACACATCTGTCATAGAGTCCATCAAGGCCAGTAAAGCTTCAGCGTCAACTGCTACTTTTTTGCTCATATCACCTCCCTCCGTTTATCCGCTCAAACAAGTCAGCGTAGGCATACGCTGCTTGATGGGGTACGACTGCATTGCCTAAGCACTTGAGCGCACCGCTATAGTTGTCCACATCTACCCAACCTTCAGGGAATCCCATCATCCACTCAATGAACAAAGGGTTCATCTTCCAATCAATAGCAGGATTAGGAGCAGGCCTTCCTAGGATTGCTTCCCATCTTCGTATAGCTCCATCATAACGACACCAGGGAGACGGCGTTTCTTCCACGCATGATTCCAATTCATGCCCTTCCCCCTGTCCTTGTAGTCCCTCGCTGTAGGTGTAGGTAGTAGAGGTAGCCTCGCTAAGGCGTTCTCTAAGTTCTGCGGTTTGTCTAATGGACGTTCCCAAACCCTCTGGTTTCTTTTGTCGCCCTGCGCTGCCCTTGGTGTTGGTAGCAATACAGAACCATCTGTCCCTGCGATGAGGCGCTCCGACTTCGGACGCATATAGAGTGCGCCACTCCCATCTGACGAAACCTCTGTGGGCCATTTCTGCACAGACTCTGGCGAGAGCGTCTCCGTTGTTAGCGGTAAGAAGTCCTCGGACGTTTTCAAGGAGGAGCCATCGAGCCCCTGCTCTTTCAGCCAACTCGCAAACATCTGCAATGAGCCATCTGTCATCATGTATACCTTGCCTTCCATTCGGGTTACTATTTGCAACCGATACTGGTTGACAGGGGAACCCGCCAACCACCAAGTCCACCTCTGGTGGGTCTTGGATTTGTGTTAAGTCACCTAGATTAGGCACACCAAAGTGCCTGTCTAGGATTGTTGATGCTGTCGCATCTGTCTCACTCACCCATTGGAGATCAGTCTTAGCTATCATGCTTAAGCCAAGTTCTAATCCTCCAATGCCTGAGCAGACTGAACCTACTCTCATACTTCTCCCTTCATATAGGTTGGTGGTAGGGGCAGGTAACGCACAAAGGGTAAGACGTTACCTTTCACTGCCGAAAGGGTAAGCAGCGCCCCATCCACCAGAACTTATTTGTCCTTTCTGTGATTACCTAACAGCTTGTTAAAGTTAATCTCTGGGTCTTCCACAGTCTCCTGTATGATGACCTTGTAACATGTGTCCCTTGTTCTGTCTAGGTAAGTTATTGCCCTGCCATACTCGCCGTCCAAAATAGCTGCTTTGATGAGTTCAGTCATTTTGGCAAGGTATCTGGCCAAAGACAATACAGTATGTTTCATATTTGCTCCTTTCCTTTCATCCATTATACCAGCATAAAGTAAATCATACAATGACTTTGGGTTCTGTTTGTGTTTCTGACACAAAAACATTAGTCTTCGTAGTCATCACCTATTGAATCCCAACACAAATCGCAAACATGGTAGCCAGAACGAAGGCCTATCATTTGCTCCCTGTACACAGGGCCAGCCTCTGGCCACACATCCTGGACTAGTTTCCCTTTCATGTATATACCCCATCGATGGGGGTCTACAAGCACACCTGCAACATCATGACATAAATTGCATTGTATTTCTTTATGCAACCAGTCTTCAGTTATTTCATTTCTTTCCATTGGTTTCCTTTCTATCTAGGGTCAATAGCAAATCGGACGTTACCTTTACCAACTGTACAATAGTCACACTTGGCGCAAGCACCTTCACCGATATGCTTACCTGCCTTCGTGGTCTCCGTTGACCACTCAACAAGATCAATACGTCCAACAAGCTCAGGACATTTGAGGCCTCTTGGCTCACCACACAACTCGGCAAGCTCCAAGGTCTCTTCCCAATCCCGACCATTGAACGCATACTGAACGTCTGGGTTATCGTACTTGACTCGTTTAGCCCAACGATAATTCCACATGTCTGTACTCATGTATACCGCTAGGTTCTCTGGTCCGAGAAGCTGCGGCACATACTGGAAGCATCTGGTATACACCCAGAACTTCACCTTGGGGAACGCATACGCTATACGATTCATAGCCCATGCGAACTGCTGGGATGGGATGTCACCATCCCAGAACCAGCGGAACTGCCATTTGGATTCTGGCACACCCCGCTTCTTCTTCTGCCTAATGGATTCAACCACTCCAGGCATCAGTATTTCATACAGCTTGAACCCATCGTTCAGGTGAGGTTTAATCACCTCCCAATTATGCTCAAGCGCATTGTGTATAGTAGGAAAGCGTTCCAATGCTTCCGCATAGCACGAGTCACAAAACGGTGTCCTGTTCGTGCATCGCTTAGCGGATAGGCCGAAGCTGTTCTTGTCATTGACAGTAGCATCGTCACCTAACGCACCCCTTGATGTGGCATGATTGGTCACTTTCCTATCTCCAGTAAACTTAACTGGTGTTTCCATTGCTTTCTCCTTTCTCTATTTCTAGACTTTGATAAGCTTCTATACTTAGCCAAGCATCCTCAGCGTATTTCCATACGTTGTCCATGACTAGCTCTTCAGCTTCGCCGAACTCAAAGCCATCAGTGCAGTCACGCACAATGACTTGAGTGTCAAAGCTAACTGTTACGTCTACTTCAAAATCAGGCATTACTTTTCCTTTCTGTTATTTGTACGCAGTCAGCTATCTCTGCGTCTTCTCCATCCCACTCAGGTAGTTCATCCCACCCATGCGGGTCAGCAAGCTGTCTAGCCTTATCCCACAACTCGTCACAAGTTGCAAGATTGTAGCTGTAACTGTCAGGCATCTCTACCTCTACCACTTCTACATGCCTGTAGTAGTGCAACAGCTCTACTCTGTATCTTGCCATTCTTGGTCCTCCTTTCTGTCTTCTAATAGGTAATCAACGATTGCATTAGACAACCATTGAGGCTCTACGGATTGCATCAAACGTAGCTCTGCTACGAAACGGTGATAGTTACTCATAGCCACGAATAGACGCAGGCATTACAGCGCCACCTAGAACCCATCATACGCTTGGCATGCTCTTCATCGTAGGTGTAGTAGTCATCACCACACTTCTTGCAGAAGAACCAATACTTTGGTTGCTCTTCATCAGCTTGGTTCATGATGTACCGTACCCTTAATCGTGAATGACTCATTCTTCATAAAGGAAGAGATTTCATCCTGAACATACGACTCTATGTGCTCATACAAGTCGTAGCCGTCTATGTAATTCATGGTAGTTTGAGCTAGATCATAACCATCTATCTCATCCATGACCCTAGAAGCTATATCAGGATAATCTAAATCCTCAGAGTTATTCTGGTAGTGGTCTTCGAGGTACGGTGCTAGATACGGAGCAAGCGCATTAGCGCATGCTTGCAGTATCTTGTCCAACCCCCTTGCTGCATTTGGGTTTACTTCTCCCATTGTTATTTCCTTTCTCCCTTTCGGGGTTTACATTACTGGAATTGTTTCCAGACCTTCAACGGAACACCAAAGCGCCCCGCCATCGTTACCTTCATCGTCACGCATAGGTATGATGAAATTGCCGTCATCAAACTTAATTATGATTGGTGAACTGAACCAACCATTAGCGTCACGGTCATCGTCAGACATGTACATAACATTGGCAATGGTCTTGCCGACCAAGGCCTCCCTTATGTGGCTAGCTGAATATCTTGCCATTACTCTTCCACCTCTTCACATTCAAGAATCATGGTATGAGTGTGCATAGCATGATCGTAGGCACTGTTAATACTTGCTTCGCTATGCCATGCAAAGTCACGGGCTTCAGACTCGTTAGAAGCCTCTACCTCTACCCATTCATCATCTTCATAAACGTGATTAAGATGCACTTTATATGTCGGCATTACTCTCTCCCTTCTTCGTAGTAGTTACGCTCTTCTTGTATAGCCATCAAAGCGTCCATTACTCTTTCAGCCTTCAACCTTTGTTCTTCGGGTCCATTGGCATACAAGTTAACGTTTTCTTCACCCCGCTCAAAAGCTTTAAACGCAGTCGTAAACGCTGTGAAGAAATCTACCTCTTCCGCTTCAATGGAATGATTAACCCATACTGAAAAGCTGTCCATTATTCCACCACCCTGTAGCTGTCACCTTCAAGAGGTAGCATGCTCAGACTAGACCCGCAGTCCCAATCAACAGAGACAGACCATGTAAAGTCATTCTCTATCTCAAACTTGATAGTACCCAGGTCTCCTTTCTGGAGCTTGGTGTAGGGGTCAGACGAGTGAATAAACTCCACCCGCTTCCCTGCATCATCATAGTTAATTGCCATTACTTATCCTTTCTGGGATATACCCATTTTCTGTATAATGTGCGATGAACTTCTCATCACACTCCTCGCACATCAGTTCACCCGATGCGTTTATTATCTGAGGCTCTAAGGTCGTGTTGTTGCAGAAGTCGCAGTCCATTTCTCTGCACTCCCAACATAACCAACCATCTACTTCTATATAATCATCTATCTCATAGCACCAAGCTACGCCGTCAGCACCTATGCGGTTTACGAACCTACCGCTACCGAACGAAGTATCTTGAGCACACCCGACACAGATGTCTTCCCATATGTCATCAAGAGTCTCTACTGTAAAGTTAACTTCAGTCACGACATGAATACGATACGGACCTCAGCGACTCTACCGCCCTCCCTCTTGACATACACAGGATAGCTTCCATCACCCCACCCAGTACTGGTAGCACAACCTAATTCCCACGGACCTGCTTGTTCGCTACTCAACGTGACCTCACATATGTCACGGTAGAATTGATTAAGCTTTTCATCCTTAGTGTTGTTATCTGCTAGTACATAGCATGGGTCAACGAGCATAATCTGCCCTGAATCTACAGGGCAGAACCCTATCATCTCCCATTCATCAGGCATCGATACCCTCCTTTATTATTGCTTTCTTGTGTATAGGTCTAATAAATTCCTTAGACCTCCTATTGAAGTCATCGTTAGCTTCGCCAAGTCCGACAATGTAGTTACCCCACGCTGCATCAAGCAACATGTCGTCACCACATGCGACCCTCCAAGTAACATACTCGTCTGGGTCTATGTTTCCCCAATAGCACAGAACTACACCTTCCCATCTGTCTTCTCTGACACGGGTAAGCTCAATCCTGACGATTGGTCTACCATTTTTCATTTGCATTATATTATTTCCTTTCCTTGTGGGTCTTTAATAAACCACGAATACTTATATCCGCTGTATTGAATTGGTAAATGCTTCCCTACTTCATCTATCCAAGTATTCAAAGCATGTTGTGTCTCTGCCAGGGTAGGGAATTGTGCATGGACACCATTTGTGCCCATACCTCCACCCTGCAAATCCAATATTGTCAAGGTATACATTACTCACCTCCCTTCTCATCTGAATGTAAACCGAAATATCGCATGACCTCCACAGCCCCATACCTCCAGACACACCACACAAGTGCGGGCATACCTACGATACAGGCAGTGAAGAACACGTTTATCAAGAATCTAGTTAGCATTACGCTTCACCTTCTCTCTCTGCAAGCAGCTTCTGCGTTGCATACGCATACCGTAAAACACGGATACGCATTTGGTCTTCCTCATGTTGTTTACGGAGAGCTTTTATCTCATCAAATAGCGTTTCCATCGCTAACAGAGAACTAAACTCACCGTTCTTGTCATATGCGTCTAACATATTGACCATAGCGTTACCTCCTTTCTTAGGTAATCTTGCATAAGCTCACTACCAAGCGCCACGAGCAGCACGAGCATGCGACTCCTGTATGCTCCAGAATCTCGCTTTACCTAGCGTGAAGCCATATGTTGATGCACAAGAGCAATCGACAGTCTGCTCTCGCCCATCTGATAATTTAATTCTAGCCATACCCAAACTGCCATCATCAAAGACCTCAATAGCAATTACATATCTGATATTGTTACGGCGAACATCAGCAAAGATGTCTTTGGTAACCTCAGCGTGTAACGCTTTGATCTCTGACTCAACAGCTTGAGGAATGCCATTGTGTTCCCTATGGAATAGTTGGAACATCATAACAACCTCCTTAGTGTTGTAGTAGTACCCATGCTATGTAATGTTGCATAAGCAGAGCGCTGAGAATGGTATAAACCGACTCCTCAAGTCGCTAATACAAGTATAGCATATAAACCCACCAATGACCAAACGCATTGGGCAAGTATCTCTCACAAAACAAGAAATCCGACCCTACTTCTTCCACCCCTACCAGGATCATGGTTCCAAACAACGACCCTAGCTTCACCAGCGAAACGGTCAGCACGGTCCTCCCACTATCAACCACTATCAGCACCCTCGTTATACAATCTTACACAAGCACAGTCATCATGTATAACAAACCCGACCATCACTCTACGAAAAATCCAGTCAGCAGGGTGCTGTCCACTATCACTATCGGCGCTGCCGATTCGACAGGGTGCTTAAACAATCTTGGATAAGCACAGTACTAAAATCCAGTGGCAATAGAGTGCTAAAAATCGTTGTTCCAATGATAGCAAAATCTATCATTAGAACAGTAAAAATTTTTAATCAGCAAAAACCAGGCACACTAGTAAAATCCAGTGGCGATAGAAAACGAAAAAGCGAACATCAATCTACCACTATCAGCGTGGAACGGTCTTGTTCCAAGCATAGGAACGTCATTCCAGTGGTCATAGAAAAATAGAAATAGCCACTTACGCAAGATTGCATAAGTGGCAAAAATAAAAGAGGCGCTAGGTCCGAAGACCTAGCGCCTCAGCTATCAGCTATTAGCCAACCATTTTAATAATGTTTGGATATTTCTTAACTAACACACGCAAGATTGCTTTGGTATCAGCATCTGTAAGCTTCCCAAATTCTTTAAGGATAGCTTTCTCAGCTTTCTTCCTAGCACTTTCTGGCTTTGTCTGAGTTGCCCTAACCTCTACACCGTGCGCCTTGGCTATCTTGTTGAGAGTATTCTTCGTTGAATCTCCATTGGCATTAGATTCAGCAACAATATCGGCTGCTAAATCTGAGTTAGCTACCTCAAGTAATAGCGCACCGTTTCTAGTCATTTGAGACGGTGTTACCTTTGGCATTCCATCATGAGCAATTCCCTTTTCATCAAGGATTGCTATAGCCTCTTCCCATTTGGACAATGATGCCATGTTGCCATGGACGAAGATGCTAGCTATTGATTGCAACTTGCCTAGGTTATCGCTGAACGTGTTATGAAAGAGATCGTAGTCTTTCTTGATCTCTCCATATTGTTCGTATGCCTCAATCATTACAGACTTAATGTCATCAAAAGCGGATTGGGTTTTATCACCGTGAACGGATACCCATTGACTTGCTTTCTCAATCGCTTCTGCTTTGATTGTGTCTTGCATGGACGGAATTTCCGCCTCTTTGTTTACCTCAAGATCAGTGACGCTCTGATCTTGACCCTTTGTTGTTTTGGACATATGTCCCTTTCTCCCACCGTCCTATGGTGGGCTTAAATTTCTGGCTACTTGCCATTACTAAAAGCATATCATGTCAATCCACCAATGACGTAATTCATTAGCCGAATTTGTCTTTCTCCCGTAAAAATATGACCGTTCCTTATGTAATATTACATAAGCACCCTGCCATTGACGTAAGCCGTTCAGAAACGGTTACGTCTCCCTACTCCCGACCCGCCAACGCTAGCACCGTGCCGCCCACGATCCCGACGGGTCGGACCCCTAGGGGGGGTGGGCCGTCCGACCATACTTATGTATAGATATCAATATCCGATGCGTGCAAAAAATAAAACTCGGTCTTGTTATGTGTTTGGACACTGGTATTCGAAACGAAGGGGGAGGGGGTTGTACCTGGTCTTGTGCTCGTTCTCTGTATAACGTACGTCTTTTTAAGAAAACAGGTTGTGATAGTTATACAGTACTAGTACGATGGGGAGGGAAGGTGGGAGTAAGAAGTTGTGGGGCAACTTCTTACTCCCACCTTCTCCTACTAATACTTACGAATGTCCCACTTTGGGACAAAAAAACTTTTAATATAGGAGGTTGTCATTATGCCACAAAACGGTGGAGGCAAAGGTTGGAAGACAGACCCTGAGACAGGGGAACAAGTCATGCCAGATAAGTGGAAAGCGTATCTGGATTGGTTGTTGTCGGAAGGTCGTGAGCCTGCTACTACTCGTGAGTGGGCTATACAAAATGATGTTAATGAGCGTACTGTTCGGCGGTGGAAAAATGACTCTAGATTTATTCGAGAGTGGGACCGTAGGGCTGCTGAGTTAAATGTCCACCCAGAAAGGACACAGAGCGTAATAGATGCGTTGCACGCTGCTGCTGTGACTGGTGATGTTAAGGCTGCTTCGTTGTATTTGCAATACATTGAGAAGTTTACTCCTAAGCGCCGTTTGGTGTTGGATGATGACCGTGAGGTTTCTGGTTTGTCTGATTCTGAGTTGCATGCTGAGTTGGAGTCGTTGATGGAGGGGTTGGATGTCTGATTTTTTTGTTGACGATTGGGACTCTATAGGTGATAATGATGATGAAGTATTGGAATGTGGGTTGGAAAACCCTGAGATATGTGAAAGTTGTCAATAATGGCTAAGTCAAGAGTTAATGAATCTGGTAATTATACGAAACCTGCTATGCGTAAGCGTTTGTTTAATCAAATTAAAGCTGGTAGTAAAGGCGGTAAACCTGGTCAGTGGTCTGCTCGTAAGGCGCAGATGCTTGCTAGGCAATACAAAGCTAAGGGTGGAGGGTATAAGAATTAATGGCTGGTAAAGCTAAACCTCAAGAAAGTCTTGATAAATGGACTAGGCAAAAGTGGCGTACTTCTGATGGGAAGAAGGCTATGCGTGCTGGTGGTACTGTTAGGTATTTGCCTGATTCTGCTTGGAAGAATTTGAGTCCTGCTCAGAAAGCCGCTACTAATCGTAAGAAGAAGCAAGGTTCTAGAAGTGGTAAACAGTATGTGTCTAATACAAAAGCGGCTAAGAAAGCCTCTAAGAATGCTAGGAGTTAATTATGTCTAAACGTGACCCTCGTTTGAAAAGATTAGGTTTGTCAGGGTATAACAAACCTAAGCGTACGCCAAATCATCCTACAAAGTCGCATGTTGTGTTGGCTAAGGGAGATGGTTGTTCTGGTGGCAAAGTTATACGTTTTGGTCAGCAGGGTGTTCGAGGTGCTGGTAAGAATCCTAAGAGTAAGAAAGAAATGGCTAGGCGTAAGTCGTTTAAGGCTAGGCATCGTAGCAACATTCAGAAAGGTGTTTGTTCTGCTGCTTATTGGGCTGACAAGGTTAAGTGGTAATGGCTTCTCCTACGAGTAGTAATCCTGGTAGTTCAGCGAAAGCGTATCGTAAGAGTCCTGAGTCATACGCTAAGAAGTTAGCGTATGATAGGGAGTACAATAAGCGCCCTGAACAGCGTAAGAAACGTTCTGAGTTGTCTACTGCTAGGCGTAAGGCTAAACGTATGGGAATGGTTTTAACTGGGAAAGATTTGTCACACACTAAGAATGGGGGCTTGGTTGTAGAGGAATCTAAGGGAAATAGGGCCAGAAATGGTCATGGTAATAATGGAAGATTGAAATAGTGCTTGGGGAGCTAATTGTTAGAGGATTTAGAGGAATTTGCGGAGGCTACTACTAAGGTAAGTCGTTCGCTAACAAAAATAGGTAGGAATATAGCTGGTTTAGTTACTGCTATTTTTTCTATTTTTATGTTTGCGCCTGATTGCTCAGGCGGTGATGGCGATGTGTTAGACAATGAGTGTGACATGTTTTGGGAATCAATAGAGGATGTTGATTTGGATAAGTTGACTGAGTTGCAATGGGGTTTCTATGAACGCCAGTACAGCCAGTTGGATTGTTAGGAGATGGGCGGTCCGTTGTACCACATTACTGCGGATTTGCGTGTGCCTTTGATTACTGGGCGTACTCTGTGTTCTATGAAGCTAGGGAATACTATTGCTGAACCTTGTGGTGGTGACTCAAATGCGTGTAGTTGATTTTGGAAACGTAACTCTAAGGTTCCGCCTTCGTAATCGTCTGGGGAACTCAGGTTTACACTTACAGATAATTTTCTTACGAGACCTGCTAACAGCGGGTTTGTGGTCTTGTCTAGTGGCATTGGTGTTAAAGGTTCTGAAACGAGTTGCTTTGCTGCATACCTGTCTTGGAAACCGTCTACGTGCCAATCGTATTCGTCTCCTTTCTTGTATACCGTATATTGGGTTTTTTCGGGCCGTATTAAGGAAAATAACCAGCCTGCTTGAACGTTGGAGTCTTCAATTATGTTGGCTATACATTCGTTTGTTAAAGTATCGTCAATCCAAGTTATCTTTGATGACCTATAAGCGTCACCGTGATGGTATGCTTGGGACGAATAAAGTTTAATGAGAGAGTCACCTTCTAATCGAATGTGTTCTATCTCGTTTGTATCTAAAGCGTTTGGTATATACCAGAAATGATTATTTAACATGTCATACACTCTATCAGAATTGAAGAAAGAAGCAGAGTGGAGAAAGTGTTGTAAGAATGAACGTTACTTTCTTGAAAACTATTGGAATATAGCACATCCTGCTCATGGCCGTATTTTGTTTGATTTGCGTTCAGCTCAAGCTGAAGCGTTGGAGCATTGGCAAGAACACAGGTATTCGTTAACGTTGAAAGCCAGGCAGATTGGGTGGTCTACGCTTGTAGCTGCTCATCAGTTCTGGTTGGCGTTTTTTCATGCAGATCAGAACATCATTGATTTGTCTAGAACTGAACGTGAAGCTGTGCTATTGTTAAGAAAGACGAAATATGGTTTTAAGCATTTACCTGATTGGATGCTTGAACGTGGACCTAAGTCCTTAATGGAACATCAACAAAGAATGGGGTTTGATAATGGCTCGCTTATTACATCAATGCCATCTGCGTCTGACCCAGCTCGTGGTGAGTCAGCATCGCTTATTGTGGTGGATGAATGGGCTTTTCTCCCTAATCCTGAAGAAGCTTGGGCCTCTATTGAACCTGTTGCTGATATTGGTGGTCGCATTATTGGTTTGTCCACTGCGAATGGTAGCGGGAATTTTTATCATCAGTTGTGGGTTGGTGCTTCTACTGGTGCAAACAAGTTTGCGCCTATGTTTTTCCCTTGGTCGGCGACTGAAGATCGGGGAGACTCTTGGTATCAAGAAAAGATAGAAAGCATGTTGCCTTGGCAACTAGCACAAGAATATCCTACGACACCTGAAGAAGCGTTTGTTAAGTCAGGTAATCCTGTGTTTGATTTAGCCATATTAGAGGAAATGGCTAGAAACACTACTTATGGTGAGGAAGGTTATATGTGGCGTAACAATAAACATGTGGAATTTAGAGTATGAATGAAAATCGAGTTATTCGTATTCTTTCTTTAGGAGCTGGTGTTCAGAGTAGTGCTGTTTTGTTAATGGCTATTCATGGGGAAATAAAGCCTATAGAACATTGTATTTTTTCTGATACTGGGTGGGAACCAAAGCATGTGTATAGCTATCTAGAAAAATTAAAACCTTTAATTAAAAAGTCAGGTATACAATTTCATAGAGTTCAATCGTATAGCAAAAATACTACTGGAAGTATCAAAGAGGATGCTTTGAAAAATGATCGTTTTGCTGCAATACCGTTTCATACGTTAGATGTTGATGGGAAAAGAAGTATTATGCGTAGGCAATGTACTAGCGAGTATAAAATTTTGCCTGTAGAGCGTAGAATACGAGAAATTATGGGTTTGAAATATAAACAAAGGTACGCTAGGAAGTACGGAATAGTGCATCAGTTAATGGGAATTAGTACTGATGAGGTGCAAAGGGCTAAAGATAATCATAAACCCTATATTTTTGCTAAGTTTCCTTTGCTTGATTTAGGTATGTCTCGCCAAGATTGTTTGAATTGGATGGCTGATAAAGGGTACGAGTTGCCTAAACGTAGTGCGTGTATTGGATGTCCTTATCATGACAACAGTGAATGGCTTAATTTGAAAGAAAATCATTACGATGAGTTTATGGAAGCTGTAGATTTTGAAAAAAAGATGCAAGTTAAGCTTGAAACTAAATTTGATGGTAAAGTTTTTTTACATCCTAGCTGTGAGCCTTTAGAAACAGTTGATTTTGCTTCTAGAATGCGAACTAAACAGCCGTCTTTGTTTGATAATGAGTGTGAAGGGATGTGCGGAGTATGAGTTTGGAAGTTTGGGAACATCCTGACCCTATGAGTGCTTATGTTATGGGAGTAGATACGGCAGAGGGGTTAAAACATGGTGATTATTCGTGTATTCAAGTGCTTTGTGTTGGAACTGGCGAGCAAGTAGCTATTTGGCATGGCCATATTGCACCTGATTTGCTTGCGGAAGAGGTTTTGGCAGTAGGTTTGTGGTATCGAGACGCTTTGTGTTGTGTTGAGTCTAACAATCATGGTTTGACTACGATTACTGAGCTACGACATTTGGGGTATCCTAATCTGTTTAGACGCAGGCAGTTAAATAATGTTAGCAATAGGGTAGGACAAGAGTATGGTTGGAAGACAACTAGAACGTCTAAACCGTTAATGATTGATGATTTGAGCGCTGCTTTGCGTAATTATGAGTTACAAATTAATGACAAGAATACAATAGCGGAGTTACGCACGTTTACGAGGAATGATCGGGGTAGTATGTCTGGTTCTCCTTATGATGACCGTGTTATGGCTCTTGCGTTGGCTAATCAAATGAGGAAATATGCGTATGAACCAGAATATGCTCCGCAAGTGGACGATTATTGGACTGTTGATTGGTTTGCTCGTTTGGGTGATGATACGCCTAAAGGGAATCCCTTTCAGATAGGTCGCAATAGTGTTCGTGGGACACTTTAATTATCTTATAGAGCATATGTATACATGGAAGGTGCTTTAATGGCAAGAAAATTTGTATCGCACACAAGTGCGTCAGAAACAGTAGATGGGGCTAAAGGCCAAAACAACCGCATGGAACGTGGTTCCAGTGTTGTGGCTAACCCTATTTGGTCACCAGGTGGACCTAACAGTCCAGATCAACGGTTTGAAAGTCCTGAATACGCTAATCAGACATCTGATGAAGGCGCTATTTCAGTACGTCAAACCCCTGAGAACCAACACGGTATGACAGGCAAGGTTGAACCTGCACATCATCAACCAAATTACTCTGGTTCAGACGCTGGTTAATGGCTGTCTTGCCCAGAGGGGCAAGCTACGAGGAATTTGTAGAATACGTTACTGATCTGCGTGGCGAAGTCCCTGAAGAAGAACTGAAGGAACTGTATCAACGCCGTTTGAAGTTACACGGCATTACTTTTGATATGAAACGTGGCTGGAAATCAGTTGCATTAGCTCCTGACGAACAAGATTTGACTAATCGTCAGTTGGAACAGAAAGTAGTGGCGGAAGCTAAAGCGCAAGGCAGAAACATAGCGAGGGTTTAATGCCAAAGAAAAGTCGTCAAACTATTCTTAGTGAATACCAAGAAAAAGTAGACAAGTGTATACAATGGCGTGATTCTGAGAATTACGACAAGACTTGGAGACGGCTTAATGACCTGTATCGAGGTAAACATTGGCCTTCTACTACGTTAAACAACCAGGATTTAATAGCTGTTAATCTAGCTTTTTCAACTATCAACGTTATAGCACCTTCCGTAGCTGTTAATTATCCTAAAGTAGTTGTTCAAGCTAATAATCCTGAGAACAGAGAAAAAGCTGTATTTGTTGAAGCAATAGTTAACTATTTGTGGAAACACCATGACTTTAGGTCACCGTTCAGGCGTGCAGTTAAAGACTTTTTAATATTTGGTCATGGTTGGGTAAAGGTTGGTTGGAAGTTTGTAGAGCAAGAACAAACCGTTACAGATACAGAACGTGACGGTATGATCGACCAAGCAATGGTTGAAAGCGCTGTGTATGCTTCTGAGAATCCAATGATGGCTGGTGAGTTGCCTACTGATGATGACATAGTTGCTAGTATTCCTGAAACTGTAATGCGTGTTGTTGAAGATCAACCGTTTGTAGAAAGAATTAGTCCTTTTGATGTGTATGTAGACCCACAAGCTACTTGTATGGAAGACGCTAAGTGGATAGCTCAAAGAATTATTAGACCATTGGATATGGCTAAAGAAGATAAACGTTACAAGGCATCAGCTCGCAAACGTCTTGCTGCTTCATCAATGTATAACACATATGGTGATGAAAGTTACGAGGAAGAGAAATCACAATACGTTGAAGAACGTGTTGTGATTTGGGAATACTACAACATTATGGACAACACCATATCTGTGTACGCAGAAGATGGTGACGAGTTCCTTGTAGACCCAATAGCCATGCCATACGCTTATGGTCAACCTTTTGTAATGCTACGGAACTATGAAGTTCCAGATCATTTCTACCCAATGGGTGATTTAGAATCTATAGAATCTTTACAACTAGAGTTAGATAAGACTCGTAGCCAGTTAATGAATGATAGGAAACGATATGCGAGAAAGTACTTGTACCACGAAAGGTCTTTTGGGCCTGAAGGTCGTGAGGCGTTGGAATCAGATGAAGATGGCCGTCTTGTACCAGTTGTGGACGAGAATAAACCGCTTTCTGAGATAGTTATGCCTATGCCTCAAGTGCCTTTGTCACCTGAGATATATAACTATTCAAACATAATATCTGAGGATATCAATACTGTTTCTGGTATATCTGAGTATGCTCGTGGCGCTATGCCTGAAATACGGCGTACAGCTACAGAGGCATCTATTGTTGCAGATGCACAGAATGCTAGGTCTTCTGACAAACTAGCTATTGTTGAACTTGCTATATCTCATGTAGCTAAACGAGTTATACAGTTGATGCAACAGTTCATGACTGGTGAGCAGGTAGCTCGATTGAATCTGCGTGGTGGAGAAACTATGTGGATTCCATATTCTAGAGATGAAATTGTAGGAGAATACGACTTTAGTGTGCAAGCTGGTTCTACACAGCCTATGAATGAAACAATTAGGAAACAGCAAGCTGTTTCTTTGTTGAATGCTGTAGCTCCGCTTATTGGTACTGTTATAGACCCTATGGCTATAGCTGTTCATGTGTTGGAATCTGGATTTAATGTTAAGAATCCTGAGAAATTCTTGATTCAACAGCAACCTATGCCTGCGCCTGGCGCTCCTACTCCTGATGGTACGCCAGTTCCTGGTGGGCCAGCAGGTCCAATGGGGGGCGCTCCTATGCCTCCTCCACCAGATCAAGGGGCGTTTGCGCCTACTGGTGGGGTTCCTCCTGAGTTGTTAGCTCAGTTGCAGGGACAAATGGGTATGGAATTGCCTTCCCTTTAGTGGGACACTGTGATTAACTTATAGGAACAACTTATTATCGAGACTCCTAGGAGGACTTTGTGTCTGAAGAAACAGAAGCTACAGAACCCACAGAAACAGTGGATAACCTTGAAACTTCTACAGAAGTGCCAGAGGAACCTGGATACACCGTTAAAATAGATGGTGAGGAACAGCAGGTCACCCTTGAAGAACTTCAAAATGGTTATCAAAGGCAAGCGGATTATACCCGCAAAACGCAAGAGATAGCTGTTGAGCGTGAGCGTTTGCAACAAGCAGAAGCTATTGTGTCAGCGTTGGAAAATGACCCATCGGGGACACTGCAAACTTTAGCTCGTTCTTTTAATGTAGATACGTTTGACCAGCCTCAAACAAATGAGGATGGGTATGAGCTAGATGCTACTGAAAAGAAATTAGTTGAGTTAGAGAACAAATTAGCCAAGCAAGAGCAAGCGCAAAGAGTTCAACAAGTAGAGCGTGAAGTTGATACTTTGCAAGAAAAATATGGAGAGTTCGATAGGAAAGAACTACTAAACCATGCGTTAAAGCATGGCATTCCAAATTTGGAAGCTGCATATACTCATATGCGTTTCAATGAAGTTAAGTCTACTGCTGATAAATTGACGCAGGAGCAAGAAATAACTAACAAGAAACGTGAGGCAGCGGTAGTCGCTCCTGGTGGTTCCACACAAAGTGGCACTACTCCTGAACCAACTCCACAGGTTACTTCATTACGAGAAGCTTTCGCTTTAGCTAAACAACAGTTAAACAATTAACCTCTAAGGAGATAAGAATATGGCGGGTAACGCTAATTTTGATGAGATTCTTACCACTACCTTAAATAACTATGTACCTCGGTTAGTTGACAACATTTTCACAGCTAGGCCTCTGTTCTACGCTTTGACAAATGGTCAAACTATTCGACGCATAAACGGTGGTGCTAAGATCGTTGTTCCAGTAATTTATGGAACGAACTCAACTGCTGGTTCATACAGCGGAACAGATAGTATTTCTACGACTGCTCAAACAGGCATTTCAGCTGCTGAGTACAACTGGAAACAATATGCTGCAACTGTAACAATCAACGGTTTAGAAGAAGCAAAAAATAATGGTGAGGCACAAATCATTGACCTTCTAGAAGGCAAGATTTTCCAAACCCAAGAAACAATAATTGAAAACATGAACTCCATGTTCTATGCAGACGGAAATGGCAACAGCCAAAAAGACTGGATGGGAATTGGCGGTATTGTTGGAACAGGAAATGACGGCGGTGGCGGTGCAGCTATTGGTGGCATTGACGCATCAGGTTCTAACAACACATGGTGGAGATCATCTACTACTAACGTAGGCGGTGCTTTAACTGTGGCTGCTATGGCAACCATGTATAACAATGTTTCTGTAGGTAACGATCAGCCAACGATCATCATTACAGATCAAGACGAATACGAAAAGTATGAGTCTCTATTAACTGGCAACATTCGGTACACAGATACTGACATGGCTGACAGCGGGTTCCAAAACCTTCTGTTCAAAGGTGCGCCTGTTACGTTTGATTCAGATTCAAACCTAGACGGCAAAATGTACTTCTTGAACACGAAGTATCTACAACTTGTTGCTCATAGCGATGTTTGGTTCAAGCCAACACCGTTTGTACGCCCAACTAACCAAGACGCTGTTTTCTCACAGATTCTTTGTTACGGCGAGCTAACCACAAGCAACCGTTCCCGACAGGGACTACTTTTTGGTCTAACTGACTAAGGTTGTTGATGGGTAGAGGTTACGCTTACGCACATAAAGCTGGTTCAAGACCGTACGGTCAGCCAAAAGAGAACTTTCGTGAAAGTACTCCTAGGCCAGAAGGCGTTGGTCCTTCTAGAAACGTTCGGCAAGTTATGGATACCAGCGTAATGCAAGCAGAGCCTACTTCCTCAGTTAGCAAATGCAAAGCACTCACCCGCAGTGGGGAAGCCTGTAAAGGGCGACCCCCTGCGGGAGGTGATTTGTGCAACTTTCATATCGAAAGGGAATAATCATGCAAATTCAAGAGATGAGGGCATACATCCGAGGATTGCTTGATATAGATTCGTCAGACATATCTGACGACATACTCAATCGCTTCATAGGCGAAGGTTACGATCAAATTGTTTACTCAGAGAAACGATGGCCTTTCTATGAAGCAGAAGACACATTTACGACAGTTAATGGCACATCTGATTATGACTTGGAGTCAAGCTCTGCTGTGCTTACAACTAACACAAATGGTTTACGAGATGTAGCAGCGTTACGCACAGATGACCATGTACTAACATACTTGGGTCGTGATGACGGCGACATTGTATACCCTTTGAACTCTAACTCTAATGGGGATGTGTACTACTTCTCTAATTGGGCTGAGAAGATTCGTTTATATCCAACTCCTTCTAGCGCTCAAACTATTTATGTTCGTGGATATAAAAAACCTAGTTCGTTTGGTACTGGTTCAGCAGATGGTACATCTCCTTCAGACTTTCCTGAACCATTCCACATTCTTTTCGCTACTTACGGTGTTGCTCGTGCATATGAACAGCAAGAAGACCCTGGAATGGCTCAACAGTATTATGGCATATTTGCCAGAGAGTTAGACAATCTAAGAGCAAGACACATTGATGTGCCTACGCCACAACCCCTAGTGTTGAATCAAAGAAACGCTAGTAGGTGGCGTTCACAATCAATAATGCCTAATCGCTTGCGATATAGTTGGGAGTAGCCTATGGCAAAGCAAGGCTACAAGACTGAGGTTCTTGCCAACTTTGCAGGTGGCTTAAACTTCAGAACTGACCAGTTCAACTTACAACCCAATGAGTCACCCGATTTGTTAAACGTTGACGTTGACCCTCGTGGAGGTGTCAAACTACGCAATGGTGTTACAGCTATAAACGCTTCAGCTCTAGCTGCTGAGGTCGAAGGCCTAGCGTCATTCTTTACAGATGGTGGCACATCACAGATTATAGCTAATCATGGAACTGCTGTTGCAAGAAGCACAGGTTCAAACTTTACAGCTATAACAGGTCAGACAGCTAGAACTAATGGGTCTCGCATGTACGGCATGACTATGAACAATGTGTTCTATGGTGTGTCAGGAGACAAAGTATCGTTTAAGTGGGATGGTTCGTCAGCTGCTGATTTAGGTACAACACTTGATGGTTCTGCTGGCAACTTTCCTATAGGTCAGTATGTAACGTTCTGGAATAACTTTGCTTGGGTAGGTAAAACTTATGAGGGTTCTACTTACTACAATTCTAGACTACGTTGGTCTAACGCTAATCAGCCTGAGAAGTGGACTAACACAGATTATGTAGATATAGACGTTGGAGAACGTGGTGACATCATTACTGCATTAGTTCCTCTCGCTGATCGTTTACTCATATTCAAGAACAACAGTGTTCATGCTATGTATGGGTTTGATTCTGATTCTTTCCAGCTAACTGCGCTATCTAGAGATGTAGGTTCTATAGCGCTGTCATCCCCTGTATCAACACCATATGGTGTGTTCTTCTGGCATGATCGTGCAGGCGTGTACCTGTATGATGGGCAGAATTTCACCAATGTGTTTGAGAAGCTTAGGCCTGCCATAGATAATGGCAGGGTAAGCTTTACTACTGCACCTCAGTTAGCTTGGTACGAAAACCGCTTGTATCTTTCGTTAGACATGTTGGAGTATTACAAAGCAGGTACTCAAGTAACTAAACGGCATGTCATGATCTTTGACCCGACTATGCAATCGTGGACGTTGACAGATATTGATGCGACCACAATGCACGTTCATGCTCCTCCTGGTGGGGAACCCACTTTGTTAGGTGCATGTCAGACAACTGCCAATGTAGGTCGTGTCATAAAGTTTGAACAATCTAACCCAACGGATTCATATGATGCTTCTGCCACAACTCGTGTTGAATCACATTTTACGACTCCTTGGATGTCTGGTAAGAACCCAGTAGTTAAGAAACGTTGGGGTAGGCCACAGGTAGTTATTGATGCTGCGTCTACTCTGACAATGCAGGTCGAGGTGTATACCGACTATGACAAGGCTTCTTCTAGGAAGACTGTTGATATTAACGTGGCTGGTCGTGAGTCTTCTTCTGTGTGGGGTACTGCAACGTGGGCTTATGACGATGAAAGCGGTGACTCTAATAAAGGTATTTGGGGTGCGGAGTCAGCTAACAAAATTACAGATGTTGTTCGTGTGCAGAGCCTTGGCAATGCCAAGTCTGTTGCGTTAAAGATTAATGGACCAACTGAGTCTAGCAGTTGGGAAATTAACGGAATTATGTTTACTTACAAACCAAGGAGATTACGGTAATGGCTCTTTCAGTCAACGACTTCACAGCAGGAACGGTTATTACTGCTTCTGCAATGAATACAAACTTTGCAACTATTGAAAACTATGTGAACAGCTCACCAGGTTTAGCTGCTTTAACTGGTGCTACGTTTAGTGGTTTGATAACTGCTAATGGTGGCATCACTGCAACTGGTACAACAGGGGTAGCAACGTTCACTGCTTCAGGAACTGCCACTATCGGCGGTGTTGTAGATATCACGGATACTACTGATGCTTCTGACGCTACTGGCGACACTGGCGCTTTGCGCTGTGAAGGTGGAGCTAGTATCGCTAAGAAGTTATACGTTGGTACTGATTTAGATGTTGATGGTACGACTAATCTAGATGCTGTTGATGTGGATGGAAACTTTACTTTAGATGGTAACGTTGCAGGTGCTAACTCAATCACTCGCATAGCGTATAGCCACAGCGGTGCTGCTACTGTTGCAAGTAATCAAGTTAATAGTACGCCTACGATTTTTGTGTGTACGTCAGAACCCACTGCTACTAGCAATGGTGATATTTGGATTGATATTAGCTGATGGCGCAGATTAAGGCTCGTAAGGATGGTGCTTGGGTAGCTGTGCCTAATGGTACAACTATTAAAGCTGAGAAGGATGGCTCGTTAGTTAATCCTACGAAGATTCAGGCTCGTAAAGATGGGGCGTGGGTTACTGTTTGGAACAAGTCAGACCCTAAGACTGTTTCGTTTAGGGCAACAGCTACTAACTCGTGGCGTAGCACAGGTTGGCGTGGAGCTAATGATCTACGAGCAGGTAACTTTCAAAACTTTGGTACGCATATAGGTTTAATGAATTTTACTGATGCCACATCTACTGGTGATATATCTGGCCAAACAATAGCTACAATTATTGGCACTCGACCTAATCTAACTAACGTCAAATTAACGTTAGAGCGTGATGGTTCTACAGGTACTAACCCTCTTGGTAATGGTTCTGGAGATCAGAACCCTTACTATGTTGGTTACTATAGTTCTGCTGGTGGAACGTTTGCTAGTGGCAATGCTAGTTCCTTGTTAACCACCACGAATATGGCGACAATATCGTATGCTACGATTGCTGCTTTAGGGTGGAACTACAACGAATCTAAAGATTTAACATTGAACGCTAATGTGGGAACTCAAGCTGCTACTAGATACATTTGGATTTCTGACAGGTCTACTGGTTGGTTACCTAATACAGGTTCAGGGGGGTCAGGATATTCAGAAGTATACAGCAGGTTTGAAGGTGACCCATCTGACTCTAACTGTGCAACTCTAACATTTACGGCGGACTTCTAATGCCTAAAGATATACAATATACCAAACTACTAGGACCACAAGTTGCTATAACCATGACCAATGGTCCTGACTATGAGGGAACATATTCAGCTGCAACTGCGTATCAAGCAGGCGATGTAGTTTCGTATAACGGTTCTTCCTATGTAGCTAGGCAAGCTACAACAGGTAATACGCCTGGTGACACTTCATATTGGCAGACGTTAGCTTCTAAAGGTGACACTGGTTCATCTGGTCCGACTGGACCTAGCGGACCCTCTGGTCCCGCTGGTCCTTCTGGTCCCGCTGGCCCAACAGGGCCAAGCGGTCCAACTGGGCCTCAAGGTCCACAAGGTCCACAAGGCGACACAGGACCAACAGGTAGCACTGGTCCTGCTGGCCCCACAGGGCCAACTGGACCCGATGGGCCAAACGGTCCCACTGGTCCTGCTGGTCCTACAGGACCAACAGGTTCTACTGGACCCACAGGTCCAACGGGTCCAACAGGTCCAACAGGGGCGCAAATACTAAACGGTAGCGGAGACCCATCTGGTCCTACAGGTTCAGATGGAGATTTCTATATTGATACTGGTGATAATGAAATCTTTGGACCTAAAGCAAGTGGTAACTGGGGTTCTGGAACTTCTTTAGTTGGTCCTAATGGACCCACAGGTCCAACTGGCCCTACTGGGCCTACAGGGCCGACTGGTCCTACAGGGCCAGGGGGAACTGGACCTACTGGACCAACTGGCCCCGCTGGACCTAGCGGTCCCGCTGGTCCTGCTGGGCCTGACGGCCCTGATGGTCCTGCTGGTCCCGCAGGCCCGACTGGTCCTGCTGGTCCCACTGGACCCGCAGGTGGTACTGGTCCTACAGGTCCGACTGGGCCTGCTGGCCCTGACGGTCCCGATGGTCCTACTGGACCTGCTGGACCCGCAGGTCCGACTGGTCCCGCTGGTGGCACTGGACCCACTGGACCTACTGGTCCAACGGGTCCGACTGGTCCGACTGGTACTGCTGCTGGGTCTGACACGCAAGTGCAATATAACAACAGTACTGCTTTTGCTGGTTCTTCTAATTTGGTGTTTGATGGAACGAATTTGACTGTGAATGCGGCTGGAGCTGATAGCGGTATTGTGCTCGGTCAAACATTTAGTAGTAGCTATGTTGGTATGCGTACTGCTGGGATGGCATCTACTGGCTCTGAGTATGTAATAATGTCAGATGGCACTCACACTTATGTGTCTGGTGGGACTAATGGTGATTTGTATTTGCGTGCTGGAGCCAACAGTAGCGGTCATCAAATACATTTAGATTATTCGAATGGAAACATTTATTTCTCCGCTGATGGTTCAGAAGAACTATGGTTATGGAACACAGGTTTAGCTCCTAGAACTAACGAAGGGCTTAAGTTAGGCGCTGAAAACTATGCGTGGGATAAATTCTATTTAGGTCAAGGTTCAACGTTTTCGTCAGGTGGATATTGGACATTGCGTTCAAGAGACTCTGATCGTCAAGTAATGGAATATGTTTCTAGTGAGCGCTTCAAAAAAGACATAGAAGATTTACCTTTAGAGGAAGCGTATCAAATACTAGATGCTAGACCCATCAAGTTTAGGGGTATTGACGATGATGCGTCTGTTCCTCTTGAAGCAGGTTTATCTGCTGAGAGTTTGCACGATGCAGGCTATGAGTACGCTGTTCGTTACGATGAGGGGCATTGGGGAGAAACCCCAAGAGGTATCTACTACGATCAATTAGTGTCTCCTTTGATTAAGATAGTTAAAGACTTGAAAGAACGTATAGAAGCATTGGAGGCAGGATAATGGATATAGCGGCAGACGCAATATTAAAAGAAATACAGGCACGTTATCCACAAGAGTTTCTTATTAGCGTACAAGCAGTGCGTATAGCTGCATTATTGAACCACATGAAAGAGTGTGAATGCACGCATTGTGGCGAATTAGCGGGACAAAACAGTCTTTAAGTAGGAGGAAACATGGCAATAACAGGTTACGCAGACATAGCCGCAGCGACATTTGGTGGTAATGCTGGGCGTACAGCTCCTAATTTTCGTCAAGCTTCATTTGATACTATGAAGCAGTTGGGAATGAACCAGTACAATCGAGAGGCTCTTGGCCGTCAATTTGCTAGAACGACTGAAGATTATGGTAGACAGCGAGAAGATATAGCTCGTGCATTGCCAGGCCAGTTCAATAGGCGTGGCATGTTAGACAGCGGGTTATATCAGCGTGGCGCTAATAGAGCTATCAGTGATAATTTGCGGAACATGAATAGGTCGTTTGAGGATTTTAATGAGCAGATTGAGCGTTCGTATATTTCTGATGACCAGTTGATGGCTAATTTGTCTGATTTGAAGTCGCAGTTGACTGGACAGCAGTATCAAGCTTTGGTCGCTAATTTGGTTAATAAACGTGGAGGTGCAGCGTAATGGCAAAACAAACTAATGTTGGAGGCAAGCCAAACGAAGATGCAAGTTTATTTGATTTGACTCCTGAGCAGTCACGTTTGCGTGCTGAGGGTGCTACTACACGAGAAGCGAAAGAATACGCTGATTTCCTTGCTCGTAATTCAGCTGCTGCTGGTGCAAGTGGACCTGGTTCTGTTGCAGGAAGTAACGCTGCACAAGTAGCTGCACCTTACAATCTAGAACCTGGTTTAATGTCCAGAACTCTTGAGAATACTTATGCTTCTTCTAGGGTTCCTGGTCAAGGGGGCAGGCAAGGGGGAAGAAACGATGTTGACAGGCGACAACCTGGTAAGGATGGGCGAAGAGGTGGAATACCTTTTGAAGGTGGACAAACATACGCTGACTTAAGAGGAGCTGGGTATTTAGGTTACGGTCGAACGTTGCCTGAGTTCACAAAGACACCGCAAGAAACCCAAGATCAAGAAACTAAAAGTCCTACCGACCCATTTAGCTCAGGATTAACTGACCTCCAAAACCAACGTAAAGGTTTGTATGAGGAAATGTTCGCTAATCAAGAACAATTTGCTCAAGACAAATTTGACTCAATCAAAGATTATCTTGGCACAATGGACGCAGAACGTAAAGAACAATACCAAGCTGATCTAGCAAACATCGGCATGATGTATAACGAGCGCAGACAACAAAGAGATCAGCGTTTTAATCAGGCCTTGCAAGGAACTGGTAACAGGGAAAGTTTAGCGTTAGACACGCTTGCTGATTTGGGTATTACTCCCAACAGGGAAACATTTGATTCAGCAACAGGTGCGACAAAAGACATGTTGTTCTCCCAACAACAAAGTGGTGCTGACTTGCTTAACAATATGAGCTTCATTAGTAATCAAATGTTGGAGTTTAGTAACTCTGAATCTGGTAGGGCTATTGCTGCTGGCTTACAACAAGCTGAGTCAAGTTTGGCTGAAGAAATGGCAAACATTCAGTTTGCTCGAGACTCACAAGCTATTTCAGATATTGAAGCTTCTATTGCCCAACAGAAAGCAGAGGCTCAAGCTGCTGCAGCGTTGCGTAGAGCGCAACAAGCAGAGGAGCTTGAGAATCAAAGAGCGATTACGGCAGGTGCATACTTTGGTGTTACTGACCCAGCGGAAGCTGTTGCGTTATACAGAACAGGAGCAATGGATGATATTATTGGCGCTGCTTTAGCTCCTACACCACAACAAGAAGCCACTATTATGGTTCCGACTCAATTTGGTGAAGTTCCTATGAGTATTAATCAAGCTATTAGTTCTGGCTACATTGAAGCTCCTGCTAACTTTGGTGGCCAACCGTCATTCTATAATCCTTCTGGAACAGACTTTAATCTTCCTATTGAAACTGTACAAGATTATCTAAAGATGCAAGAAGCAGAAGCATTGAGGTAACTAATGGCTTTGCCTGAAACGCCAAGAAGCAAAGCATTTAATGCGCTTCAACCTAAATTTGAAAAACCTAATCTTAAAACTCGTGAAGAAATACTTAAGGGGTTAGGCATTGAGGCTCCTAAGCCTCAAGTCTACAGGTATAAAGAACCTAACAACATTAAACCGTATGTGTATAGCCCACCTCCTCCTAAGAAAGGTGGCGGTGGTTTCTTAGGTGCTTTGGGTGACGTTATATCTATTATTGATAAACCTCGAGCCCTTATAGTTTCAACGATTAAAGAAACTGGTGACTTGCTATCTGGTGAAGGGTTCAGTGCTTCTGATTGGTGGAATCAGGTTGGTGACAACATGATGATGGGTGAGGTATTGCGTGATTGGGGAGTTGATCTGCCTGGCCCACTTGATTTCGTAGTTGGTTTAGGTTTAGACATTGCGTTGGACCCTTTGACATATTTGACTGGTGGCGCTATCGCTGCTCGTTACACTAACCCTAAACGTGTCGCTGATGCTTTAGGTGAAGCATCTAAGATATACAGAGCGGCGGGGAACGTTACTAAGGCAGATGATTTGTTGAAAGCGCAAGGTCGTGTTCTTTCTAAAGGGTCTGTTCTTTCTGCTGGTGATGATGCGTTGAAAGAAGTGGGTATGCGTGTGGGTATTGGGTTTACTTTGCCTGGTACTGGTCGTATTAGTAGAAGCATTATTGAACGCCCTCTTCGCAAGCTTGATCGTTCAGGTAATATTGGCAGGTATCTTGATGGTAGGCGTGTGAAGCAATTACCTGAAGCTAACTTGCCTGAGTTTATGAAAGGTAAGAATAATCCTTGGTTAAAGAACGGTGAACGTTCTTATGATTTCTCTAAAACAGGTAACATAAATAAAGCTGTAACGAAGATTGCTAATATTCGTGCAAATAAAGCTGCTAAGGCTACTGCGTTTAGTAGGCCTGCTCGTCAGGCTATGCGTATGCCTGTGCAAACTAAATTTTATATTCCTGGTTCTGCTAACTTTGTTAAGGTTTCTGCTGGTTTGTTTGGTGCAGCGTTTGGGGCTACAGCTGCTACGAAATTTGGTCAGACGATGAGTAAGATGATGGGAACTCAGGGGGACTATAATCAAGCTGTTCGTAACTTGGGTAAGGAAATGTCTAAGGGGAATCAAGATGCGTTAAATGCTTATGATTATTTGCGTGTTGCGTATAAGGGTGCATCAACAGCTAACTCTGAAGTTATCAAATGGCAACATTACACATTGGAGAACTTAAAAGATTTGCGTGTACAAGCTGATGAGTTAGGTGTAGATTTCAACAAGTTGATATACAACTATGCGGAGGAACCTTTTGAGGTTTCTGTTCCTGCTTTGGGACCGCAGTTGGATAATGCAAGCGGGTTAGAGTTTGCTGCTAACCCTAAAGTAGTTGACGCAATGGGTAACACTCCAGAGGCTCGTGCGTTGCATAAAGCAGCGCAAGATTTTTGGGAAAACGCTGGGAAGCGATTACAGAAACAGTTAGAACCTTATGGTGTTAAAGTAGATTTGATTGATTTCAAAGACGAGTTTTATGTTCCTCGTTATCTTAACGAGGTTGATGCTGAAGATATTGTTGCAGGAGTTACGCCTAAGAAGGATTTACTTACGATTAATCAGGCTTTGGGTATGTCTAACTCGTCTGGCCTTGTAGGGCAAATGAGTAAAATTAGAATGTATGCGCCTACTAGTAGAATCAGAAAATTGCGTAAAGCAGCTGAAGGTAGACCAGCGGTTCAAGCTGGTCTTGTACCATTTGAGGAAGCTATTACTGATGACATGATAATTAAAGCTGCTCGTAAGAATAACGTTGATTTGAAATCTGAATTTGGCACAGCTCGACCTATGGATGAGGTGTTTGAAGAATTACTTAATCTACCCACTGGTGTTGTGTTTGAATACGCTGATTCTGTTGGATATAGGGGCAGTCGTATAACTAATAGATACTTGGGGCAACGTTTGGAAGACGTTGGCACAGGTGGTTCTATCCGCCAGCAAATGGATGATATAGGTAAACAGCAGTTGGGCGATGATTACAAAAATATATTTGTTCGTGTAGAAGATGGGGATGATGTTCAGAAAGCTGTTCAGAAATACATTAACCAATCGTCTGCTTTGTTGCGTGAGCGCATGTTCTTAGCTACTTTAGATAATGCTGGAGTTACTGTTAATATCCCTGGCCGTCTACAAGTAGCGAAAGCAATGTCAAAAGGTAAACAAGTTCCTTTCTTTGGATTTAGGGCTAACACTTTGAATAATCGTATGGAACGATTACTTGGTTCTGGCAAAAAGAAAATAGATCAACTAACAGCGAGAGTAGCTAGAGAGCAAGATATTCTTGAGAGGTATGCAGCAAGATTAGCGGAATTTGAGGAAGCTGTAGCTAAAAATCCTGACGGTGTTAGCGCTATGGCTAAACAAGAAGCTGAGAACTTTAATCGCCTCAATGCGGAAGTTGCCGAAGCTCAACGTCAAATAGACGAGATTCGTTCCTTTATGAATGTCTTGCTTGACCCTAATGCGACAAAAATGCCTGATGAGTACAAAATGAGTTTGGATGTGTTTGAGTTGCTTAGGCCTCCTTCCGCTAAACCTGGCGCTGGTGATCGTTTGTTCATAAGTTCTTTGGTAGACCATGCACAGTATTTGAAAAATTCTGAACAAGCTGGGTTAGCGATTAATGACATTGCTGAAACTGTTAATAGTTTGACCACATTACGCCAAGCTATCGTAGATGTGTTAAACGCTATCGATGGCCAGTCAGCTACAAAAGCTCAATTTAAGAGCATGTTAGATGAGTTGGACGAAGCGATTGTTGCAGGAAAGTCAAGTGTAGAAGCATTGAACTTAAACTGGATGGACAATACCTTGCAGGAGCCAGGTGTATTAACAGCTCATTTATTTAAGCAATTATCTGATGAGGTAGTGAAAGACACTGCGTATAAGATTACGAGAAATGGTCGCAAAATATCTAGGGTTAACTTTGTAACTCCTGTACAAAGGGAATTGAAAAATTTAACTAAGCGTATGAAGACCGCTGCAAGAGTCGCAGCGAAGAAAGACCCAGATACTGCTAAACAAATATTGGATGATGTACGCACTATAGATGATTGGGTTGAGCAAGTTTCTGAGCTTCGGAAATTGCAAAAACAATTAGGTGAAGGCCGTTTGTATAGCGGTTCACTTGCTGCTATTAAAAACATTGAAGAAGGTATTGTATTAATACGAGACGTTTCTGGGATAACTGCTATTGATGACCAGATTAGGGAAATAGAACAGTTGATTAAAAACACGACAGGAATTAATGACCTTGATGGTCCTTCTCAAGAAATGTTAACAAAGCTTATTGGTAAGCGACAGCAATTACTGGATGCTAATGAAGCTAACATTGCTGCTTTGCAAGACATAACAGATGAGTGGAAACGCAAGATGGCTAACTTGAAAGCAAAGTTTGATGCTAAACAAATAACGGTTGATGAATTGAACGAACAAATCGCAATGATTAACCAGAAACATACTGCTTTGTCTGAAAGCATTCAAGCTGAAATTCAAATGGGCAAAACAGAGAAACAACTATCAACGAGGATGGCTTATATTACCGATCAAGAAGAAGCTATCAAGGAGTTAAGTAAGGCTAGGTCACAAAATACCTTATTTGATGCGTATGGTGGGGCTTTGAATGATTTCCTTCTTAAACTAACCCCTATATCATCAAGAGGTCCGTTAGGAAACACAAGAAACCTCAAAAGCGCTCGTGCTATACGAGCGTTTGAGGGGAAAGCATTTGTTGGAGAATTTGACGATGATACAGTTGAGCTGTTAGCGAACGCTATGGCTGCTTTAGGTAAGATACAAGACCCAGATGCACTTAGTTCTTTCTGGAAAGGTTATGACACATTCTTGAACTATTGGAAAGCCCAAGCTGTTACTAGTCCTGGTTTCTTTATGCGAAACCAGTTAGGCGGTATGTGGATTAATAACCAAATTAACGAAGTGCCAATGTATCAACATGCACGAGTTAGAGAAATACGGAAAATAGCTAATGCTAAAGGTAACGGAAACGTTTTGCGTGGTTTAAGGCTCTTAATAGAGGAAGGTAACACTATTCAGCTTAAAGGCCCGATACGCCGTATGGGTGGGCCTCAGAATGTTGACTTGGAAGAGTTAAGGATATTTAGAGAATGGTATGAAACTGGTGTTGCTGGTCAAGGTCAGGTAACTCAAGAAATACAAACTACGTTAGACCAGTTGGGAGCTGTTCGAGGTAGCGCTTGGCGACAAGGTTCTATGAAGCCTTGGAGAGCTGATTGGAAACCTATGAACTGGGTTCGTGCTAGAAACTCTGATTCTGAATTTATGTTGCGTGGTGCGTTAGCGCACAACAACATGATGGCGGGAGACACGTTAGAGGATGCTGTTGCTGCCGTAACTAAATACCATTTTGATTATGGAGATTTGTCAGCATTTGAGCGTAAAGTCAAAAAGGTTATTCCTTTCTGGACATGGCAACGCAACATATTACCTATCTTAGTTGAATCAATAGGTAAGAACCCTAAAGCTTGGGCTAGGTTGCAACAAGTCAAAGAAGAACTTGAATTGACTTCACCTATGGAGAACATGGTTCCACATTACTTTGGTGAGAACATGGGTATACGCTTACCGTTTACTCATCAAGGTAACAGAGTCTATGTCATGCCTGATTTGCCTTTCAGAGACATGCAAAAGATAACGAAAGATATGGAAAGCATTTATGACGTTAAAGGCGGAATCCAAGGGTTAGGTAGAATCGGGTTAGAGTCTGCTTTGCCCCCTGTAAAGCTACCGATTGAACTAATGTTAGGTAAACAGGTATTTGGTGGTATTCCGTTTAGCGACAGATATCAACAAGCCCCTATTTGGGCTAATGCTCCTGTAATTAAAGAAGCTCTCTTATTAACTGGTTTGGCTAAAAAGTCAAAAGGTGGAGACATTGTTATGACAGATAAAGACATCTACAGCGTAGACCAATTCCTTCCTTTGATAGGAAGGCTTAGGAGATTAGTCCCTAATGAAGGGCCGAAACAAGATGCTGTTGTGACTACTTGGATGAACACATTTCTGGGTACTGGCTTAAGGATTAATACACCTGCTAGTAAACGTAGTGAGTTTATTCGTAGGCAAAGAGAAGCGCAGAAAGCGTTACAAGACATCATTGATATAGAATTGAGACAACGATGAGAACAATAATTAGCAGAGCAGGATGGAACGCTCGCCCTTTTAGGAACAGCCCATCTTGGTTGAATAAGAAAAAAGTTAAAGGTATAGCTTTGCATCATTCAGGGGTGAAGAATGGCCCTAAAGGCATTAATGCTGTGCAAGCTTTTGAAAAGCACCATGTCGTCAGGCTGGGATATAACGCAATAGCGTACAACTGGCTAGTAGACGAACAAGGTGTTATATATGAAGGCCGTGGAGCAGGTATAGTATCTGCTGCTACACGACCTTGGAACACTAGAACAGAATCTATTTGTTATACAGGGAACGGCGATGAAGTAGTTCCTGAAAAAACATTAGAGTCTATTCGATGGCTAGTTGGAGAGATTCAAAAGCGTTACAGCTTTAAGTTGTGGGTCAAAGGGCATCGTGATCTTGCATCTACTGCTTGTCCTGGCTCTTTTTTGTATAACTGGCTTCAAGCTGGTATGCCTACGTCAGATAAAAACATTTCTCGTCAGGAATGGGATGGCGTTAAAGCGCATTTAGATCGCCTTAGAGCGACTTTAGTAAAGAAACCATTATCTAAGAGGCGTAGGAGCCGTGGAGAGGCTGTACGAGCCGTTCAACAGCGTTTGAAGGAACTTGGGTACGACCCTGGTCCTGTAGACGGAATATTTGGAGCTAAAACCGCTAGAGGTGTTAGAGCTTTCCAACATAGGTACAGGGATTTCTTAATTGTTGACTCAATAGTAGGCCCGCAGACTTGGAAGATGTTGTTCTCGTAGTGGGACAGTTTATATATAGATTAGGAGGCGATTATGCCAAAATTTGAAGGTTACGGAAGTTTTGAAGATACGTTTGGTGGTCAGGATGATGGTCAACCGTATGATTCTTCTTCTAACATGAATAAAGCGGATATGGAACGTGCTGCTAAAGCTAACGCTTCTTATTTGCGTTCAACTAAATTAGGGAATGCCATTGAAGGTGGCAGACCGTTTGGAAAGTAGGAATTAATGGCAGTAGATAGCGCTTATCGTCGAAGTGGGCAGTACAAATCTAAACGTAAACCTAAAGGTGGGAAATCTCCTTCAGCTAAACGAAAGAAAGTGCAACGAGGCGCTGCTAAAGCTGCTCCTCCTGCTGCTAGTGAACGTTACGGTCCTGGCGCTACTAAGCGTAAAGGTACTCGTAAACCAGGTGGTAATGCTGCTGCCGCTAAAAGGCGTAAGACTAAAGCAATGTCTGAAGCTGCTGGCAAATCAGCTCCTTCTTACATCAAGACTAAACCTAACGTTAAGAAACCTAATGAGCATAAGTCTAGGAAACCTAAACCTCGTATAGAGCATCAAGGTAGAAAACCTAAACCTAGAACCCGCAACGTGGCTCATGGTGGCGGTAGCGGAATGAATGCAATGAGCATTAGTAGCAAGTTCTATCAAGCAGGTTTGGGAGCCGCTCTGGATAGGGGTCTTAAGAAAGCTGCTGCTCAAAAAGTTAAGGAGAAGACTAAAGGTCGTTCCACTTACAAGAAAGGTGGGGGGATTCGATAATGCCTGCTAAAAAATATGGTCAAATGTCTAAGAAAAAAAGACCTGCTAGAAGAGGTCCAAAAGGTGGCGCTAAAACCACAAGGCACAAGGGAAAGACTACTCAAAGAGCAGCTTCCCAAGCACGAAAAAAAGAGTTTATGAAAAAGAGGAGAGAATCAACTAAATATGTTCCTATGAAAAAGAAAGCAACGAAAAAAAGATGACTGAACAAGGAACTAAATTTAATTGGGCTAACTGGTGTGAACGATCATGCTGGACTGCCGTACAATCTTTTTTAGCAGTATTTGTAGTAGCTGACGTATCTACTTTGCGTAGCGCCGCTATTGCAGGCGTAGCTGCTGTCATATCTGCTGTCAAGACTTTAGCTCAGGAGCGCATTAAGCTCCTTAAGTAATGTCTGAGGAATACCATAACAGTCCATCTGACGAGTTTGAAGATCGATGGGCTGATTTTATGGCGGGACAAGGCTTAGACCTTGAAGACGAAATCCAAAAGACTATAGAAGACAACATCAGTAAGCTTGACATGATAGATGGCACACATGGCCAATGGCAAGACGATGCGTTAGGTGTCCTCATAGTATTTGATGGAGCTGAGGTAGAGAAGATAGTTGATTCTTGGACTTTAGCTATGGATGGGAACCTTATGGCTATGTCTCATATCATGAACTGGATGGAAGGCTTTCAGTACTTTTTGGAAGACTGTTTGAATAAGCGGAACAATCAGTAACCTAACTTATCTCGTACGACTTGGTGTTCTAGTAGTAGCTTACGCATTTTATCAGCTAGTGCGTCTCTGCGCCTAGCGAACGTTGTCTTCGGCATGTTTAGCGCTCGTGCTACGAAGCGCATAGATAAACCTACGTCTACTAGCATGTGGTATATCCATTGCTCTTCTTCTGTGAGTTTGCTAAACATGTCTTCAACAGCTAAACGCAATGCTTCATGTCTTTGTGTGTGTAGCTCTGTAGAAACATCTGGTTCTTGGCCTGGTTTAGCGTACAGTATTGCTTCTATTTCTGTTTCAAAGTAATGCTGAGTAAAGCCCTGCGCTGAACCTCTTGTTCGCACAGGGCGTAGGGATGGAAACTTTAGTAGCTTTAATCTGTTAAATAACTGTTCTCCCTCGGAGAGTTCACTCATTACTCCACGGTAACAGCTTTGAACTTATAGAGAAGTATTTCTTCCCTTCATGGAAGTTGCCCAGAGGAACATCATTCTTATTAATGATGTTCATTAACTGTCTAAATTGCACTTCCGCATAGTTTTGTCGGGTAGATGACCAAACCCACAGGTAAAGGGGGGCTTCGATTCCATCCCACCATTGCATGGCTGCTATCTTCTCTAGTTTGATCTTGAGAGGGGTTTTGCCCATGCCCATTACTTCTACTAGCCTGGTTGGGTCTGCTTGCACATAGTCTGGTGTATAACGAATCACATGGGGTAGGTAATGAAATTTAGTCATGCCTTCTGGCCTGTTAAATCCGAATCTAGCCCATTGTTCGTTGCGTTCTTCAAACGCTGACTCCGCTTCGTCTCCCATAAACGCAAATCTATGGTTATACGATGCTTGATGGAATGCTTGTTGACTCATTTTTTCTTACCAACTAACTTATGTATCTGTCGGTCATCATCATAGGCTAAACCATTCAATGCGTCTTCTATACCCTTAATATAATTAGATATGTCACCTCGAAGGGGTGACGTATCGCAATCTATTTCAGTTATTGTAACCAATGCTCGTTTAGCACTCAAAGAAACCGTTAAAGAAACAGGGCCATCAAATTTTGGCCCTTTGTAGCATTCTTTAACGATTTCTTCGTAGTCTCGTGTGCCTTTTGGCGTGTAGGCCCACATCGCATTGTTCTTTCGTGTTATGCGTGGCCTACCTTTAGCTTTAGGTCTAACTGGTATGGAAAATTTGTAGCTTTTAGTCACGAACCTTTACCTCCTGCGCTGCTCGTTCAACGAGCGCTTGGAGTCTTCGCTCTCTATCTTGCCTGTCAACATATTTGCCTATCCTGTCGTCTAGTCGCCGTACCCAATCAATGGTAGCTTGTATTGAGTACTCTTGCCATAGCAGGCTTCCTGCGAATGCGTAGAGCGTAGCTGATCTGTCTGTTGCGTCAGCTCCACGCTTGCTTGTAGGGTTGTTCCATATCTCTTCTGCTACGCCAACGAAGTTTCCGTCAGTCTTAGTTCCTGTGTCTTTGAACTTATGTAAAGTCACTGGGCGTGTAGCGTTATACAAAGGGAGTAGTTTGCGGTAGATGGCTGGCGGAGTTCTGTTCTCCATTGCTTCTTCCACAAATTGTTTAAGGCTGTAGCCTTCTACTTCTTGCTTGCCTGGTTTCCTAATCTTTGGATATGGGAGACGTAAACAGTTACCTATCTTGTTGCCTTCTAAGAAGGTTTGTTTAGGGTAAACCTCTTTGATAGGTACGTCTACTGTTCTGCACGCTCCGATCATTCCGTTGCGACCTATGGTCGCTGAGATAGGTTCTTTAAGATATACCCAGACATGGTATCCCTTGCTTCGAGATGGTTCTTTCCATGACTTAATCTTCATCTTGGTAAGTAAAGCAACAAGGTTGTCTGCGTGTACGTCTGACACATCACCTTCATCTAGATCAACTGCTACCCAGTTAACCATCCACACGTTGTTTCTTTGCCATAAAGGATAGACACCAATAGGTTCATCTCCCCCTAAATGTTCTTCAACGTATTTCAGATAGTCTTCTTGGCTAACGTTCTTGTCCAGTGGGTGAACTTTGTCCTTCACCGATGCGACTGCGCTACCTTCATGTAGGGTAGCGAAGTCCTCTAGAACGTCTTTTATTCTAGCCATCGGTCATCCTCTGGCACATCAGATTCGTAGTATTCTCTAACGAATCCGCAGTCAGGGTCCATGAAATAGTCAATGGGTGGCGAAGTTATCTTACAAGGTGGCCTCTTATTCTTACATAAGTCAAGTGAAACGCTCACGCTATGTATCCTTCGCTCTTCGTCTGAAAGTTTTGGGTTGTCCC
>MDTD01123897.1_pt1 | contig 37999 bp, 53 predicted proteins | sample 811221 | NCBI WGS metagenome assembly MDTD01 (sample SAMN05326646, study PRJNA326480) | marine metagenome | isolation source: seawater | place: Pacific Ocean: South West | collected 2011
AACATCTATAGCGCTTATCTCAGCTTGCTTACTGCCTGGGTCAGCCTGGTCTCTTTCCAGCTTACGATCAGCCCGTAAACGTTTCATAATATCAAAACCCGCCTCAGCATGGGCATCAGCCGCTTGTTCACGCACTTCATCTAACGCCGTAGAATAAACATCATGCTTAGTCAGCAAAGTGTGCAAATAACCCCGTGAAACATCCAGCTCTTTAGCTAATTTTGATATTGTACCCCCAGACAAAATATATTCCTGGAAGTATTGCTTACCGCCGCGCTTTTCTAACTCAGCTAAGACTTTTCTTTTCATAGGTCTACCAGCCATATTTATAAAACTCCTTTGTGATTAACAATTAAACTAAGGGGGGGCTCAAAACCAAATTTTGACGGGGCGTGTGTGTGATTACTAGCACAAGTACTACCCCTAGCTAGGCCGCCCGGGGGGGCTTTTTTTGTCGTTTTTCGCACATAATTAACATAATAATTATGCCGCTTTTGGACCCCGCTATTTATGTCAATAAAAACAATCACTTATCACCTACGCAATTACGCATAATCTACATTATGTTAAATCATGCCTGGTTTTCTCTCGCGTGCGTGCGCGAGGCTGTACTTTGTAAACCCTAGCAAAAGACAAAAAGAAGGCGGCATTGGACCTGCAACCAACACCGCCCTCAGTACGAGTTTTACAAGCGGGAGGACTTGTAAACTTGAGCAGTTGAGCGGGTAGACTATGACCCCGCTCGTTTATAGTTTTACAGCACATCACCCTGACCACCAAAATATCACGTAACCTCACTGGCCAGCTTGTGAGCTATTACCAGGTAATTGATTTGATCCAGCATGCTATCCTCATGATGGCCATTAATATCAACTCTTGAAGCTTTGAGCTCAGCCATAAGCCTGGCTACATCATAAGCATTAACCTGTTTGCCAGGCACCAGCTTGTCACTAAGCACGTTGGTAAACCTACTGGCTACTGCATCAAACAATGGTTTAGCATCACCGTAAGATTGCTCCCGGTCATTTATTATATTCTCACAATCACTAAATATTTTCTTATAGTTCATCTTTGCTCCTAGCCTTGTAGAAAGCGTAACCCTTCACACTCACAACTTTCACATAATCTCTATCAATCAGGCTTTGGAGTTGTGAGTACATTTCATCCTCAGTTTCATCCATAGCCCCGCTCAGTGTCTTTCTATCAATCAATCCATATTCCCTCATAAATGTGAGTAGGTGTAACTCATGCCTTGTTAGCGGCTCTCTCCATTTACGTTTTCTCTTATCGTCTGGTATTGCTGACCTCAGCCCTAGCTTTGCCGCTCTACGCTCAACCAATGTCATTAGTTCTCCTAACTTCTTTTCATCCACCGTTCTCAAGTTCCCACTTACGGTTGATGATTGCCTCACGTTGCCAGTCGTTCCAAAAGGGTAGTTGATGATTGTTAAGCCACTTACGTCTATTGGCTAGCCCCTCAAGTTCATCAACAGTCTGAATATCCTTCAAAGCCCGTATAAAATCTTTTTCTTTTAATTCACTATAATCTGGTGCTTTCCAGCTCAGTCTTTTGAGGTCAGCTTCATGTATCATTTGAAGCCCCGTTTGCTAAGCGTAACGGCACAAGTCGTAACAGTAACATCCCTTAAGGGATATGTTACTGATGTTACGCCTACACTTGTTTCGTAACAGTTACCGTAACAATGCGTAACACTGCGTAACAGTTGTGCTGTTTTATTGTTTATTTTGAGTAGCTTATTAAAACGGCGTTTTTGTGACATACTGTTACACCCCGCCAATTTTGTGCTTATTTCTGGTCAGCCACAAAAAGCCCTCATTTATGGACATTTCACCCTTCTTTAAGAGCCCATCCCGTGCCCGTTTATAGGACTGTCTTTGATTGCCTGTTGTTACCTTGCCGTAATAGTGTTCCTTTAAATCATCCTCAGCAATACACCATCTTGTACCGCTTTGTGGCCATCCAGCTCCACCAGGGTTTTCTTTGCCTATTTGCTCACCCCAGAGCTGGGTAAAGCATTCAACAAGCACCTTTTCATTTGGGCTAAGTTTTACCTTAGCTTCTGCTTTGCGTTCATCTGATACGGGCAAAATAAAGCAACTAGTAACCGGGTCACCGTCTTCATCTTTGCCCAGCTCTACAGTTTGGAGTTCAAAAGCAAATTCTTTATTGGTGGCAATGTCACGTTGTTTAGTTGCCCTGGCAAATCTAATGCCAGTTGTTTCATCAACATCTAATTCTATCTCAGTGCTTGTAGCGGCCCTCAGGGAGCTATGACCACGGGCACCAGCCTCATTACCAGCTTTACCGCTATGGTGCACTGTAAGCACGCTACATTGGCCGTGAATAGCTAATGAATCGCTACATGAAATATAAGAAGTCATAGCCTCAGGCGCATTCTCATTGCCCCCGGCCATGGCCCGGCTAAGCGTATCTATGATAATTAATTCAATTTTACCGTGCTTTTCTTTGACAATATCAATGAGGTCAAAAAGCTTTGGCAAATCAGCATTAGGGTCCAGCATATTTATAGGGCTAGGTCTAATGGCTAATGGTACGTTTTTATCACCATAATGATCCTGGACTGCTCGCATGCGTGCTAAAAAGCCCTGGCCACCTTCACCCGCCAAATATAAAACTGTTCCTTGTCTTACTTTATTGCCATGCCAGTCGCGTCCAGCGGCTATGTGATAAGCTAGGTCTAAGGTAAAGAATGATTTACCTACATTAGACTGCCCATAAATTACGGTCATTTGCTGAGCGCCTAGCCAGCTCTTAATAAGATAATTAGATGTAAGCACGGGCTCCGCATCATCAATCCACACCAGCTCATCTAAAATGCTTTCTGGAGTTATAAGCTTGGCAAGCTGGTCAGCTACGGCTTTGAGCCCTAATGATACATGTATGTCATTAAAGTCTGTATTTTTGGCTTTGGGCACTGCATACGGCCTACCAGTCTTTCTAGCGGCTTCCTGGCCCCCGCCATCTGCATCATTATCAGCGGCTACAAATACATCTAATTGTGGCCATGTTTCAGCTATGGCTTCACATACTGGCACTAGGTTTGATTTATCTAAACCAAAAAGCACTGGGGTAGGGTCACCATTAGCTTGTAGCGCCATTTTTATAGAAACGCTTGTAGCCCAGCCTTCAGCTAACCACACTTTGCCAGGTGTATCTGTGTCCAGGGTTCCAACAACCCCAAACACTCCTGAGTTTTTAGAAAGCCCTTTGTTAAAACGCTTGCTACTATCCGGATAAATAGTTTGAATTCCAACTTGCTCTTTTTTGGTATTAAAGAGCGGCACCACTACATTGTTACCGTCAAGCTCCGCGCCTATGAGGTCCACTTTCTTTTTTATATGGTAAGGTATCAGATCATCAAACTTGTGCGCTGTAGGCCCACTTATGGGCACTACATTGTCATAATTTTGGTTAAGTAAAGGCCAGCAACCATCATGCTCCAAGATTTGCACAATATCAGAAAAGCTTTGGCATTGCCGACATTGGAACTTAACCAGGCCGTCACTAGATTGATTGATCCAAAACCTTGTACTGGGCCAGTCATTATGCCCACAGCTAGGACAAGCCCCATGATATTCGAGCTGATTGCCTGACCCTTGCGGCTTTAAATCATATCTTTGTATGATTTTATCAGCCCATTCTGACCAATACGCTTTTGGGTAGTCGTCCATTTAAGCGCCTCAAAAAGGTATTTCATCAGGTAAGTCACCTAAAGCCGGGTGTGTTTCAATGTTATCTTTCTTTGCTACCTCAGCTTTACCAAAAGGATTTGTTGGCGCTTTTTGCACTGGAGCATCTGGCATTAAAGATGGTTGCGTTGGTGCGCTTGCTGTAGGCTTTAACAGGTCATCAAACCCGGTTTTAGGAGCTTCACCAACAATGTCCTTAAATGGGTGCTCTTTAGGCTTTGCTGGTTCATACTCTTTACGTTCAGCCAGCTCACTTACTAAAATCTCCTCTAATCTAAGGCCCACACCAGCCATTTCCGCTGACCACGGGTCTATTTTAATATTTGCATGGCCTTTAGAGTGCTTTGTGAGCTGAAAATCGTCAGGGTATTCTTTGCCCGTGGCATCATATTGAGTTGGCTTAGTTTTAGGGTCACCAAAGCAATTATTATTTGTTTGGACAATCCAGCGGTCACCATATTCCTCAAGCTTTTTAAATATATGCTTTAACTCAGTAACAGGCGTTTCAGCCTTGTAGCCCGTTTCTGGGTTTAATAAATTTCTTGTCCAAGTCTTACCTTTAGTTTTTGGATGGTTGGCAAATGCCTCAAACATAGCTCTAGCTAAGTCTTGGGCCTGTTCGTCAGTTACTAAAAAAGCACATTGGTAAGAGCCACGTTTATCAGTTTTTTCCACCCTTACATCAAAGCCAGTTTTGCTTGGGTCAAATGGGTTAGGGGCCGTTTTGTCATACCAATACGGTACGTCTATTTTTGGCCAAATAATTTCAACGTTTGATAGCCTATATGTCATATTATTGCTCACTTTCTATTCTGAAGTATTCAGGAAGGGGGTGCACTGTATAATCACCCCAGTTAGTAGGGTATTCACCCCGTTGTTTTGCATGAAAAAGGTCTACTAAAGTTTTGTAAACTTGACGTTTTCCATACTGCAAAGCTTCATCATCAAGCATGTGATAATGAGCTAAATAAGGGTAGGATTTTTGCACTGCCATAAATGCAAAATGGTCTATTTCTATTCCAGCAATTTCTGCCACCATAAGATAGAAACTTGCCTGGGCGTAATAAAGACGCTTCCATATCTCCCGGTTAAACCCCGCCGGGCTACAATCCTGGGTAGTTTTAAGATCACCCATTGTTTTTAGTTTTTTAGAAAATATGTCAGGCCGTGCTTTCAACATCATGCCTGACTCGTGTTCTACAAATATGCTTGCCTCGCAAATGCGGTCCTCAGCATGTAGTAGTTTGGCGCATGCTGGGTCTCTTCTTACGCCGCCAACAATTATAGTTTTGTCATTGTCATCTGTTACCTGGACCCCATGCGCCATGCCCTGGACCAGGTCATAGTCTTTTTGTGTAAGCAGTATTTTCCCAGCCGCTTCACATTTGTCATATTCTTCTTTCCAGGCTTTTGTGCGCCTAGTTTCTTCTTTGCTTAAAACAACATTCTTTTTCTCAGGCTCGAGCACCTCAGAATGTGTGGACGTTCCTATTTCAGCTACGTTTTTATTTATATCTGACTTACCAAACCGTGCCTGGAATAAGTTAGTCAGTATTGCTGACTTAATAAAGCTTGCAGAAATAGCATCTGTAGAATGATATTCCTGGTTAGTCATTTCATAGTAAATGCCTGGTTTCATGTGCTCTCCCTAGTGTCTTGTAGTTGTATAGTAATTTGTTCAGGTTGCGCTGGTTTAGGCACAAACAAATCTGGCTCCCTGGTAGCCTGAAAAACACGCTCACAAGCTACGTCAAAAAATTCTTTGTCTATCTCTATCCCAGTGCCGTTTAGTCCAAGTCTTTCACAAGCAACTAGGGTAGTGCCTGAGCCCACGTAGGGATCGAGCACTGTTTTAGGGCTACGTGCTTTTTCAATAGCCCACTGCATCACCTCAACTGGTTTTTGAGTAGGGTGCACCCGGGCTTCACGCTTACCTAATAGGCCGTTATATTCATATGTGAGAAGCTTAACGCTTTTCTTATCTATGTTTGTCCAGGCAAGCTCACAATCACTGAAAGTCGGCATTGTATTTTTTTTATCCCAAACTAACCAATGCCCAGAAACAGGTAGCAGATCCGTAAAATAATTACCGCCAAAGATAATTGAATAAACAGCGCTGTTAAGCATGAGCTCAAAAGCTTTAGGGGTAGGGCGGTCATTATCCCAGCCGCCTTTATATTTACGCCTGGCAATGGGCTTACCACCTGACTTTTTACCTCCAAAGCCTGTTGGCTCCTTAAAACCTTTGTCTGTCATATTGAGGCCATAGGGTGGGTCAGTTACTAGTGCATCAAAAAGCTCCAGGTCAGACACAATGTCTAAACAGTTACCTAATATAATGCGCTGACCGCCTATATATTGCTCGTCAATAATGCTCACTTTTTGGCCCCACGCTTATCATAAAGAAGTTTTGTGAGTGCTAATGCCTCTTGCACTCTTTGGTGGGCTGTAAGGCGCTTAGGTTCCCTCAGTAAGTCTTTTTCGAGCGTTTCTAATACTCTTATAAGTCTCTTAAATCCCGCCTCTATATTATCTTTGGACATTAGTAAGTCTCGCATATTCTGCCATCAATAAGGCTTCTGCCCGGTGCTCATGCTTTTTGAGCCCTAAATTTGCAGACTGTTGGGGGAAAGTACGCATGGCTATTCTACGGGCCGCGTCCTTGTCTTTGGGTACAGTTAAAGCTTTTTTCCACTTACCAGGCGTAACCTCAACAAATCTATATTGGAGCAAAGTGAGTGAGCCTATAATCTGGCCGTAACCCATGCCTAATTTAAATGAGCTGGCCACGCCTTGCATGGGCCGGGCTGATTGTTTCTCTATTACAACTGTATCAATGGTTACACTTTGTAAAATCTGCGCCAGCTCAAACGTATTGACCCCGCCAGCTTCCCAAACGGGTAAGTCATATACCTCAGCCCACTTATCAGTTATCAGCGCTACAGCGCCCGTTTTGTAGCCTGGGTCAATGCCCACAAAGCAAGGTAAATTGCCCATATGAATAGCCTCATTTTTCTTTGTTAAATCTTTGCTCTAAAATAAATTCTAAATGACTTGATGTGCTTCGCTTATGAAGCCTGGCATCATTTTCCAACGCTATTTTTAGTTGTTTCGGTAGCCTTGTATAAAGAACGACTCGGTCCGACTCGTCCTTTATCCAGTCGCTAAGCTCCTGATTTTCTTCAGTATAATACATTTTTGCCTGTAGATTTTATTATTTTGATAGTCTTGTACTTGTATAAGTGATATCAAATTGCTATCTAAATAGTAGGAAACTGTAAGAAAACTGTAGGCATACGGTAAAACTATACAAGTACTAGATACTAAAAAGGATATTAAAATGGATAATGGTTGCAAAGTATTAATAGGGTGTGAGACCAGCGGAATAGTTAGAGAAGCTTTTACAGAATTAGGTTTTGATACCTGGTCATGTGATTTACTACCTTCAGACACTCCAACTAACCGTCACATTCAAGATGATGTTAGAAATGTAATGGCTATGGATAGCTGGGATCTGGTATTTATTGGCCACCCGCCATGCACCAGGCTATGCAATAGCGGCGTGCGTTGGTTGCACAAAGCACCTCCTGGCCGCTCAATCAATGATATGTGGAATGAGTTAGATGAAGGAGCTGAATTGTTTAGCGACTTGTGGAATGCTGACGTGCCTTGCCTGGCAATAGAAAACCCGGTCATGCATAAATACGCTAAAGAACGTATCCGTAACTATCAGCCATTTACTCAATCTGTTCAGCCGTGGGAGTTTGCTCATGATGATGACGGGGCTGACAACGTTAAAAAAAGAACATGTTTCTGGCTTAAGAATTTACCAGCATTAGAAAAAACAGGGTCATTAGATGGGTCAACCGCTAGAGCTGACGTCCACAATGCTACACCTGGACCAGACCGCTGGAAAATCAGATCAAAGTTTTATCCAGGCATTGCCCGTGCAATGGCTGAGCAATGGGGCAACGCGGCTCTTGCAGTACAAAACCAACAACTAGCCGCATAGGAGAATTAAAATGTTTCATCTTAATTGTAGTCTTGGGTATGCTCAGCGGTTTATTAAAAAACATCACCGCCATAGCAAGCCGCTCAAACGTCATATGTTTAGCATTGGCGTTTGTGAAACTGAGGATGTTTGGCAAGGCACGTTAGGGGTTGTTACGGTAGACCGCTGTAGTAGTGCCTGGTCAAAGCATAATGAAATGGTTGAGATCCGTAGATTATGTGTCATTGACGGTGCGCCTAAAAATACAGCCAGCTTTTTACTTAGCAAAGCTAGAGAAGCATGCTTTGCCATGGGCTACCTAATAGTCGTTACTTATACCAAACCTTATGAAAGCGGTGCATCACTCCGGGCGGCTGGCTTCCAGCTCAGCCGTGCCACTTGGGTTGGGAGCGAGCCGCATCACCCAAAAGGTTTAGTACGGTGGATATCTTATAGAGAACACCGACCAGATGTTGATGACATTGAGTTTACAAATGACACGCTCATGAGAATGAAAGATGAAATCAACAATCCACCAAATGTTTATGTTTTAAGAAGGGGGCAATGACTTGCAAATTTACATAAATAAACAGGAAGCTGAAATGCTTTTGAAAGCCATTCATGAACTACAGCATGTAGTTGCTGAAATGGAGTTAGAAGAGGAAGGGTCGTCAGGTTATACACCTACTGACATGGTTGCTACCAATACCCTCAAATTGAAAATCAAAAACGAATTGAGAAAACAAAAATCGAAAGAATACGTTTTTAATAAAATTGGGAGACCTTTAAAATGAACATACAAGTACAAGATACTAGAGACCGTTTATTCTGGCGGTTGAAAGTAGATCAAATCACCAGGTCAATTTTGTCAGCCGAGTTCGACTATGCTGACATAAAAGATGAAGCGGCAAACACACCGCTTCCTGAGCTTATGAATGAGCTTAAAACTTTAGCAAAAAAAATAGAGGGAGTGAGATAAGATGTTTTTTTATAGACATCCAGATAACCGTGCTTATGCTGGTAAACTTAAAACTGCACAAAAGGGGAGACACTTGAAAGCTGGAGTATTTATATTTGGTGCCACTGAAGCCAGCCAACAAAAACAGCTAGAACAAATCAGGGCACTTTTTAAAAACGCTAAGACTAACGTCAAATATTTTAAGGAACCCCGGGGCCATCAAAAACGTGCACCTGAGGACCGTGAAGTTTTACAGCAAGCGGCACGTTATTGTAGAACGGCTGACGCTACTTTTGTGATATCCTCATTGAAGGGCTTTTGTGAGACTAGGTGGCAAGCTCTTAGCTGGATGGTTAGCCAGGCAGAAATGCACAACATGCAATTTATGGTGGCAGACGACCCAGCAGTAAGTAGGGGCTCCGTGCATGTTATGGCATTACAATCAGAAGAACGTAGGCATAAAATAGCCAAAAGTTCTAAAGAAGCTTTAGACAACATCAAAAAGCAATTAGCCGCTGGTAAACCTATTGTGGCTAAACGTACTGGCCGCCTGGTAACTAAACTAGGTGTTCATGATACTTTAACCGAAACTCAACAAACAGGTAATGAGGAGCAAGCTAGGCTAGCCAGGGAACGGGATAAAAAATATTTACCTGATATAGAGAAACTCCAGGCGCTTGGGATGGGTTACAATGCTATAGCCAGGCAGTTTAATGTCATGGCAATTCCAACACCAGCACAAGAAAGAAAACAAAAAAGTGAGACCGCTGGTGAATGGTACGCAAGTACAGTTCGCAACATTGTTTTAAGAAATAAGGGAGAAAACAAATGATCAGTGAAAATATTGTTAAGTTAGAACAGGACGACCACTTAGTTTACTTAAAGGGTGCATTAGATTTTGCACTACGTGAATATGCAAAGAAAAATCTCGACCTCGAAATTTCAATAACTGAGGGGGGTAGGGTTGCTCCTACGGGTGAGGAACGGCGCATAAAAGAATGGTCACTCGAATCGTCAAATCAAAGACGTTTTTTAATGTATGTCATAAGAAGTACTTTAGAGGACTGTAATATTACTACCGCCGAGATTGTAAAGAAACTTCGCACTAGTCGTCCAACTGTTATTAAGATGATGAATTTTTGTCTTGAGCGAAAATGGATAGAAAATGAAAAATGTTCCAAAGGTCATAATCATCTGACTGCAACGCCAATAATGATAGAATGCTACCAAAATTACGTTAATTGGCTTTGGAATGTTGTTGATGATTTGCAAATTCGTGATCTATCAACACAAATAAAAGAGCTCAAAAAACAAATAAACAGTTCAAACGAATAGTCTCAAAATGATATGCCATAGTGTAAAATCATTTTACAGTGTGGTGTAAAATCATTTTGTATTGAAGGCAAAACCAAACGAGTACATTATAGGGGTATGAGAAAAACTATGAGAAAACACCGTAGGCAATCAGAAACGGTTATGAGGCTAGGGGCTGGTCAAATGCGCTTTAAACGGCGCATGGACCTTCCTTTGTGGCACCAAGATCATTTGCTAAAAGTTGCTCGTATACTTCAAGACGCTGGAAAGCGCATAGAAAAAATCTCTAACAGCAATTCATTAAGAAATGTTGACAAAGCGTTAGCCGCTCAAACAATAATAACTTTAGCTAATATAGACGCTGGGCGTATAACACCTTTAGACCCACGGGAACGCGGGTCTGAGAAACTTGAATGGCGTGAAACTGGACTTGTTAACACAAGTGGCTTTGACGAGCTTAATGCCAGACAGGATTTAGACTAAGTATCTAGTACCTATAAAAAGGTATCTAGTAATTATAAACAACAGGCAGAGGGCTTGATTATGAATAAACAATTACTTAGGGGGTTCTCTATAAACCCTATTCGCATAATATATATTATCCCAGAATTAACTATTGCTTCAGTAAATCAGGTTAGACAGTACAGCCAGGGCAGTGCGTTCAGAACATTCTGTTCTGTAATTGGGGATATCTTAGGGGCAATAAGTATTTTTCTCTTAGGATACATTTGGTTACTAACAGCGGCCTTTTTCTCATGAAGGTTACAAAAATTTTACAAGACCAAACCGTGGACGATTTAACGGCTCCAAGGTTGTCTGAAGAGTTCTCAAATTCAATCTCAATCCTGGCTGAAAACTTGGCCGTAGCAATGGCTGAGCATAAACGCTGGGAAAGCATAGAGGAAGTAAGTTCTGAGGCATTAGTTGAGGCCATGAAAATTTTAGATGTTGTTGAGTTGCGTTCATCTTTTTGCACCTTCAAATTGAACAAAGGTGACTTAGAAGTTTTATATGAAGGGGGGCATTTGCATTGAATAGACCCCCATTAACACCAGCCCAAGAGCAAGTTTACACGTACATTAAGGAGTATCAAAAGGTGCACAAAAACCGCACTCCCAGCCTACGTGAAATTGGCTCAGGTTTTATAAGCGGCAATCAAGTCATCCCAGAAAGAAAAAGCAAGGGTAGCACTTACAAGCTTGTAAAAACATTAGTTAAGAAAAAGTACGTCACTCAAAAATTTTGGGAAAACGTGCCTTATTGGGTGGTTGATGATGACGAACCGCACGATAGCTGAAATGCAAGCCTTAGCCGCTGTAGAGAACGACAAGGTAAGGCGTAGCTGGGGCATGATGTATCACGCCAAACATATACGAACCCACGCTGAGAAGCTCTTAGATTTGAGCAAAAACGCTAAAAGGGTAGACCGTATGCTGAAGCGTGGAAGGACTATAGACCACATTGCTAAACAAATGGGGTCAACAAAGCAAACCGTTGGGCAGTTGATAAGTATTTATAAATTGCCCCGGCAAGAGTAAATCCATGTGGTTTTTTATCTATGTTTTTCCACATGGTCGGTCAGCTATGAGTGCCGGGTGGTTACCTCCAAGTGGAAACATCATCAAAATAACCACAACCATAGCAGTCTGGGCCTTGTTATCCTTCTTGGTGACCAGATAGTGTAACTGAATGAGTGGTTGCACTTAAAAGAACAAACGGGGGTTTTGTTACCCCTTGTCAGGTCACTTCTATTGTGTGACCCGTTTCACGGCGGGGAAGTGGCATCGTGACTGACATTGAGGCGGTGTATATCTTGGTTGCGTATAGCCAGGCACTGGGGCTCCCGTTTACTTTAAACCAGCTTAAGAGCTTTTTCTAAAGTCTCTTTATTTCTCCTAGACCAGCCTTTGCCGTAGATTTTATAATCATCTAATGATCTGTAAAAACCTTCTCTACCATCATAGTATTTTTCTATTAAATCTTTAGGTTCATGATCAGCGACAGCGGTCAAGGTCTGTTTTCCAATGGCCCCATCTTGCGTAACGCCAACGATACGTTGCAAAATTTTACTAGCTCTTGATTTTCCGGCGTTCACCGAGAGATCCGCAACGCTGATATCTAAGCCACTGGGCAGATTATCACATTTGCATGTATCCCAGTAGTTTTTCTTATAAAGCGGCTTTACGTCTTCTTTTGTGAGCTTCCGCATTACATCTTTGGGAGCTGGCTTACCCGTCCATTTTGCCCAATTATAAGCAGTGACGCCCAACATAGTAGAGCCCTCATTTCCATGCCCATCACCCTTAGCGTTGCCACTGTCACGCTGGTCATCTTGGAATTGACCTTCGTGATGAATTAACATTTCAAAAAATTCATGCCAATTATCTTTCATTTCTTAAACCCCTTTATTCCACGAATTCCAAATGAGGCCGCTATGCTGGCATACATGCCCCAGGCGACCCAGTCCGGGCATTGCTCGAGATTAGCAAAGCCTTGTCTCATAGGTTCTTGTAATGCTGGAAAAAAATTGGCTCCCAATATGATTACGAACACTATGGTCCACAGCTCATCTTTCCAGGAATTGTTACTAGCCTCTATAGCGGCTTGTTCCCAATTTATCTCGCCAGTTGCTTGCTTCATTTTGATTTCTGCATTTGCCTTTTGGATTGCAGTTTTCCCATCAATGTATGAAGTGGCTAAACTTCCAACGCTTGAAATAATTTGACCTATCATTTTTTGCCTCCTAGTGCGTTAAACCCAAAAAAAGCCCCAACAATGGCGCTTAGAGATCCGTACATCATCATTAAGACTGCATCAGCTTGAGCCATACGCTCAGGCTGTACTATTACCGCTACGGTACTTGCACACATGATAAGTAAAACAAGCCAGCACATGCGTAACTGATTGTCCCTTTTTTGGTTTTGGTCGTTGTATTCCTCTTCTAAACGTTTGTATTCCAGCTCCTGGAATTCATCTTTTTCAATGGTGCCATTTCCATTTTTGTCTAGCTTCTCAAACTCAGTCATTCTGCATTATCCTCACTGCTAACCGTTTGTCAGATGTTTGGATAACTACCCGGTTATTTTTGTAGACTACCCATCTGTTTCTTTTCACCTCAATCAAATACATCCATCATCGGAAGTAATCTCTTAAATCCAGCCACTGCATATAGTGGAGGTAGCCAATAGCGCCGATAAAAGACGCGACCAGTAGGAAAATAATCCCGGCTATGGTCATATATAATTCTTGCTTTTCTATCAGCTCACGGCGTTTCCTGGCTTCTTCTTCACGTTTCTCAACGAGTATTTCTTTTCTGATTTTTAAGAGCTGGGTCCAATATGAGGGGCCTAGTTGTTCATCAATAAATTTTTTTAAATCTTTCTCTGCATTTTCATAAGCTATCTTATCTGCAAAAGTTGAAAGAGCTTGTTGGTTTACGCTAGTAAATGACTTTTGCATTTTACGTGAATGATTTTTTTTGGCTGTATCAGCGCCATCAAAAAAATTACCTATTTCTTTTGATAAGCTTGCTAAACTGCGCCCGGCTTTTAATGCGCCAGTAATGCCCGTAACTATTGTGATAGGGTCGGGCACGTTTACATTCCATCTTGTTTAGTATATTGCAGTGTTTTCTCTAAAATACTTACCCGGGCACTTAATTTAATAATGTCCATCAAACTACTGCTAAGCCCATTTAAATCATCATAAATTGAGTCGATTTCCTCATAAACTTCAGTTGCAGTGCTTTCCCCTTCATCCTCTAAATCAATTAGATAATCTATTAATTCTTCTATACGCTCTTTATTTTCCTCTACATCCCTGATCAAATTGGTACGGTCTACCGCTGAGTTGGCCACCGTTAATTTTTCCAAATCTGACTGGAGTGCTTCAATGACTGAAGCTTGCTGGCTCATATACCAGACGCCACCCCCCAAAGTACTACAAATCGCCACCACCGCACTAGCGGCAACAGCAATATTTACCTTGGGCAGTTCCATAATTACCAGGTGCCCGTCCAAGAGCCCCTAAGCTTTGAAAACTCATTGCTCATTAGTTTGCGTTTTACAACGTCTTTGATACCTTCAACATCAGTCCAGGCAACACCAGCTTCCTCCAGCCAAATTCTTAAAACCACCGGGTCAATATTTCCTAGGTGGATGTTGTCCTGGCCAAATTTGTGGACGCCATTTATTTCCCTGGCAAACTCAGCATCTTTTACCATGCCGCTTACATCATGGGTATTTTTGACAATTAGATTGTCACCATCCATCCAGGCTTTTTCTTTGACCTTCATTATTCATAAGCCTCATTAACGTTAGGGGTGCTTGGGTCATCAGCTTTGAGGGTGCCGTTAGCATTACGTGCCCGTTTCTTTTTCTGGGCTGGAGCTTTTTTAGCCGGGGCTTTTTTAGCAGTTGATTTAAAAACAACAGTGTCCTCAACCGCCTCAAATGTGCCTGGTTTCATTTTATGAATTTTTGTGACTTCCGCTTCTGGCAAGTCAACAACTGTACCTTGAGCGTGTATGCCTGTTGAGGTGCCTACGCTTTTGGCTTTGATAATATATTTCATAAGTTTTCCCATAATATCTAGTAGTTGAATAGGGGCGGTCTCCCGCCCCATATTTTATTATGATGTTGTATTGTCAGCTATTAACCCTGAGGCGGCCTCATTAGCACAGATCATAGTTAATTCCTGTGTAATTTGGCGGCGCTCTGAGTCGCCTGTTTTAGCCAACGGCACGTTCTTAGCCGCACGTAAAACACCAACATGCCACATATCAGATTGCATAATCCAAACGTCCGAACCACGCACCTCGCGGGAGGGTTGGAAGGAAATTTGACCCCATGGGGTCAAGTATACGCTCAAACTATTAACAACTCTTTCATTATCAGCCACAACATTAGCTCTTTGGTTGTTATTTCCAACAAAGCCAAGTGCCTGGGTCATATTGAAGGGGCTGAGGTAGCAAGTATCGGGCGACCCTCCGTTGGTCCAGACAGATTGCATAACACTATCAAACTTTGTTTGTGTGAATGCTGTAGGCGTTCCGTCATCAGTTCGCGTATCACTTCCGTCACCCGTTGGGTTTGCACCTGACGGTGAACCACCAGTTACAAAATTGACGTTTGTTGTGACCCAAGAGCCTAGACCAGCCATCTTTCTAGCCGTGCTTGCATTTCCAGCATTTTTGCTTTGATTTGCAAACATTGTTGCCTCTACGTCTAATTTTTGCTCTTTTAAAACTTTGAGCATTTCATGGGCCATAACACCGCTACGACCAGCGTGGTCTATGCTTGTGTCCGTGTCGCTTACCGCCACAGAATTTTTAAATATCTGAGTCGAATTGTTTAAGCGAGTCGACTGGGTCCGGGCCTCAGAAGTGGTATCATCACCCTCAATATGGGCGTTGTTTAGTGTTGAGGACCTTAGGCTTCCAGTGTTCCATTCATGCAAAGTATTAGAGATGCTTTTTTTCTGAGACTTAGAAAAAAATGGGGTATCTTCGGGAGTTATCAGATAGATCACGTCCTCGAGCGATTCCTTAATAGTGTTTACCGCATCATAGGTATCCACTAGGTTAGTTGGTTGTGCCATGGTTATTCTCCTATAGGCTAACTATTCAAGATTAAGGCAACGGCATCCTCAGCCTTGCCTGATTTTTTCAAGCGCTGTAGCGCCTGTTCATTAGCTTTAGCTTTTATAGAGCCAGGCCGTTTTTTGGCCCCCGCTTTTACTGAAGGGGTAGTTGTTTTACCCGCTTTAGTGTTTGCAGTTTTGCGCTTTTTAACCAATGCTTGGTATTTCATGGCGTCATTAAGAGTGAGCACATATCTGTGGTCTCTCACCATACTTAATTCTTCAGCCGTAAAACCATAATGTTCACCAGATTTTAATAACTTCTTTTTGTAAGCTTCACCCTTTTCTGGGTTAGCTAACTCCGGGAGCTTTTCTAGTAATATTTTGGTTTGAGCATCAGTATATTCTGAAAGTTGTTTGTTTGCCTCGTCTTGGCGTTCAGTGTGCAACTTTTGTAACTTATTGATGTTTTCATTGTACTCACCAACTTGCTTATCATAAACCATTTTAGCCCTCATGTATGCCATGGGGTCATTTTCAAACAGTTCTTCTGAAGGGGGTGTTGGTGCAACGATAGGCGCTTCTTGCATTTTATTAGCAAACTCTAGTAATTGCTGTCGCTTATCAGAAAGCTCAGACTGGGCATCCTTGAGGTCTTTTTCAAGTTTTGCTACGTCTTGCATTCTTTGTTGAATATAGCTTTGTCCAGAATATCCCCGGGTTAACTCATCTAAGGTTACTTCCTTTGTAACACCGTCAACCTTGACGGTATAAAGTTGTTCTTCCTGAGTTTCGGTTTCTTCCTCAATAGCCTCATCAGTATCAGCCTCAAATTCTTCATCAAAAAGGTCATCATCAGCCTCAGCCTCCAGCTCAGCCTCATCAGTTTCAACGGTCTCAACCTGAGGTTCCGTTTCTTCTGGTTCAACTTCAGCCTTTTGGACTTCTTTATTTTCTCCCTCAGCGGGAGTATCTTGTACTTGTAAGATTGAAGCAACCGCTTCATCCTCACTTATTGATTGCATAGTCGCGTCATTCACGGTGCTACTTCCTTCTTAGTTCCAAGAGGGTCTCTGCCGCTATTGCGGCGTCGAGGTGTACCTCTATCTCTTTTACAGCCCTTATAATTGCGTGGGCATCCTCACGCCGTTCAACTTCATGAGCGGCGGTATTCAAAAAAACGTCTTTTTGACGTTCACGGACTTCATGCAGTACCTTCTGGAAAGAGGTATCAGCTAATAACCGTTTGGCTTCCTCAGCCGTCAAAGGTTGTTTATCCATCATGCTTGCAACATAACATCAGTCATTGGAATATAACAAAAAACGGCGTTACTGTTGTGACTGCCCGGCCTGGGCAACATCAGCTATAGTACGTATTTTATCTTGCTCAGCTTTAATTGATGCTACATCAACCTGGGTGCCATACTGCCCAGCAATCTTAGCGCCCTGGATAAATAAATCTTGAGCCATTTTATCACGCTCCCGGTCATCCTCAGCCGCCGCTTTTTGTGCATCTAAACTAATCTTAGCCATGTCAGTTTGCGCCTTAGCTGTAGCTTTCATTTGCTCAGCTTGTAAAAATGCGGCGTTAGGGTCCTGTCTGTTTTGAGCCATTGCCGCTTGTTGTTGCTGTTGAAGGGCTAGTAATCGCTGTTCAATTTCTGGATTAATAGGTGCAAAATATCTATCACTATTCCTAATGCCAGTTACAGAAAGCATATCAGTTAGGGTGTTTCTAATGTTTGTTAGTGAAACTAGGCCATTATTGGGCCCATAACCCTGGTATATTTGCATTTGTAAGGCTAGGGCGCTCTGTAGGGCTTTCTGCTTCTCATCTTCTCGCCCGGTGCCTAAACCTACATTTATAGCAATGTCGCGCTGTACATCCCATACACGGGGGTCTATGGGCGTATAAATCCCATTTAACCTAACCATTTGCTCCTCGTCCACATTCTTGTGGATAGTTCTTAGCAAGATACCAAACAAATCTTTCATACCGCTAGCTAAGTTTCTAACCATAACCTCAACCTGGCCCTGGGCCGCCTCTACGGTAGCCGTAACAGCGGCCTTAGTTGTGGACTGCAAAGCATCTGGATTAAGTGCCACGTTTTGAGTAACACCTGTTTTTTGCTCTACCATTTTGTCCATGTAGGTAAGAGCTGATAACGTTTGCCCGGCAACAAATGGCACACTTAAATCTTGGATAGCTCCTTGTTGCCTCATTCTGACTAGGCCGCCAATCTCACTTTGCATCAGGTCATCAATATTTACGCTACCTTCTAAAAACCCTAATCTTGGTGAATTTGTCAGTGCAACGTTATCTAATATGCCTCTCAAAATAGCAGTGCTTGCATCCTGGTCGTCACAACAAATGCTGGCTAAACTTCGTCCGAAAAAACTGTGGGGTTCCGGGTCAACTTCTAATTTTGCAAAAGGTACTTCATCACAAGGCATATAATCTAATAGTTGGTAGTCTTGACCACCACAAATGAGCTTGTGAAGGACTGGAACCCCGGTTCCAAAAACATCAATTCTCATATAAGCTTCAGAAATTTCTACTGTTTGCATTGACGGATCTAAAACGTGTTCATCATCATCATTGCCAGCAAAGCTTGTTCTATAGTTCTTTTCTATTTGTGTAAAAGCTGACCCTTCATCATTACCCGCCAAAGCTATAATTTCATCCGGGTCAAATCCCATAGCAATAACGTCACCAACTCTCATTTCACTCTTTTGGCAGACCACATATGCATCTTGGAATGTACGGGCTTCACGGTTCACATACATTTCCTCAGGTGGGATAGCTTCTATGCAAACCTCACCTTTTTCTTTTGTGCGGCTTATTTTGACTTCATGCACTGGCACTTCTGCTTCAACACCAAATTCATCAATGGTCATGCTTTGTGTTGTAGTTTGTTCTAAAATTTCTACCTCATCATCATCAGTCAAATATGCCAGTTCGTCATCAGACAAATCAGAATAAGAAAAAATCTCAGACTTAGGGTAACGTTTGTAATAAGCTTTTATGAAGCCAGCAGACTTTACTAGTGCATCCTCAATGACTTGGTTAAGAATGTTAAAGCCGTTTTGTCTTTCAAATTCATGTTGAACATAGCTAGTAATTTGCTCAGCTAGTCCAATGTCTTGTTCAGACTTAGCCACGTATTCTACTGGCTTACTAGTAGACATAAAAATACGCATTATTGATGGTTTAGTTGCCCTGACAACATCCCTAACTTTAGTACTGACAACCTTGCTACGCCCTTCCTCATGGCCAATGTCAGTTTCACCGTTCATGTACCTAGCAGATTTGAGGCGCTCCAGGGCTATATCCTGATCAATAAAATCTACAGCATCCTGGATAGCGTCACGCACTATTTCTTGTATATCATTTTCTGTTAATGGTTCCATTATCTACCCGCCCCTCCAAGAATTCCACCCGGCACTCTATAACTACCACCAGCCATAGCCCCTTGTTGCATGCCAACACTTCTAGCCAATGGCGCGGCAACACGGTCAGCCGGGCCCATAATGCGCCTATTAATCATCTGACCTATTTTTGCTAGAGCCCCGTCATCAACTAATGCTCTTTGCAATATTGCTGGGTCAGTGGTTGTTAGTAGATTTACGAGTTGTCTGTTTTCAGCTTCAGTTAGACCCCGGCCAAACTTACTAGCTAATGCATTTCCAACTTGGCCTATTAGCATACCAGGATTATTTACTGGGTTTATTGCAGTCATAGCGGCCCTAGATAGAAGCCCGTCACGCCCTAGAAATTTAGTTTCGTTGGCAACCTCACCAGTAATTGTTTTATTTAAGATTGTATTTGAAGCCTTTGCAGACTCGTTAGCTACTTCAAGCTTTTTAAATACGCTTTCTACAGTTTCCTCAGGTAATATTTTATCAAGCACCTGGGCGGTGTGGTTTTCTAAATCACCTAAATCTTTTATCAATGCGCCTTTTTGTTTACCCACAAATCTGTTTTGTATGGTTATCAAAAAGCCAGTTCTGTAAGCATTTAGCTCAGCATCAGCTCCAGCTAGTGCAGTTTCTAATTCATCACCTTTTAAATCTTTGCCTTTTATTGCTTCAATGGCATCATCACGGCGTTTTAATAATGCATCTAGTTTAAGCATGTTTTCACCAGGCTTCCCGGCAAGTGCTTTTTCTCCTAGTTCAAAAGCATCTTTTTCTAAGTTCATGGCTTTAGCTTGTGCTCTTACAGTCGCTAATTCTGTTAAATTTTGATCCATAATATCACGTAGCTCTTTTGCTACGTCACCATATTCTTTTCCAACAAAACCGCCGCCAGCTTTGCCAAATTCTTTACTAGTAGTAGCATCAGCTCCACGCCTTACCATTTCAATTTCTTCAACGCTGGGCTTTTTGTTTAGTTTAAAATCACCTTTAGCTATACCAAGTTTTTTAGCTTCAGCTTCATCAGTAACTTTTGTAATTACATCTTTATATGGCTCACCCGTTAAAGGGTCTATTTTGCCAGTTCTTGTTTTCTGTACTTTTTGTATAGGCTTACCAACTCCAGGCAATCTATTGACTGCGTCAATCATTGCATCATCAACAACATCTGGAGCCGTTTGCGTTTTAAAAGGGTCATACAATTCTGCTTGTTCAGTTTTCATGTCAGCTTTTCTAGTATCTCGTCTTAGTGTAGCACTTGTGCCGTCACCGCCTAGCGCTTGATCCACTTCTTGCATGGCAACATTTCTGGTTTGCCCAGGTCTAGTTTGCGCCGCTATTGTTATACCTTCACCGCCTGGCTGACTTCTTAATGCTTTCATAGCGGCGTTAAGAGTTTCATTTTCTGAAAGTATTTTGCCGTCCAACAAATCTTGTAAAATTTCATCTGTTGTTTTGCCAGTTCTTGCCGCTAAACGCTGTATTTCATTATTAACAATGTTTTCCCCGGAGCGCCCAACTAACATTTTAGCTTGATTGCCTAGTGCCTTCAAAACGTCACCAGCAAACTTTACGGTCCTATCACCTACAACTGCACCGACACCGCCTGTTACAGCGCCCCCTGGCACTCTTTTAGCTCTTTCTGCTACGCCACCCTCACCAGTAGCATAAGCATAAGCCCCGCCGTATGCCGCGCCTTGTCTGGCTAAATTGGCAAGCCTTACTCCAGATCCGGCGGCACCTAAACCACCAGTAAATAATATAGGTATTATCCCGCCAATACCTTCCAATGCCATAGACTGGTAAGGATTTGACTTAGCAAAGTCTGCTAATGAATTTCTGGCTACATTTAAAACTTGCTCATATTCTGCATCAGTAAAAGTAGAGGTTAAAAATGCTTCAATTTCATCTGAGGTTCCTAAGCTTAAACCTTGTAATAAACTCCGCAACCGGGCTTTTGCTTTAGACTTTTTTGGTTGGGCTACGGGCTCATTAGTTTGATTTAATAATGCTAATGCTCTTTCTTTCTCACTCATAGCCCAGCCCTCCGCTTCATTTCATCTATAATCATTTGCCGTTTTTCTGGTATGAGCATTGAGTTCCCTGACTTAACCTCCAAAAACAATTCTTCTAATTCATCAAATTCAGTATCTACGTAGTCATTAACAACTTCCTGTTTATCAAGTACGTTTTCTATATACATACCAATAGTATTATTAGGATCCGTTAAATACTGAGCCGCTTTCATCAATTCAAATTGATATTTTTTAAGGGCGCTTTCTCTACGCTCAATATATTCTAACAACTCTTTTTCACCTAAACCTAATGGCATTTCTTTTGACAAAGCTAAGTCTAGCTCGCCTTTAGAAAGTGCGCCAAATGTTACAGACCCAACAACGTCCAAACCTAAGCTTGTGGCCGCAAATTGTAATTCTTGCGCTTCTAAAGACACATTTGGAAAATATTGAGTTAAAAAACCCGTTACGTTTATATTATCTGCTATTGCCCGGCGTAAAGCATCTTTTGCTATTTCAAAACTTTTCAATGAGCTGTTTGTATTTGCCATTTTGCTCATTGTGTCCTCAACAAGATTTCCTTGTATTGCACCAGTCTTTTTTGAAAGTTCTTCTTGCCGGGCAAGCTCTAGCTCTAGTTTTTGGCCTTCATTGCGTAACTCGTTTATTCTTTCGTTGTCAGTAATTTCCTCATTATTTAAAAAATACTTTATTGTGCCGTCTTGGAATTGTTGAACCCTAAAACCATTAGGGTACAAAAATGTGTCAGCTTCAGTTTTGTTGCCAGTGCTAGCGCCAGTTTTATCTAAGTATTCTGTCATAGCGCCACCCGCCCCAATAGCTGGCACCATTTCTAAAACACGTTGCGCTTTAGCATCACCCGCTCGAGCTTTAGCAGTTAAAAATTCTATGGTGGCATTTTTTTGTTTATCCAGTTTTTTCTGTTCTTTGTTGTCCTGGATATCCTGGGCCGCCATTTCCATCAAAGGGCGCAAGGAATCGGGATTGCCGCTTAAGCTCATCAAGGCCAATGCTAAACGGTCACTAGCTTCCTCGTCCTCACCAGTTACAGCTTGCTTAACCTTGTCAAACCCACCGCCTACAGCGTTGCCTATCATTGCTAATAGACCTGGCTTAGTGCCAGTCATTGCTTGGCTTTGATTAACAGCATTGTTTGTTAAACTAGGCTCCAAAAGGTTAGTTACATTAAGCGGCGCAACCATAGCTGTTTTCCTTTTTTTTTTAGGTTTTCCAAATAAGTGATCTCCTATTGTTTGCCAGTTGCCTCCCGCCATCTGGCCCCAACTAGGATTTGAAATATTAGGATTGTAAAAATGGGTAGCCCCACGAGTAGGGTCATTGTAGTTTTGATCTAAAAGCTGGTCAGTTACAGAATAAGCCACATTGCTAGGCTGTATATTTGCAACGTCAACGCCTTGCTCACCGCCAGCATAACCAGTCGTTTTATTCCAAACTGAAAACTGACCGGGCTGTAATATTACATCATGCAAATTATTTGCATAGTTAGGGCTCATCAATCTATTCATAATCACTGAGCCGACTGAAAGCATACCAAGTGCCCCCTGGTTGCCAGCCTCAGCCTCTAAAGTTTTTGCTAATATATCTCTAGCGTTTAAGTTCATTAACCAAATAGACCCATGTTAGGAAATGCATATTTAATAGCTCCGAGAGTTCCTAATATTCCTGGGTTGTTAGTTGTCATTGTGCTTTGTGGTTTTGGCACAACTCCAAGAGCTGTTAAGGGCATTGTCAGACTATCAGCCGGGGAAGTCGTATAGTTGGAAAAATCTGTTCTTGCCGCGTCTATGAGCTGTTGCTGTAACGCTTGCTGTAACAAGCCCTGAGCCATCAAATCATTGTTAATTGTTCTACCAGTAGTAAACGCCTGGTTAGCAAGCCCAGCCAACTGATTAGCCGCTCCTAAACGCTGATTGCGGTCAGCCATGGCGTTACTTATTGCCGTATTGTAACCCGTCATACGCAAAGGCGCTATTGTATTAGCCGCCAGTCTGCCAAACTCAGCATTTGTTGTGCCTTCCATAACACCTTGCCTACTACCGCCATATGCGCCAGCCGCTTGTGCTTGTGCCCCAACATCATTAATTGCCATTTGGCGTTGCCTATCTATGTCACTTTGCACATTTTGGATAACTTCATCTTGGAAGGGGTTGTTAAATGCGCCAACGTTTAATGGGCCGCCTAGAATGCCAGTCGTTGCACCCATAGCATTTTGCAAACCAGTTGCCGCCGCATTGTTTACATTAAAACCGCCACTCATATCACCACCTGGTCCAGCCAGGTTTGGAGTTGTGTTGTAGTAATCACCTTGCGGGAGTTCGGTAACTCCACCGCCTTTGCCACCACTTGCCGCGCCCATTTTATACCTCCTTTATTGTACGAGATAAATGTATCTTGTACTTGTATAAATTTCCACATAAGCGACTGAACGGTTCGCCTACAAGCTTAATCATTTTACCAACATAGTTAGGCTTATATTCTTTTGGCTTCATGCAATGCGCCATTTCTTCAGCCCAGGCTTTTACAATAGGCCACATTAACAATCTAACAATTCTAGCAAAAAATGTATTTTTCTGAATGTAATTAGCCGTTGGAATTCCCCACAAGTGATAACCTTTAATAAGGGTAGGGTCCTCTCTTAAAACCTTTACGCCATAGCGACGATCAAGTTGCCAAATTTCTTTTGGTAAATATCCCATTTTACAATAAGCTGAGCACATAACGGTGCCGTCACCACTTGCAACACTTTTAACATCATCAACAACCTTATCTTTCATATTAGATACGTCTTTTCTGATTTGACCAAAATGTTCACCAACAGACATATCAAAAGGGTTTTCATCCCTCATTCTAAAACCACGTTCTGCCGCTTCTCTAGGAGACATTTGACCCGGTTTATTTCCAACAGCATAAATTCCACCGTCAGGCGTTTGGGCAAAGCCTATTGCACCAGCTTCATTACCAGCCGCGAAATTTTTCTTTTGGCGTTCCATATGTTGAGCCATAAAGTCAGCTCTTTCTTGACCAACTCCACCGCTATTACTGCCGCCAACTCCAGCTCCAGCTCCACCGCCAGAGCCCTCTAAACCATCACTAACCAAAGGCATATAACCTATGTTAGAGACATTACCAGCGTTTACGCCAGTAGTTCCAGTAAATGGATTAATAAAAAAGCTATCAATGTAAGACGCCTGGGCTGGTCGATCAGCTCTAAATTCATCCATTGTAGCATCAAATATAGGTTTAGCTGAATAACCCAAAACACCACCGCCATAATCAGTTGGGGCATCCATACCGCCAAAAACGTCATTTCCAGTAGGAGCTGATAATCCAAACGCATTAGCTGTATTTGCTGTATTCAAAAAGCTACTATTTTGCATTGGAGTAAAAGCGGCAACGGTAGGGCCATAGCTCAGTGGTACTGGACCCATACGGCTTACCCGGTCAGCTTGATTAAGATTTCTTTGTGCCGCATCCTCTAACCATCTTGGTATGGTAGTATCTACAGACTTGCCACCTTTGCCCATTTTTTAAATCTCCTTTACATAGCTAGAGTGAATTGGCTTCCAGCCATATTTTTCTAAAGGTTTTTTCCAGCCAAAACGCCCGGTCATATTGAGGGCGCTACAGCCTTGCTCTTTTGCCCAAGTTATCACAGACTCGTGCATTTCCAGAATTTCCGCGAGATCACCCCCGCCAAGAAACACATTTAAAACTTTTTTCTTTGGATAAGTTACTATTTCTGTAACCAGGCAACTATTATCATTTGGCCATAATTGCATCGTGCCTTTATACAAACCCTCATAAATATCAATAATATCATGAGTGCCGCCCGTGTATTTCAAAGCGGCTTCTATATATTTTTTACAACGCTTAAATTCCTGATTGCCTAGAAGCTGGTCAGTTGTACTCTTTTCCATATTGCAGTGGTTCCGTCATAATTATTTGTGCAAACATAAATGTAATTTGTATCCCAGCTTATCATGCCAGTGACATTACCCGTAACGCCAATACTGGTCGGTGGGGGGGCTTGTTTCATAGCAACTTGTCTAAAAGCGTTTTGAGCTGAAATAACTGGGTAGTTTTTTGTATCATCCCATAATAAAATACCGTTTTCTGACGGGTTATCATCACTTGTTCTAAAATATAATTTGCCTAAATTACGTTGCAAATAAATATTTAGCTGTCTGCCCCATTGTCTGAGATCCGGGCCAAGTACTGGCAAATTTACTGGCATTATCTTTTGCCTCCCGGCCTTACATCGAGCCTCATGGTGCCCACTTTCCAATCTGTTGACCGTGCACCATCAACACGCATTTTTACCTGGCGACCCTGAAATCTTAATGATGTTGGATTTGATGGGTTAAATGGGCCATAACTTCTTTCTGTATTGTTTGGATGAAACTTTGTCTTAAAGGTTAAATTTACGTCACCCTGGGTTCTTTCATCAGTTATAACATCAGTCACATTCATTACCTGGTCACCGTTGCCAATTTCCAGGGGTCCTGTTTCACAAAAAATATTTCCAGTACTAATGTTATAACCAATTTCATGATTATAAACATTTTGATTAGCAGATATTGTAAAAGCTACATTCCCCATATTTGCGTGGTGTTGACAGTAAAAATAGAGGTTAGGAGTACTACTCGTAACTGTTATTTGAGTATAGCTACCAGGCTGACCAGGTACGCCCACAATTACAACATTATCTGTATATTGTACACCGCCGCCATGTGTGCCGTTTTCTGTTGTGGAAAATTTAAGAGGGTGGTTTGAATTGCTTGAGTCGGATTGATCAAATTTATAAGTATTTCCTTCAACTAATGAAATTGTTGGAGCCGCGCCGTTATACCCACCTATGTAATATCTATTACCACTACCAGGGTTTGCTACCGTAACGAGTAACGTTTCTGTTACAGCTTCATTACCACCAGTCATAAAGGGATTGGCAAAAACGCCACGACTAGCGCCAGCCGTCCTTGATAAATTACCAATGAGCCAGTGACCATCCCCATAATCATAACCTACGTAACGGTCTATCTCATTAGAATTTGATGAACAATAAAACCACCAAATTTCAGAATGGCTAGCTAAACTCATGCCCCAAACTTTACTTTGTTGAGCCTGGTTAAAATCATTAAAAACGTGATCATGAACGTCACATTTTAAAGTTTCTACAGTGTTGCCATCAAAATAATAAAAATTCTCTTGCCCATACCAAAAACAACCCTGGTCAACAGCCACCGCGCTTAGCCTGGAAACTGCCCCTGAATTTGTAGCTATACGGTTTACAGAATAGACATACGGGGGGCCAGTATATACCGCAAGATGTGTATCTGTATCTGTTAGGATAAGAGTACCGCCCCGCGTTCTTACCGCTTGTAGGCACTGCCCCGAACTTGCCAGCTCTATGTCACCAGCTTCATTTGTGGGAGCCGCAACCCATGTATTTAAATCTTCTTTGTCACTCCAGGCAATCTTACGTGAATTCCCACCCGCACCAATGCACATTAAAAAACGTTCTTCAGTAACAACAATGCCTTTATTATTAATTGGAGCATTGGCAATCGGCTCTAGCACTCTTTTTTGTTTTAAAGAAATATCATCAATGTAAAAATTTTGAGTGTTTGCGGCTGGGATAATTTCTATTTTAACTTCTGTATCATCAGACCCAAACCTAAATAAATTTTGACCTGATAAGAGAGTTTGATTTACTAATTCTGTTGTGCTTGTTGTGCCTGTTACTTTAACAGTAACGTCTGGCGTTACTGCATCATCTACGTCAGAATTTGGGTCCAACAAAGTTATTTCAAAATCATATGTATCTTGAACATCTGGCGTTGAAACTAAGCCACTTACAGTTTGATCTAAATTGCCCCCAGCCGGGTTTGCGTATTGTAATTGATGAAAACCTCCAACAATAAAATTTTGAACAAATCTATGATAACCCACACCATCATCAACGTTAGATGTTAAATTTATTGGAGTGCCAAAATTTCCTACAACTGTAACGGTATTTCCCATATAAGAACCATGTACCTGGCACAAATATGAAGCTGGAATTTGTCCAGAAGTAGGCACTGAAACAACATGACTTGAGCCAGGTTGCCCAGGCACACCATTTTGAACAGTAGCAAACGTAACGCCACTAGCATCTTGAAACACCAGTGGATGGCCTGTGTTGGAATTATCAGAAGTGTCAAATGTATAAGTTTGGCCTCGTAATAATGTTATCGGTGGATTAGCCACGCCATCCAAATAGAAAACACCACCTACCACCGTTAAAGTTACCGATGTTGCCAGGGTATTTGTATTTTGTGTATAAGTTGTTGAAAGTTGATAGGTGTTATTTACGGTATCTCTATTAATTATATAATAATGACCGTGATCTGTAAGCCCACCTATAGCAGTAGTTGCGCCGTTTTCTAAATTATAGATAATAGGCATCCCATCTACAAAATGAGGATCAGTGCAGTTAATTGTGTTATCTGTTAAATTAACATTTTGTGAAGGATTATTAAATTGATGACTTTTAACATTTGCTAGATCAAGAGTTGCCCCGTTTGGCGTTGCGGCTAATTCTAATTCACTACCGTTATGTGTAAAATCAATTTTTACATAATACGTATTGCCACTAACTAGTGGACTAACCGCGGTTGAGCCGGGCGGCACGTAATAAATAACTGGGTCGCCATCAGAAAATGGTTGATCTGATAATATGTTGCCGTTTGCGTCCACAAATTCTATTTCATCATGAAATGCGTTCCAACTTGTATAATCGCTAGCATTAAAAAATCTTGTCAATGAACCCCAGCGTGCTTTTCCATTAGAAATAGACCAGCCAACGCCTTTGTTCCAATTCGTATCAGTTGCAAACTCGCCATTAGTAACTAATTCTGACCCGCCAGTTGTGTTTAAATCCCAAACAAAAGCGCGGCCATCATCTGAGTGAAATGCAACGCCAGCTTGCCCAAAATTATCAATTTGCCAAATGCTACATTCTAAGGGAATAGACGCCGAAGTTACTGGCCGGGGTTGTCCATAGTAACCCGTTCCGTAATAACCATTACCGTAACCAGTGCTAACAGCCGCATCTATACGGCCAGTTGCTAGGTCATCTGGCGTTAAATCATAACTTACCCCGGATCCAGTCATTGCTATAAATTGGTCGTGTGTACCTCCAGCTATCCAGGCAGTTCCAGCGTTATCTTGCCACGTATGCAATCCTCTAACAGGGTCTCTGGAAAATCTATTTTTTCTTACCGTCCAGCCGCCTATTGGCCGTAAACTTCCATCAAGCCATCTAACAAGTGACCCATTTTGCCACCTATTAGCACCCTCATATTCAGTGCCATTTTTATAAAATCCAGGTGGTAATTTTATAGGAACTAAAGTCATTTTATTTCCAATGCGCTACTGCTAATGCGTGAAAAGTGCCATAAGGACTAGCGTTATTTGCCGGGCTTGCTTGATTAGCTGTATAACTTCTAGTTCCTGAGGGGGTATTTTCGTCTTTCCATGCGTAGTGATTAGTCGCCAGTTCTAAATCCTGTTGCGCTAATTGGTCAGAATTGCTGACTGTTACACCTGATCCAGTTAAGGGGTTTACTGTACCCGTTGCAGGAGTAGTATCCTCGCAAACTCCCGCCCCAATGGTTACGCCATTATACTGGCACGCCACAGATATAGTTTTACTAAAGCCTGAGGTGTTGTTTGCACTTTTAACAGCGGCTGTTGCCGTAGGTGTGGAACTATTATATCCAGTTATTTCCCAAATATAACCTACAGATCTACCACTGCCACCATTACCAGAAATAAGCGTAGAACCAGACGCAGAGGTTGCCAAATAATAAACTGCTGACATACCATTTTGAGCGTTACTTGCCGCAAGCGTCATGGATGAATTACCTAAATTACAATATGTATTTTGATAGCCCGGCATACACAAACAAACGACAACGACTTTTGTTCCAGAACTTAAACTAACAGACCCTTGTGGAAAGCCGTCGCTAGTTGTGCGGATGAAGCCTTTATAAGTTGCAATAGGAGCGGCGGCAGAAATGCCATAATACTCATTAAAAGAGTTTTGAGCCGTTGAACCTTTACCTAACATACCACGTATATCAGCATCGTTTAAACTAGCCTGGGAGCCGCTTGACCCACCAGCCTCTACATGAATTTGATTTAAGCTAATGGCACCACTACTTGGTAATGGCATTTCTTAACTCCTCAACTTCAGCTTTTAGTTCTTTTATTGCTTCAATTACCAAACCATGGAGCTGGTCATATTGAACAGTTTTATACTTCACACCTTCTTGACCATGAAAAACAAGCTCTTTGTCCTCAACCGCTGAGGGCAAAATTTGTTCTACTTCTTGCGCTATCACCCCGGCGCTTTCTTTATTATCTTTATTGTAAGTAAAAGTGTAACCGCTGATTTGACAAATTTTGTCCAACGCATTTTCTATCTTATTTATGTCATGCTTAAGACGTTGATCTGAAACTACTGTTGAGTAAGCTGTTACGTTACCGTCAACATGTAAGTCACCATCATTCTCAAGCCTCATCTCCTCATTACCGCCAGTCATAAATTCTATATGCTGACTGCCATCATTGAAATGAATATGCTCATGTTGATTGCCAACATATACATCAGTAGATGCTACTAGCCTTTGGTCACCGCTTAACTCAAACGTTAAATCAAAAGGGTCACTATCTGAGCCCGTTGTTAAATCTGACCAATTAATATTTAATCCCGTACCATCAATAAATTTAATTTCTTTACCATTAGTCACTGTAAGTTCAGTTCCGTCACCGTCCTCAATAACAAAGCTTTGCATAAGCGCTCCAGACCCGCTCAAACCGCTTACTAAATTTAAGTCATCTGCGGTTGCTGTCGTAGTAACGCCATTAATGACTAATGCGCTCAAATCAGGGGATACTAGGGCTTTACCTGTTCCCGAACCATTAAGAGAGGATTGAACCGCTGTAAGGCTTTGGTTCAAGAGTTGCCCCCAGGTATTTTGAGACCCCCCTTGCTGGGGAAGGGTTAAGCTTATAGCCATACGTTATCTCCTTTTTCTACAACATAACAGAAACTAGAATAATATAGTAATTTTGGTGTTAAACTTTGGGTGTTTGCTCGGTGTAAATTTCACTTGGGGGCGTATTAGTTGCAATGCTCCAAATTTCATTCAAATCAGGGTCGGGCACAATAATTTCTGTAAATGCGCTAACTGTTGGTTGTATTGGGGCTGTATAGGGAAAGGTTGTTGTATCAATTTGAGGCAACCCGGTAATAATGTTGTTAGTTGTAAGAAAGTATTGTTGGCCCATATTTCCAAGGCCAACAGTCGGATAACCCATATAAAAAACGGGAGAAAATACGTGTGATTGCGTAAGTATAGTACTTTCAACTTGCGCCGTGCCAGTTAATATATTGGGAGCTGAAAAGTTTTCATTTTCAAACATTGTAGCGTTCGGAACCGAAGCGCCCTGGCCATTATATAGACCCGATAAGTTGTGTATTTGACTTAATTGACCTTGCGCCAGGTCAACGCTACCAGTCTCTAAACTACTGCTAGATAAGTTATGAACCTGAGTAAGTGTTGCCGTATCAACAGTAGGAACGCCAGTATTTAGAGGTAAAGCCGCAAAATTCTCAGCTTCAATCAGTAATGTTGTACCGACAACCGGGTTAGCTGTAGTTATATCACTTGGCGCAAAGTTATGAAGCTGAGTGATAGCAGTGGTATCTAAAACAGGGTTTTGAGTTTCAAGAGTAGTAGGCGTGAAAACAAAATTATTAGTTAAAAAGGCGCTATCTACAACCGGGTTTTGAGTTTCTAAAGTTGTGCCCGCAAAAACTAAATTTTCTGTTAAAACACTAGCATCTACAACCGGGTTTTGAGCCGCAACATCATTACCAGCCAGGAAAACGTTTCTTATTCCAACAAAACCTAATGGCTGAGTAGCTAGGGGGTGAAAGCCTAACATTATGGGGTCCAGTCTGGGTTAAGGTTTTCGTAATTAAAATGAGCTATTGTAAATTGGGCATGCGTTTCATTGTATGTGCCATAAATATAATCATTGTCTAACTTTGTTAGCCAATCATCAATATCAGCTAATAACCACATTGGTTCTTTGTTTGCATCCATATCAACTCTAGTTTCTCTATACATTGTTAGAGCTGTATGGCGTTGCATCATAATGTTATATTGCAAGTCATTCCATGCATTCTCTTTAATGTCAGCTTTTTCATCATCAGATAATTCACTTACAACCCATTCAGTATTAACCCATAAACATTTATGGGTTTTATCATTGTAAACAGGCATATCAGGGGCGGCTACATACCCGGCATCAAGTATTTCAGCATCAGTAAATGTATCGGGGTCAGTGCGTGTAAAACCGTTACTTAATACAATTTTATCGGGCAACGGTTGAGGTGTATTTAAATTATGAGAATATAAAGTCATTATCCTACCCCTAGAAAAAATGCATCTGAAGCCACAAAGCTATGCGTGGTTGTTGTTGCTATCCCAAAACAAACCCTAATTGTTTCACCAGTTGTAAATGTGTAGGTAGGGCTTCTTAAAACGCACCCTTTATCAAGCGAACCTGAGCTACCATCACTTTCATAATAAATGTGTCCTGTTTGATAGCTGGCTTGGGTTTGCGGTTGCGTTTCTACAGTATTAGGATTTTCTGAATTCAATGGCACAAAACCACCCGTCATATTATGAGTGTTTGGATTAACTCCACCCGCAAAACCAGTGTAAGTTGTGGGCGTTCCAAAATTTTGAAAGCCAGTTACATTAAATCTACCGTTAACAAAATTGTTTGAAGTAGACATGGCATAAATATTAGCAAAATTTAATGAATGATAGGCATAGTTTTTTACAGTATTTAAACTTGGAAACTCTTGAAAACCCGATGTTACATTGAAAGTACTGCTAGTTTCAAAATAACCCGCAGATGTTTCATAATTTAGAGGATTTGATTTTGTTACCCACGTTTGTTCGGAAGGCAAACCCCTAATAGCCATAGCCCTTAGCACTTGATTATAACCAAGCGGTTGCGTCAAATCTAAAATCTGTAAACCACCTATACCAAAATCATGTAGGTTTTTAGTATTTCCATTGGCTTTAACACCAATATAAATTCTAGCGGTTACGCCATTTAATTCAGAAGGTACGGTAAAATCTTTTATATCAAAACCGTTTGTTAAATTACCCCCATTTGTATTAGTTGTATTTAAATACGAACCAGTGCCAAAATTGACCATTTTTGCCCATATTTCATTTGGTGGAATATCAACAATTCTTACTTGGGCAGATGAACCTAACAGTGTCGCTGGATTTTTGTTTTCTGGATAAACGTTAACTTTCATCCCTTCATACGCTTCAGACGTATTTGCTGACCCTGGCCCACCTCCACCAACGTTATCGGTAAGCGCTTGAACATCTATGCCACCAGTATTAGCACTACCTTCTGTACCACTAGCATCAATGGGTGTTGCGGAGACAAATGCCCCAGTGTCATCTATTGAAAAATGCCCAGAATAAGAATTGTTTAACGGGTATATTCGCCAATCAGCATTTGACCCGCCTAATGTACCTAATGTCTGGCCAAAATAATCTGTCACATTTCCAGTTGCGGCTACTACTTCAAAATAATATCGACCGCCAACGCCTGTTGTTGTTGTGGAAGGTATAAATCTGTTCTTAGCACCTTCATTCATTGCGCCTAATGTTGAGAATAAATTATATAAATTGCCTGTTGAGGGGTTACCACTTTGGTAATAAGTTCTTGGGCCAAGGCCAGCACCAGGCGTTCCGTATGACTGGCCAGCGGGTGGGTCATAAGTAAAAGAAAAAGTAAAAGGTACACTTGTATCTAAAATGTTTAATGGAAGTGAACCAATAGTTGCTGTACCGCCTACGAGCGGGTCTTTATAAACCTCTAAACCAACTGTAAAAGTTTCTGTGCCCTCAGTTGTTGCGTCACTTCTTACGTCAAAACCAGAAAAGTCAAAAACATTTGTGCTACTTTCTCCTGTTCCTGATTGTGCTAATGCGCCATAAGCGTTTGCAATTTGGTCAAAAGGTACAGCGGGGCTTATTTCTATATCATCTGTACTAGCTGTATTAAATGTCGTGGAAACTACCCTAGCTTTTACAAGACCAGTAAAACCCGCACCTGGGTTATACCCTATATTCGCAAGATATAAGCGCCAGTCATTATAAGAATTTTGCTGTGACCCCTCAGTTAATCCACCCAAACTTGTGTCAAGATTGCCTTGCCCATCATAAAACTGCGTGCTTAAAAAGGGCAGTAAGAGCTCCATGGTAAACGTTTTGAGAATTGGGCCGCTCGTACTTCCTGACCTAATTCTTAAACTAAAAGTTGGAGCTGTAGTAAACCAATCGATAAACCTTGTTCTAAAAACAGCAGATCCTAAGCCACTTGCATTATCAACGACTATTGAACCTGTTTGATCTTGGAAAATTAAATCATTAGCAGTGCTATCTATTGACCAATAACGTGTAGTGGTTCCCGTAGTTGCTTGTAGATTTTCAACTATACCCAAATAATATTCTTCATTTTGAATAAATGGTATTGCCCCGCTTGCTATTGGGTTGTGCCTAGGAGCGGCTAAAGATTGCCCTAGTCTTAAAGACGCTTCTTTAACACCTAAAGCGGCTGGGTAACCGCTACTATAGCGCCAGATGTTAGTTTCCTCTATTTCAACGACACCTTGTACTTTGTTTGCCGCGTCACCTAAGTCTGGGTCATGCCCTCTATATCCGTAATTACGTTTCATTAGTTTTCCGCTATACTTGCTAGGCTGTCAGCCTCACTGGTTAGAGTTGATGGGAATGATCTGCCTGGGCCCCAAATTATTCTGACCGCGCCACCCTGACCGCTACCAACAGGGCCGTGTCTGTTACCAGCGGTTTGGGTCCTTTGAACGTAACCAGTTGGAGTACCCTGACCAGTATTACCGCCACCGCCGCCGTACATCCCGGCTCTACTTGCATCTGCATCATTGTGATCGACAGTTGAACCTGACGGAACTAATGGGGCGCTGGTTGGGTTCCAATTACCTAATGAGCCTATAAACACCGCTTTATTAGCTGGAGTTGGAGCTGGATGACTTGAGTGCCTACCAAATGAACCGCTTTCTCCTGGTTGGGTAGGAGTTCCCCCATAAGGCTGATTAGGGTCAGTACCATAAACATTAACGCCACCGCCTGGACCACCGTTTAAGTCAGCCGCAACAATAAAAGAGCCACCGTAACCATAATTTCCACCGCCACCCGTGGCGTTATAAGGAGTGCTAGGACCTCCACCAGTCCAACCGCCGCCATCACCAGAATAGCCGCCAGCGCCTCCACCACCTGTTATGCCAGCTCCAAAAGGATGCTGAAGGTGTGTATTGCTAGTATAACCACCCCTCCCACCACCGTCACCAACAGGGGCGTCTGATTGTAACATACCCGTAACAGGTGCGGCAAATGCCATACAACCGCCACCATAACCACCACCCGCCGCAACAGTGCTTGGATTGTTAAACCAACTTATTTCGCCAGCATTTCCCAATGAACCGGGAAACGCACTATTTGGAAGTGTCAGACCAGCTCCACCAGCGCCAACTTTTAAATCATAGCCCTGGCCAGGAACAACGGTAATATTATTTTTATAAGCTAAAGTACCGCCACCGCCGCCACAGGTAGCAAAAGGTAAACTATAAAAATTGTGTTGTACCGCCCCGCCACCGCCGCCAACGCATACTACTGAAATGGTTGTAACTCCAGCCGGGCAAGTCCAAGTATAATTTCCAGGATTATAATATATATGCTCACCTACGGCCGCCGGGGGAATACTATGCAACTCCACAGAGGCCATACCAAACCGACCGCCTTTTTTAGCTTTGTGTTCATCACTACCTTTAAGACTGCCAAATTTAGTTATGCTTGCTGGCATTTGTCACCTATGAAATTTCTTCATAGGCCACGACAATATCTATATCACTAGCCGCTGAAGCTAAGGCCCTAACGCTGTCATTTTCTTCTAAATAAATGCCCGTATCCCTGGATAAAACTACAAGAGAAGCATCAGCGGGAACCGAAACAGTTTTGACTAAAAAAAACTCACTTGATTGATTTTTAAATACTGAAACTGAAACATCAGCATCATTTACACCATCAATATTAGAGCAAACTATGCTGTTTATTTTAAATATCTTGTTGCTACCACTAGCGTTTGTAACAACGTTAGCCGCCGATGTTGTAAGTGTCTGACCGTGGGTTTTGCCCAGGATATTATTAATATTTACTATGTTAGGGTTTGCCATGCTCTTTCCTATCCAAAACCAAAAATCAATGAGTAAGCTAAAGTTTTACCGGGAGAAACAATGTCATCAGCCGTAAACGTTACAAACACAACTGCGTTGCCACTTAGATTAAGCAAAGAACCCGTGGAGCTTTCTGTTAGAGTTCTTGTGAGTGTAGTTCCGCTATGAGTGTATACTCCCTCAGATATCTCGAATGCCAATCCATCCTCAATAGTAAAACGTACAGTTTCACCATCAGCTATGCCGCCAGCGCTAAAAGTTTGAAAACCTGGCTCCGCGGCCCCTAAAGTAATGGCCCCGGTTCCCGTGGTTGAGGTTGCAACCTTTATTCTATTTCCGTTTGCTGGCATTAACTTAAGCCTTTAATTAACTGTTTTTTATGACGGATCTGGAATACCTATATCTAATGCTTGCAAACTAAATGTGTTCCCAGTGGCTACACTTTGAGAAGCAGTAAGGGCACCAGTAGCTAACAAACGTGAATTTGTTGTATCGCTAATGCTGTAGTGGGTAGCAGTGCCAGAGCCCGTAACGTTTGCGTTACTTATTGCCGACATAGTGACCTTGCGACCTCCCCCCGTCCTGTCCGTGGGTGAAGCAATAGTAATGCTGGTAGTGTTCCCTAGCGTGTACGTACTTGTTGCCTCAGCAAAGCTGGCCGCTTCTTGTGAGGTAATATCTACACGGTTTGCCTCGGTTGATAAAATTGATAGCCCCGAGTCAAAAACACGGTCATTCAAACTTGCCATTATTGATAGCTCCTTATTTTCATACGGCGGCCTGACCCGCCAGTTCTTGCCTTTTCACTTTCTTGATTGAGCGACTGAGCCGCCTTTGCATACAGTGTTGACCACACTGCAATTCTTTCATCTGCCTGGAGATAGGGAGCCGCGTGTAACAGAGCTCCATAAACGTATAAATCTGGATTACCTAGTAGAACCCAATTATTAGCGTTTACGTCACTCAGCGGCTCTAATTTTGAGTAGTAAAGCATTTCTAAAGTATATGACTGGTCAGGTGATGGCATCACCTCAATAGACCCATCAAGAATTGTATAAAATCTAGGTTGCCCGGTAGTGTTAGCTATTTCAGCTCTAAGTTTAGATATTTCATAACTACCAACCACCTCTAAAGGTGCGGTGCCTGGAGTATTTAGGGCTAATCTTACACCTTCTAAAAAGTCACTTGGAATAGCTGTAAATTGAGTAGTGAGGCTTGCAGTAACACGTTTTTCCATTTGCCAATGCCGCAAATCTCTATTCATGTTTGCTTCAGCCATACTTATAAAATCTGGAATTACAGAAGTTAAATCATCACGATTTAAAAAATCAGCAATACTTGCTTTCAATTCTGTATAAGTTGTTAGAGCCATCTACTTTCTCACTGACTTTTTACCACGGCAACCCCAGGCTTTGCGCCGCACTTTGACTTTTGCAGTTTGCTTTTGGCCACTTGATCTAGCGCAATAAGCATCACCGCGTTTTGTTCCTTTAGCCGAGGTGCGCTTATGGGTGCGGCCCTGGCTATCTTTATAAGTTGTGCCATTAGCGTACTTAACGCTGGCGGGTACTTTTCTCCGCTTAGCTGGCATTACTTCTTTTTCTTTGCTGGCCGCTTTTTCGCAGTCTTAGCGCTTTCTCTAAACGCCTTTGCAGTTGGTGCACCCTTAGATCCGGGCTTACGCATTTTTTCACCACTGCCAGCTTTAATTCTTGCACGTTTCTTATGAATATTTTTATAAAGTCCGGGTCGTTTGGCCATCAGCGTCCTACCTTTTTCATTGCTTTTTTATGCGCGGCTGTAAACGTTGAGCCGCCAAGCATCATTTTGGTCATTTCACGCATATGCTTTGCCGTATGATGCCGAGCGTGGTTTTTCATTGCCGCTTTCTGCCTAGCAGTAAGGGCTTTTTTCTTTGCAACTTTAGTAGGCATTATTTTTTCTTAGTGCCTTTTTTCTTGCCGCCCTTTTTTGTTGATCCGTACATAAATAGCCCCTTTAATGACAAAATTAATCTTGCCATCAAATTAACACGACCAGGTAAAAATCACCTAAATTCTATGCAATCCCAGCTAAGTTACGGCGCAATTCACCGCGCCACATTTTAAAGCTACCGCTTTGAGCCGTAGCCGCGTCACTAGCCATGCTAAGGCAAAGAGCATCAGCTAGGTCAGGGGAGCCAAGCCCACGCTTTCTAAGCTCATCTTTGCTTTCAGCTTTCATTTTGCCTGAGCTGGTAAAGCTATAACGTATGCTAGTAAGCTCAGATAAAAGCCGTTCATCTTTAGGTATTTTGCAACTACGGCCCTCTAACCAGGCTTTTGTCTTAAACCATAACTCAGACCGTAGATTTAAATAAGTATCACCCATAGACGGGCTTTCAGACACATTTATGCCTCTAACAGGCAAACCCAATTCCAAAGCACGGTCAACAACACCGCTACCTAGCCCTATGCTATCAACAAGAATTTCCTGAGGCCGCTGAGAAGGGGGCAAACCATTATATTCAGCCATTACCCGGCCCGTTGTTTGCATCAAATCTAAGCCACGCCAGCTCTTAATCTCAGTTACCACTGAACCACGCCGCTTACAAA
>MDTD01188812.1_pt1 | contig 37992 bp, 35 predicted proteins | sample 811221 | NCBI WGS metagenome assembly MDTD01 (sample SAMN05326646, study PRJNA326480) | marine metagenome | isolation source: seawater | place: Pacific Ocean: South West | collected 2011
ATTATGCGGACTTGCCATCTGAAGCATTTTGAAATCTGTAGACAGAATTCTCGGAGACGGTGGCGAAGAGATCGATATCGTCGCGCCCGACGATGCGCACCAGCGAGGCGCTCTCGCCGATCGCGAGTTCGTCGAAAGTGCGGTTCGTGAGGATGCTCCGGTCCATCGGATCCTCAGCGTTGCAGGACATAGGCGCCGGGGGCGTCGTCGAGCGGGACGAGGCCCTTTTCGGCATTGCCCATGGCGGGTGGCGAGACGCGATCGTCGGCGGACTGCGCCGCGAGCCACTCCACCCAGCTTATCCACCACGATCCGTCATGAGACGTCGCGTTCTCGACCCATTCGTCCGGGCCGAGAATCGGGTCTTCGTGGGCCTTGGTCGCGATGCGAAAGCGCCGGCGGGGATGGCCCGGCTCGCTCACGATGCCGGCATTGTGCCCGCCGCTCGTCAACACGAAGGTGACGTCGGCATCCGTCAGGTAGTGGATCTTGTAGACGGAGCGCCAGGGCGCGACATGATCACGCTCCGTGCCGACCACGAAGAGCGGCGTGCGGATGTTTTGCAGGGCGGCCGGGCGGCCCTCCACCATCAGACGGCCGACGGCCAGCTCGTTGTCGAGATAGAGCTTCTGCAGATATTCCGCATGCATGCGGTAGGGCATGCGGGTGGAATCGGCGTTCCACGCCATCAGGTCGATCATCGGCGTGCGCTCGCCCATCAGGTAATCGTGCACAAGGCGCGACCAGATCAGGTCGTTGGAGCGCAGGAGCTGGAAGGCGCCGGCCATCTGGTCGGCGGCCAGATAGCCGCGATTCCACATCATACTGTCGAGATAGTGCAACTGGCTGTGGTCGATGAAGAGTGCGAGCTCGCCCGGTTCGCTGAAGTCGGTCTGTGCCGCGAGCAGCGTCAGCGAGGCAAGGCGAGCGTCTCGGGCCTTCGCCATCGCCGCCGCTGCGACCGAGAGCAGTGTCCCGCCCAGGCAATAGCCCGCCGCATGGATCTTCCGGTCGGGCACGATAGCTCCGACTGCTTCCAGCGCCGCCATCACCCCCAGGCGCCGGTAGTCGTCGAGGCTGAGCTCCCGGTCCTGCTCGGTCGGGTTGCGCCAGGAAATGCAGAATACCGTGTGTCCCTGCGCCACGAGATGGCGGATCAGCGAGTTCTGCGGCGACAGGTCGAGGATGTAGTATTTCATGATCCAGGCCGGCACGATCAGGATCGGCTCGGGGCGGACTGTTTCGGTCGTGGGCGCATACTGGATCAGCTCGATCAGATGGTTGCGGTAGACCACCTTGCCGGGCGTGACCGCGACGTCGCGGCCGACGACGAAGTCCTCCGTCCCGACCGGAGGCTGCCCGGTCACCAGCCGGCCGGTATCCTCGATCCAATTCTGGAAGCCCTGGACAAGGTTGGCGCCGCCGGTCTCCTGCATCTTCGCGAGGATCTCGGGATTGGTGAACGGGTTATTGGAGGGCGACGCCATATCGAGCAGCTGACGCGCCGTGAAGGACACCACGTCCTCGTGGTGCGGCGTCACGCCTGGAACCTCATGCGTGACGTTGTGCCACCATTGCTGGTTCAGCAGGAAGGCCTGGGACCAGATTTTGAAGGGGAATTGACGCCAGCTCTCGTCGCTGAAGCGATAATCCCCCGGCAGAGGCTGAATGCAGGGCGGAGCATTGACGTCCGGCGCCGTGGCGGCGAGATGCGCCAGCAGACGGCCCGCCTTGCGGCCAGCCTTGTAGGCGAGCTCGGCGCGCTTGCCCGGCGCCGCGGCGAGATGGATCGACCAGTCGAAGAAGGCGAGCGCCAGGGCCTGGGGTGAGAGGCCGGCGGTGAACTGCGCGCTCAGCGCCTCGCGCATGCGGTCGATCGAGCGGAAGGCCTCAAGGCCCAGCGCTTCCGAATTGGCCGGTGTGGAATCTGGATTGGGGACTATCTGCGACGGGCTCGGTTGTGTCATGACTGGCCTTTCGGACGCGATCTGGCCGCCATGGCGGCCATGCTCGGCAGCGTCTGGTGATCGTCGGGCGCCGCCGCCGGCTCGAGGCAGGCCTGAATCAAGCGGGCGACCATTTTTTCCATGTCTTGGCTGCTGGCATCGCGAAGGCTCGCGACGCCGAGAACGTCGCGCAGCAATGCAATGCCTGCGACACAGCCCATGGCCATGGCCGCTCCCAATTCGCCGTTCGGCTCGCTTTGCAACGCTAACGGCTCGATGAAGTCGTGTTGCACCAGCTCGCGAAGGATAGGGCTCGCGCGAACGCTGTTCAGAGAGCGTACGAAGAGATTGAGTGGGTCGATGCGCTCAGTCGCGGGGAGGCATCTCGCGCGTACGAAAAGCGCGGCCAGCGCAAGGACAGGCTCTTCCGCCTGGGTCGCTTTGTGGAAGTCGCCGTCGAGCGTCGCTCGCACCGCCTGCTTGAACAGCTCTTCCTTCGAGCCGAAGGCGCGGTGGACGAGCGCGACGTCGACGCCGACATCGCCCGCGATGTCGCGCAGCGTCGTGTCGTCGTAGGAATGCTGCGAGAAGCGCATCGCCGCCGCGGCGAGGATGCGGTGGCGCGTGGCATTGGCCGATCGTCTTGAGGTTGCTTCATCTGTCATTGGGGCGCCATCGAAATTGTTTGCCGCGCTGCACAATCTCCGGTATCACGGACTTAGTCAACAAGCGTTGACATGGATCAATGCGGCTATCGCGCGAACGCGAAATGTACTCGGGCTGCGTGGGTTCGCAGCCGTGACAGTCACTTGGAAAGGTCTTTTCGATGCCGACAGAGAAAGCTGCGCCGACCGAAGCCGCCGTAGGAGCGCAGGATGCCGCTTCAGTGCAGAGTCAAATTAATTCAGCTGCGGAACTGGCTAGCCAGTTCGTCGGGGCTCCGTTGCGGATGTATATGACGTTGTCTCGCGGCTGGCTCGAAACAGCATCACGATCTCTAAATGCGCAGGCAGAGCATATCGCTCGCCTTTCCAAGTGCAGGAATCCAGCGGAGGTCCTCTCCTGTCAGGCTGAGTTCACGAGGAAAGCGCTTACAACCTCTTTGGAGGACGGCCAGAAGCTTTTTGACTCCCTGCGGATGGACGACACGCCGAAACACTAGGAAGGAGATCCTGGTAATTTCAGATGCGATTGCGATCGCCAACCGGGGCCGCTTCCGATGAACGACAAAATCAAGAAATGGGGGGCGGCGGCCCTCGTTATCGTCGCCGCGGCGGGCGCATACGTCGCCTGGAGCAAGCTCGACCCCGCGGCTTTACCCGCAGGAATTGTTGCTGGAAACGGTCGGATTGAGGCAGTGGAGATCGATATCTCCACGAGGACCGCCGGACGGATCAAGGAAATTCTGGTCAACGAAGGCGATTTCGTCGAGGTCGGGCAAGTCCTTGCCGTGATGGATACCGAGCAGCTTGAAAGCAGGCGCCGGCAGGCCGAAGCCGATCTTCGGCGCGCGACCATCAGCATTAGTACGGCGCAAAGCCTGGTCGCGCAGCGGGAAGCGGAGAGCGAGGCCGCCGTTGCCGTCGTCGCTCAACGTGAGGCGCAGCTCGACGCAGCGGACCGAAAACTTGCCCGCTCCGAGCAGTTGGTAAAAACCCAAGCCACCAGCCAGCAAGTGCTCGATGATGATCGGGCAAACCAGCAAGGCGCGAAAGCCGCAGTCGGGGCAGCACGAGCCCAACTCGCGGCAACACAAGCCGCGATCAGCGCCGCCAAAGCGCAGGTCGTGGATGCCGAAGCAGCGGTCGAGGCCGCCCGCGCAGCAATCGCCAGTATAGCGTCCGATATCAACGATAGCTCTTTGCGAGCATCGCGGTCCGGACGCATCCAATATCGTGTTGCTCAACCGGGGGAAGTGCTGTCAGCCGGCGGACGCGTTCTCAACCTCGTTGACGTCGGCGACGTCTACATGACGTTCTTCTTGCCGACCACCCAGGCGGGCCGGATCGCGCTTGGGAGCGACGTCCGCATCGTGCTTGATGCGGCACCGCAGTATGTCATTCCCGCCAGTGTGAGCTTCGTCGCCGATGTCGCGCAGTTTACGCCCAAGACCGTGGAAACGAGGGAAGAGCGCGAGAAGCTGATGTTCCGCATCAGAGCGAAGATTTCGGAAGAGCTTCTCAGGAAATACGTTCAGCAAGTCAAGACAGGCTTGCCCGGCATGGCCTACGTCAAGATAACGAAGGAAGCCGACTGGCCTGCGAACCTTGCGAGGCCCGTTCAATGACGGAAACGGCGACCGACACCCCCCTCGATGGGGTGGAACGGGCCGTTCATATCGAGGGCGTCAGTCTTTCCTATGGTAAGACCCTCGCGCTCGATGGTGTCGATCTCGATATCCCCGCTGGCCAGATGGTGGGACTCATCGGCCCCGACGGCGTCGGCAAATCGAGTCTGCTTTCACTGATCGCCGGGGCACGCATTGTCCAGACCGGCAAGATCGAAGTTCTGGGCGGGGATATTGCGGACGCCAGCTACCGTCAAACCGCCTACGCACGTATCGCCTACATGCCGCAGGGCCTGGGAAAGAACCTCTATCCTACACTTTCGGTGTTCGAGAATATCGACTTCTTCGGACGGCTGTTCGGTCACACCAAGGATGAGCGAAAGCGCCGCATCCTCGACCTCACCGCCCGCACGGGCATGTCGCCGTTTGTCGACCGCCCGGCTGGAAAGCTCTCAGGCGGGATGAAGCAGAAGACCAGTCTTTGCTGCTCTCTCATTCATGATCCTGACCTCCTGATCCTCGATGAGCCGACTACTGGCGTTGATCCGCTCTCCCGCCGGCAGTTCTGGGAACTGATCGAAGACATCCGCCGCGACCGCCCCGGCATGAGCGTCATCGTAGCCACTGCGTATATGGAGGAGGCAGCGCGTTTCGATTGGCTGGTTGCGATGAATGACGGCAAGGTCCTGGCAACCGGAACCCCCGGCGAGCTGCTCGCGCGTACGTCCACGCAGAACCTCGACGCAGCCTTCATCGCTTTGCTGCCCGACGAGTTACGCAAGGACCACCGGGAGGTTGTCATTCCGCGGCGGGAAGCGGATGGAGATCTGGAGATTGCAATCGAGGCGGAGCATGTCAGCGTCCGCTTCGGCGACTTCACGGCCGTGGACAATGTCAGCTTCCGAATTCCGCGCGGCGAGATATTCGGCTTCCTCGGCTCGAACGGTTGCGGCAAGACGACAACGATGAAGGTCCTGACGGGGCTTCTACCCGCCAGCGAGGGCCGAGCGCGCCTGTTCGGCCGCGAGGTAGACACGAGCGACATCGACGTCCGTCGCCGTGTCGGATTCATGAGCCAGTCCTTCTCGCTCTATAACGAGCTCACGGTCCGGCAGAATCTCGAGTTGCACGCCAAGCTGTTTCGCCTGTCGTCCGACACGATACCTGAACGAGTCGACGAAATGGCTCGGCGCTTCGACCTTCCCGATGTGATCGACGCGCTTCCGGACGCACTTCCACTCGGTATACGGCAACGATTGTCGCTAGCCGTCGCGATGATCCATTCCCCGGACATCCTCATCCTCGACGAGCCGACATCGGGCGTCGACCCCGTCGCACGCGACGGGTTCTGGCAGATTCTCGCAGAACTGTCGCGGAACGACGGCGTAACGATCTTTGTCTCAACCCATTTCATGAATGAAGCCGAACTCTGCGACCGCATCTCGCTCATGCATGCCGGCAAGGTCCTCGTCAGCGATACGCCCGAGGCAATCATCGCCAAACGATCCGCGAAAAGCCTCGAAGAGGCGTTCGTTGCTTATCTGGAAGACGCCATCGGGGAAAGTCATGAACAGCCTGCTTCGTTCGCCCCCCGGCAGGCTCAGGCGGCGGGTGAGGCGACAGAGGCTCCGAAATCCTCTGATACCTCACCCGTCCGCCGCGTCTTCGATTTACGTCGGATGTTTGCTTATACCCAGCGAGAGGCCCTTGAGCTTCGGCGCGACCCGATCCGCGCCACGCTGGCGTTCCTGGGCACGATCATCTTGATGTTTGTCATTGGCTTCGGCGTCAGCATGGACGTCGAAAACCTGACCTTTGCTGTTCTCGACCGCGACGACACCACAGCGAGCCGCGACTACGTGCAGCAGATCTCCGGATCACGCTACTTCATCGAGCGCCCACCCATCACCGACTATGCCGATCTCGACAACCGAATGCGCAACGGGGAAATCAGTCTCGCGATAGAAATCCCGCCGGGCTTCGGCCGTGACGTTGCGCGCGGCCGGTCCGTTGAAATTGCGGCCTGGATCGACGGCGCCATGCCATCGCGTGCGGAAACGGTCCGGGGATATGTTCAGGGGATGCATGCAACCTGGCTCGCACAAAAGGCACGGGAGCTTTACGGCCGATCTGCGAACCTCAGCGAGTTCAGGCTAGAGGTCAGGTATCGCTACAATCCCGATGTACAGAGCCTCGTGGCGATGGCTCCCGCCGTAATTCCTCTTTTGCTCCTCATGATCCCCGCCATGCTTGCAGCCCTCAGCGTCGTTCGTGAGAAGGAGCTCGGCTCGATCATCAATTTCCACGTTACTCCCGTGACGAAGCTCGAATTCTTGCTTGGCAAACAGATGCCCTATATCGGGCTCGCTTTTGTCAATTTCCTGATGCTGGCGGCCCTCACAATCTTTGTATTTCAGGTGCCCTTTACGGGCAGCTTCTTGACGCTGACCGCGGCCGCACTGCTTTACGTGATCATTTCCACCGGCATGGGTCTCGTACTCTCGACACTCATGAACAGCCAGATCGCCGCCATATTCGCGACTGCACTGCTCACTCTTCTGCCTGCGGTGCAGTTCTCCGGAATGATCGATCCAGTGTCATCTCTGCAAGGAGCAGGCGCGATCATCGGAAAGATCTATCCCGCGACCTATTTCGTGACGATCTCGCGCGGAACATTTTCGAAAGGGCTCGACTTCTCCGACCTCGCCAGCTCATTCATTCCGTTGCTGATTGCCGTTCCGGTTCTCTTGGGACTTGGGGTCGCGCTCCTCAAGAAGCAGGCAGCCTGACATGCACTTCGACAACCTTGCAAACCTCGGCATAAAAGAACTGCGCGGCTTGTTGCGCGACCCGGTGATGCTCGTCTTGATAGTCTATTCCTTCACCTTCTCGATCTATACGGCATCAACAGCGGCGCCTGAGACGCTCCGAAACGCCCCGATCGCGATCGTCGATGAGGATCAATCGCCGGTCTCGTCCAGGATCCTCACGGCGTTCTACCCGCCGTATTTCCTGCCGCCCCATCTCATCTCGGCACACGAGATGGACGCCCGGCTGGATGCCGGCCTCGACACCTTCGCTTTGAACATCCCCCCGAACTTCCAGCGCGATCTCCTCGCCGGTCGCTCGCCTGCGATTCAACTCAATATTGACGCGACCCGAATGACACAAGCATTCACCGGAGGCGGCTATGTTCAATCGATCGTTAGCAGCGAGGTGAGCGAATTCGCCAATCGGTATCGAGGCACAGCGCGGCCTCCGATCGACCTCAATCTGAGAGCTGTCTTCAACCAGGAACTTAACAAGAGCTGGTTCGGCGCCATCAACAGCGTCATCTCCTCAGTCACAATGCTCTCCATCATTCTGACTGGTGCTGCGCTGATCCGCGAGCGGGAGCACGGCACGGTCGAGCATCTCTTGGTCATGCCCGTCACGCCGACGGAAATCATGATCAGCAAGATCTGGTCGATGGGCCTCGTCGTACTTGTCGCATCGGCGTTCTCGCTGACGTTCATCGTACAGGGGGTACTATCCGTTCCTGTGCAGGGGTCGATAGCGCTCTTTCTGACAGGTGCAGCCCTGCAATTGTTCGCGACGACCTCGCTCGGCATTTTCCTCGCGACGGTCGCTGGCTCCATGCCGCAATTCGGCTTGCTGCTGATGCTGGTGCTCCTCCCGCTGCAAATGCTTTCCGGCGGCAGCACCCCAAGGGAGAGCATGCCGGAACTCATTCAGACAATCATGCTCGCGGCGCCGAACACGCATTTTGTGATCCTTGCGCAGGCGGTGCTGTTCCGCGGTGCGGGTATCGATGTCGTGTGGCCACAGCTTGCCGCGCTGTTCGTCATAGGCTGCGTGCTCTTTTACTTCTCACTTCGCCGGTTCAGACAGTTCCTGAAGTAACAGCGACCGAAGGGAACACGGATTTCTAATCACTAAGAGCGAACGTCCGAGCGTAGCCTCGATAAAATGCGAGCCATCGCGGCAAAGGTAGTTCGAGATCGTGCGTGTCCGGACTTCGGCCGCAATGGCGGGCATTGCGGACGGTGAATCGACGAACCGTCATATAAGGGAGGAGCGGCGGTCGTCGCTGCTGCGGCCGCAGTCCACTTTTGCCTGTTGCGAAGCCGGAGAGCTGGCGCGGCGCTCGTGAGACGCGCTTATGACAGGTCCGTATCGAAACTACACGGGACGGGACGGTGCGCATTCCAGCTGACCTGACGGTGCCGAGCTTCAGCGCCACGCTCCAACGCGTCGTCGCGGCGAACAAGACGCTCGTTCCCGGTCACGCAACGCCGTGATGTCACCGAGGGCGTGACCAGCTTGCAGAAACTGTCCCAGCACGGCTTGGTGCGCATTCATGCGCGCGGCCTCGAATATTTGACATGCGTCCAACAAGGTCTAAATTGGACTCATGTCAAACAGTAAGGACAGCGTTCGTCTTAATCCTGACGAACGACGTGAGCAGATCCTCCAGGTGGCTACGTCGCACTATGCCCGCGCGGATCACGAGGCGGTGTCCATCCAGGCCATCGCCAAGGATGCCAACGTGGCGCGGGCACTTGTCTATCATTATTTCCCCGGTAAAGATGCCCTGCTGAGCGCCGTTCTGGAGCGCGAGGCGGAAAAGCTTCTGGCTGCGACCGCGCCGCTCGATGGGCTTTCGCCGCGCGCGAACCTTGAACGCGCGCTCGGCGCTTATCTGGATCATTTCGCCTCCAGCACCGGACGTATACGCGACTTACACGTGCCCCGGTCCACTACCGCCACGCTGGTCAGTGATCTGGTCGCCCGCAATCAAGCGGTTCAGGTCGGTCGCGTGCTGGACCACCTCGATCTGGACGATATTCCCGTGACGCGCGTCGCCATCGCCGCTTGGCTCGGCCTCGTGACCGAGGCTGCGCGGCAGGCTCTCATCCATCCTTCCATACCCAGATCAGAAACCGTCCGCCTGTGCATGCAGGCGTTGAGAGCGGTCACCGGCGTGAACATCGATCGCTCGCCGAAGGAGCCAAGCTCCCCGCGGCTTCAACAGCAGGAAACAGACACATGAAGATCGCGATACTGGGCGCCAACGGGAAGACCGGCACGCATCTGGTACGTCAGGCATTGGCCGCCGGGAATGAGGTCATCGCCTATGTCCGCCGTGTCGAGGCAGTTCCCAAGCAGGCTGGCCTCACAACTGTCAGCGGCCAGCTCAGTGATCTCGAGGAAATGGCGCGTGCCTTTGCAGGGGCGGATGCAGTGGTCTGCTGCATCGGCCCCAAGGTCGGCTTACCGACCATGTTGAAGACCGACCTGATGCGGACGCATCTCGGTCAGATCCTTAAGGCGGTGAAGCAGGCGGGCATCGACCGGTTTGTACTGATGTCGGCCTTCGGGGTCGGAGATACTGCTAGGAAGGCCTCGCTGCCGGCGCGGATTATCTACAAGACGGCGATGGCCTCGATCTTTCGCGACAAGGAGCAGGCCGAGAAACTGCTGCCCGCTTCCGGGCTGAACTGGGCTGCGGTTTACCCGGTCATGATGCACGAGGCGAGGCCGCTCGCGCACGTGACCGTCAAGCGGCTGGAAGAGGTCAACCATGTGCAGGGCCTACCCAAGGTGCCCTTCGCCAACGTCGCCACGGTGCTGCTTGATCTCGCCACCCATCCTGAGCGCCTCGGCCAGCGTTTTTTGATTACCGCCTGAGCCATGGCGATCCAGGCGCTACTGATTTGCGGCTTTGGTCCTCAGGAAATCGCCGATCCGAGTCGCAGGTCATCGCGGCTAGTGTTCGTTGATCGTTGCAAGGATAGGACGGAGCAACCGCGATAGGGAGGAAGATAATTGAGAACCTGGTTCCAACGTCTGACCGACGTCTCTGGCCTGGCGCGCACAGAGCAGATGCTGAAGGAGGCGCTGGCGGAGCTGGTACAGGACCTCGGTTTCGACTGCTATGCTTATCTGAACGTCCAGCCCGTTCGCCTCTTCGCGGTTTCCAATTATCATCCCGAGTGGCAAGGCCGATATCTGACGCGGGACTACGCGAGCATCGATCCTGTCGTCGCCATGGCAAAGCAGCAGATGAAGGCCTTCACCTGGGCGGCCGGCGCGCCTCGCTCCCTGTCGAAGCCGCTGCGCCGCTTCTACTCGGAAGCCGGCGACTTCGGAATCAGGTCCGGGATTTCGATCCCCATCCGGACGGCGTTCGGGCATATGTCAATGCTGACGCTTGCCTCGCACAAACCGTCCCTGTGCCTCGAGACCGATATTGATCAGATCGCGGCGGTGACGGCGGTTGCCCAGCTTCATGCGAAGATGGAGCAGCAGGATGTGGAACCGACAGCCAGCGTTGAGATCGACCTGAAGGCGAAGCAGGCTCTTTGCTTGAAATGGTCGGCCGAGGGAAAGACGATGAAGGATATCGCCTCGATCGAGGGCATGTCGTTCGCCACGGTAAACTTTCACCTGAACAACGCGCGCAAGTCGCTCGATGCCGTAAGCCTGGCGCAGGCAACAGCCCTCGCCACGAAGCTTAAGCTCATCTAACCCCGGCCGTCCCTCAGTCCGCCGGCACCAGCGGGACGTGGCCCAAAACGTCGAGCAGCGTCGAAAGAAGGGTCTGCTGCGCATGCATGTCGATCATCGCGGAGACATAGGCGACGCGGTCGGGACCGACGCTGTCGCAACTGGTAACGGGCCCCGCCTTCCGCCATTCCTTATACTTGGCCTCGGCCGTATCACGGAGAAGTCGGTGAGTCCTGATCGCCTGAATCGTGATCTGTTCAAGATCCGTCTTGGGGAGATGCTCGGTCAGGCCGACGACCGGCCTAAGCGTCACTTTGTGCTCGGGCTGCGAAGCGCAATTAGTGTCGTTTCCCATCTGTCGTCTTCTACAAGGGTAGTCCGCGGTGCGCCCCCGCAAACGTCAATCCCTGATCCCAAGCCGGGGGTTAGAAAACCGCGACTAGACGGTCCCTATGACCTTTAGCACCGGAGCACCTGGACATACGTCACAGGCCCCCGGCCACGATGGTCAGAGGATCCTGGCGCCGTAACAGCCGACGCCAACCGCTAGTCGAGGGCTTTCTAAGGCCCCGGGCAGCGCGTACTGCCCTGGCGCCCTTATAGAGCGGAGATGCCCCAATCGCTAGAGCAAAGCGGTAAATCGCGCAGAAAGCGATGAGCAAAAACTAGTTTGAGCGACGGCTGCTTCGCTAGAGCCTGGACAGGACCATCACGAGGGTCGCAACAGCGTCGAAAGAGCCGACTTCAAGCGCCAGTTCGCACATATCCGCCTCAAGGAACGTCACCGTTCGAGCGTTCAGTCGAGGCCTCGCGACTTGTTCTGCCGATCCGTCGAAACCAACGACACTATGGCCCAATGCAGTGAGATCACGCGCGACGGGGATTTCTGGACCGCAGCCGAGATCCTCCCGCGGGCTAGCAGGCTGCCTATGAGGCGGTCAGCCCATTTAAACTAACAGCTGATCCCCTGAATCTTTTGAGGTACGCATCTGTAATCTCGTCGTAGCCTTTGGTGACGAGGTACTTTGGGTCGCTGATCATAGTGCGACATTCGCAGTCGAATAGTTGGTCGTTGAGCTTTGAAGTCTGCGGCGGGTGCCATTTCAATTTATCACTGCGACTTCGGCCGGTTGCCGCCGATCCCGGACAAATCGATGCGGATGCCGGCCCTGTTGGGATCCTCAGGCTCGGGGCGAGCCGGCCCCGCCGGATCCCGCGCGGCTGTCCCTTTCCGATCCTCTTCCGCAGGCGTGGGCACGGCGAGCTTCACTTCGCCAGGATCGGGCTCGCTAAAGATAGCCTTTCCCTCGAAGCTACCGGTCTTCCAGGCGTCGATCGCATCGTCGAAGGCCTCGTCGACGGCGTTGCCGTACCATTTGGTGACGATCCGGTAGACCTTGGCGAAGAGCTTCGTGCCCATGCGGATATTGGCGCAGGCGTCGACCAAATCGGGCTTCAGCTCCGAGATGTCGGACACGCCCACCCCGGCCGGATATTGGGTGACGCCGACGCGCACGACGGCCTTGCCGACATGCTGGCGGACGAGCGCCATGGCCTCCTCCGCGGTGCCCGGCCGCGGCACCAGCACGACGCGCGTGCCGGATCGGACACTGACCGCCAGCGGATCGGTCGAGCCCGCCTCGGCGATGAACTTTTCGACGATCGCCGGCTTCAGGCCCGGATCGGCGCATTGCTGGATGAGGGCGGCGTCGACCATGAGAACTCCCTGTTCATCGATTGAAAGCGGCGACGAGCGGAACGTCGAAAAGGCGCGCCCAGGCGAGCGTGCTGGCATTCTGGATGGCCATGATCGAGGTGCCAGCGGTCCACCAGCCATTGCCGGTAGCGACGATCGCGTTCGGTTGGTAGAGCATCGACTGCAAATTGGGCCAGACGACGAGCTGCTCGTAACAGATCAGCGGGGCGATCCGCCGGCCAGCGAGCTCGACGGTCGGGTTGGCGAACAGATGCGCCCTCGCCCCTCCATCCTGTCCCAGCCAGCGGCGCCAGGGCTGCCACATGGAGACCGGAACCGGCATGCGCTCGCGGTAGAGGATTCCGGCCTCCTGCGCCGAGATCGCGACAAGGACGTTGTCGTAGCCCTGCGGGTCGATGACGGCCGCGCCGGCGATCACGACGATGTCGCTGCTTGCAAGCGCCTCGCGCCAGAGCCGGTCGACGCTCGGCGTCCAGAACCCAAGCGCGCTCTCAGGAAGCACGACGATCCTGCCACCCTGTCCTCCGGCTCGCGTGACCGAAGCGATCAGATCGCGCTGCCGCTCGAGCGTGCCGTCGCGTCCGAGGCTCTGGCCCATATCGAGGTCGAGACCCCGGAACCCCTCGGGGAGTGCCGGAGGCGTCCATGTGGCGGCCGACCACAGCCACATCCCGCCGAGCACGATGGCGGCGATCGGCCAGGCGCGCGTCGTCATCGCGGTGAGCCCGGCCGCGGCGGCCGCCAGTCCCATCCAGCCCCCTCCGGGAAACAGCACGCCTGCGGCTGTCAGCGGATGCGCCCAACCCACGATCCCGAAGGGCGGCACCGCCATCAGCACGGCCGCGAGCGCGAACCGCACCGCCCGCCCTCCTCCCGGCCGGCTCGTCCAGAGCAATGCATGGACGGCGACGAAAGCGAACGACGCGACCAGCCAGAGTAACAGGCCCGGCCACAGGTCGGCGCCGTAGAAGTTGGCGACGCCCTGCGGCAGGCCCCGCGAGGCGGCCAGGGAGTAAGCCGCCGCGACCAGCGCCGTGACGAAGCGGCTGCGCGCCGAGGCCCACAGCGCCGGGAACAGCATCGCGAGCGGCAGCGTCAACGGATCGCCGCTCCAGCCGATGACGCCGACGAGCGCGGCGATCACGATCAGCGCCAGACCCCGCGCCATGTCACGGCGCGAAGGTGAGGAGCGGACGAGCGCGACCGAGCAGGCCGCTTGCCGGTATCGGCCCGAAATACCGTGAGTCATAGGAGCCCGCAAAATTGGAGTGGAGAAACAGGAAGCCGCGCGGCACCAGCCCGCCGTCGAAGGGCGCGAGCGCCCTGCCCGCGGCGTCCTCTCGCTGAACATCGGCATGGGGGATCGGCCGCCCGTCGACGGAGACGCCGGCGCCGATTTCGGTCGCCTGCCCTTCGGTCGCAACGACCGTCTTGATCAGCGGGCTGAACCAGCCTGGGCAGAGGCCTCGGCCGAGATAGCCGCGCTCGCGCGCCATGCGAAACGCGGCGCCGTCGGGCGGGCAGATGAAGACGAGATCGCCCACGGCGGGCGGCCCATCGAGCGGCTCGATCCGCCACAGGCCGAGCGGATAGCTGCGCGTCAGATTGATGCGCAGCCCGCCAAGCCAGGCGATGCCGGCCAGCATGACGAGAGACGCAATCGCGGCCGGGAGGACGGCGATGATGCGCCGGCGCCTCATTGCTTCATCACCGGCGTCTGCCGCTGCGTCTGGCGCAGGTTCTCCGATTGCTTCAGCGTCGCTGCTGTGCGCTCGTGGGCGGCGAGCTGCTGCGCGGTGCGCATGGTCGGCCAGGCCTCGGCGAGCTTCTGCCGCTCGCCCGGAGCGAGCCCGTCTGCCGCCTTGTCGAAGACCTTGCCGGAGGGTTCGCGTGCGGCATTGGTGAGCAGCGTGCGCTCGCCGAACCGCTCCGCTATGGCTTTGTTGAAGCCGTCGATCTCGCCCTTCACCTCGCGGCTGGAGATCGCGTAACCGATGGCTGCCGGCAGGTCGTTGCGGTCGATGGCGTCGCGCACCCGCTCGAGGACGCGGTGCGCCGCCGGCGACAAGGCCGGGATGTCAATCGACACGCGATGGCGCATCGCCTGCTCCTCGGCCTGGAGCTTCTGCACGGCGGCCTCGCGCAGGTTGATATAGCGTTCGATGTCCCGCTTCAGCGCGGGGACATTGAGCTCGGCGACGCGCCGCTCCTCGCGATCGGCCTTGCCGGCGAGAAGGCCGGTCCTGCCCTTCAGGGGGCCGAGTGCCTGCGGTTCTGAGACCAGTCGGTACAGCGTCGTCTTCGCCGCGGTGCGATCCGAGAGGACCGCGTCGAAATTCATGGCGCGGAACGCCGTCTCCGGATCGGCGAAGACATAGCGGAAGCGGGTCGAGACCTCGTCCCACTGCTTCGTGACGGCAGGATCGGAGCGCAGCTTATCCTCGACCGTGTCCTGGATCGATTTGGTGAAAAGGGTAACGCCGGCGACCATCGCTGCGGTCTCCTTCGGGCTATGTGTCTGACGGGGATCGAACAGGCCGAGACGCGCGCCGATGCCGCGCAGGCGCTGAGTGAGATCGGTGAGCTTCTGTTTCTGTCGGACCGTCCAGTCGAGGCGATCGCGCAGCAGCGTGCGGGCGACCTTGACGATGTGCAGGCCGCGGTTCTCGGCGAAGCGGAGCGCCTGCCGATAGAGCGTGCCGCGCTCGTAATCGAGCGTGGTTTCCTTCGCGTTGCGCCGGGACAGAACCTTGGCAAGCCCGCCATGGAAGCTGAAGGAGCGTCGCCCGTAATAGAGCGCCATGTCCTCGCGGTGCCGGGTCAGCGCGACATAGGTCAGGTGGCGGTCGAGCGAGAGCGAGGCGAGCACCTTCACGCGGGCGACGGTGGCGCCCTGGGCCTTGTGGATCGTGGTGGCGTAGCCGTGGTCGACATTGCGATAGAGGTGCTGATCGACTGTGACCTGACGGCGCTGATCACCCTCGCCGATCGCCGCAACGATGCGGTTCGGCGTGGCCTCGACCACCTTGCCGATCATGCCGTTCTTCACGCCGAGCGCGCTGTCGTTCTTCAGGAAGACGATCTGGTCGCCTACATCGAACCTACGGGCGCCGTCCTCGGTGCGGAACGCGTGGCCCTCACCCACGAGTCCACGTTCGACCAGCTTCTCGCGCGCCATCGTGTTGAGCATGCGCACATCGCGGCGCAGATGCGCCAGGATCAGCGAGCTCTTCGAGGCGTCATAGTCGCGGTTCCAGTCCGCGATCAGACTGGCGACGGCTTCGGCCTTCAGAACCGAGCCGAGCACCCTGCCCTGCTGCTGATAGGCGGAGAGCGCCTCCGCGATCCGGCCGCGCGCCAGATCCATCGAGGCGGCGCGCATCCATTGCTCGCGCTGCCGATAGATGGTCTCGAGTTCGGCATAGCCGATGCGCTCGACGATGGCGCGGAACGCCGCCCCCGCCTCGATCGGCTGCAGCTGCTCGGGATCGCCGACCAGCACCAGCTTTGCACCGGCCCTCACCGCCGCCTCGACGAAGCGCGCCATCTGCTTGGAGGCGACCATGCCGGCCTCGTCGAGCACGAGGACGGTGCGGGCGTCAAGCGTGTCCCTGCCCTGCTTCCAGCGCAGCTCCCATGACGCCAGCGTCCGGCTCGCGATGCCCGCTTCCTTCTCCAGACCCTCGGCTGCCTTGCCCGCGAGCGCCGCGCCGACCACGCTGTAGCCGGCGAGCTCCCAGGCTTCCCGCGCCGCCTTCATCATGGTGGTCTTGCCAGCGCCGGCGCGGCCGACGACGGCCGCGATCCCGCCCGGTTTCGTCACACGCTCGATCGCCGTGCGCTGCTCCTCCGACAGCCGTTCATGCCCGGCGAACACCTGCTCCAGCATGCGCTCGCGAACGCCATGCGAGCCGCGCTCCGACAGCCAGATCGCCTGCCGCGCCATTCCGGCCTCGAGGCGGATGAGTTCGCGCGTCGTGTAGCGCGCCGGCAGTCGTTCGCCGGTGGCGAAGTCGACGCTCTCGCGCTCGATGCGGAGGAGCTCCGGGCTCTGGAGGATGCGCGCCATCAGCTGCTGGAAGGTGCCGGCATCGTCGACATAGCGGTGCAGCACCTTGGCGATGTCGCGCTGGTCGAAGACGCTCTTCTCCGACGACAGCAGGTCGAGCACGATCTCGGGACGGTTCAGAATTCGCCGGCGGTTTTTGGTGCGCTGCGTCTCGAACAGCGCCAGCCGTTCGAGATCTGCGGCCTCGCCGTTTTCTGCAGACTTGCGCTGGATCGCCTTGGCGCCAACGCCGATATGGGTGGTCGGCACCAGGTCGATGCCGCGCTCAGCGTAGGAGCGGCCGTCGACGCGAATCTCCAGGCCAGCAAGCGCCAGATGCTGGTTCTGCAGGTCGAGCCAGCCGTTGCGCTGCTCCAGGAACTCGGTTTTCTCGCCCGACCAGAGCCGATAGATGATTTTGCCCGCCTTGTTGCGCAGCACCTCGCCGTCGTCGCCGATCACGGGGATGCGCTTCGGGCCGAAGCCATCCTCCGTCAGGGGCCGCAGCGTCGTCATCAGGTGGACGTGCGGATTGCCCGGCTCGTCGTGATAGACCCAGTCGGCGACCTGCCCGCGCGCCAGCACCTGCTCGAGCACGAACTGCCGCATCAGCGCGATGTTCTGCTCCTTAGACAGCTCCACCGGCAGCGCGATGATGAATTCGCGGGCGAACTGCGCGTCCTCGCGTTTCTCGAACGCTTCGACCCGGTTCCAGAACGCCTCGACGGCGCCGGCGACTGAGCGGTCGGCGATCAGCGCCCGCGCCCATTCCGGTGCGTCGGCCGGCAACAGGAATTCCTCATGGGCGAGATTGCGCTTGTTGGAATAGTCGACCGTGCGCGCCTCGGCCTCGTACTCCATTCGGGCGCAATGGCGATACGCGGCCGACAGCACGGCACTGCGGCCTTTGCCGCGGCCGATGAGCTGGGGCGTGAAATGCGTGATCGCCACGATGACGGCGTCTCCCGGTGCAACCTCGAACGGCGTGTTCGTCGGGAGAGGCCGGCCTCGCCGGGGCCGGCGCAGCACGTCGCGCCAGCGACGTATTACTGCGCCCTTGGATGCCGCTCCTTCGGAACGGCCGGGATGATCTCAAGTGGCGTCGGCTTCGCCGACTAGCTTTTTTACTAGTCGCCGCTGGCGCTCATCCGGGGAAAGCTGGGCCTCAACCCAGCGGATACGGGACGGTGGAAGGGTCAACCGGAATGAAGAAGCCGTCGCGACAGATCAGGGAGGAAATCGCCAGGCTGCAGGACCAGCTCCGGCAGGCCGAGACGCGCGAGGCCGAACGCATCGGCCGGATCGCGCTGAAGGCCGGGATTGGCGAGATCGAGGTCGAGGAGGCGGCGCTGCTCTCGGCCTTCGAGGAGGTGGCGAAACGGTTTCGCGACGACGCCGGCGCGTCGAGCGGGAGAAAGGGCGTCGCTGGCCGGCAGCCAAATGGCGGGGCGTCCACGACGCTCGCGGCTGGCGCGGCTCAGGGCGGCGATCGCGAGGCTTGAGCGCATGCGCCGGTCGAGCTCATCGGACGCACGCAAGAAGGACACGCGCGAGAAGATCGAGCTCGGCGGGCTGATCGTGAAGGCGGGGCTGCGCTACGAGAAGCGCGCGCTGTTGCTCGGCATGCTGATCGACGCACAGCGCCGCATCGGTGAAGACCAAACCGAGCGAACGCGGCTCAGCGCCATCGGCGCGGAAGCCTTCGGGCGCGATCATGAATAGGGTGCTGCTCGCCGGGCTGCAGGCGGCGATGATGATCGCCGTGGCGATCACGACGACCGGCGCCGAGCACTGGCTGGCGGGCTTCGGCAAGACCGAGGCCGCGCGCCTGATGCTCGGCCGTGCCGGGCTCGCGCTCCCCTATGTGCTATCGGCCGGGCTCGGCCTGATCCTGCTCTTCGCGGCGGCCGGCGCGATCGGCATCCGGGCGGTTGGATGGGGCGTCGTGGTCGGGAGCGCGGCTGTCATCGGCATCGCCACCATCCGCGAAGGCGCGCGGCTGGCCGCTCTGGCGGACCGCGTGCCGGCGGGGCAATCTGTGCTGGCCTATGCGGATCCGGGAACGATGATCGGCGCGGCGATCGCGCTCGTTTGCGCGATGTTCGCGCTGCGCGTCACCATCAAGGGAAACGCCGCTTTCGTCGCGGCGTCTCCGCGCCGGATCAAGGGCCGGCGCGCGATCCATGGAGAGACCGACTGGATGCGGATGGAAACGGCCGGCAAGCTGTTCGGCGACGCCGGCGGCATCGTCATCGGCGAGCGCTACCGGGTCGATCGCGATTCCGTCGCCGGCATCGCGTTCCGCGCCGACAGCCGCGACAGCTGGGGCAGCGGCGGCCGCTCGCAGCTGCTCTGCTTCGACGGCTCGTTCGGCTCCTCGCACGGCATCGTCTTCGCCGGCTCGGGCGGCTTCAAGACGACGTCGGTGACGATTCCCTCGGCGTTGAAATGGGGTGGCGGCCTGGTGGTGCTCGACCCCTCATCCGAGGTCGCGCCGATGGTGATCGGCCATCGGCGCAAGGCGGGCCGCAAGGTGGTGGTGCTGGACCCGGCTGATGCCGCCACCGGCTTCAACGCGCTCGACTGGATCGGACGCTTCGGCGGAACGAAGGAGGAGGACATTGTCGCGGTCGCGACCTGGGTAATGACGGACAACGCGCGCCAGGTCTCTGCGCGCGACGACTTCTTTCGCGCCTCCGCGATGCAGCTTCTGACGGCGCTGATCGCGGACGTCTGCCTGTCGGGTCATACGGAAAAGAAGGACCAGACGCTCCGGCAGGTCCGCGCCAACCTATCGGAGCCGGAGCCGAAGCTGCGCGAGCGGCTGACTAGGATCTACGAACAGTCGGGATCGGAGTTCGTGAAGGAGAATGTCGCAGTCTTCGTCAACATGACGCCGGAGACCTTTTCCGGCGTCTACGCCAATGCGGTGAAGGAGACGCATTGGCTGTCTTATCCAAACTACGCCGCGCTGGTCTCTGGTCACAGCTTCACCACCGACGAACTCGCCGACGGCGGGACCGACATCTTTATCGCGCTCGACCTGAAGGTGCTGGAGGCGCATCCGGGGCTCGCCCGGGTCATCATCGGGGCGCTGATGAACGCGATCTACAACCGCAATGGCGAGGTGAAGGACCGCACGCTGTTCCTGCTCGACGAGGTGGCGCGGCTCGGCTTCCTGCGCATCTTGGAGACCGCGCGTGACGCCGGCCGCAAATACGGCATCACCATGACGCTGCTGTTCCAGTCCATCGGCCAGATTCGCGAGGCCTATGGCGGCCGCGACGCCACCTCGAAATGGTTCGAATCGGCGTCATGGATCAGCTTCGCCGCAATCAACGATCCCGAGACCGCCGACTACATCTCGCGACGTTGCGGCGACACCACCGTCGAGGTCGACCAGCTCAGCCGCTCGTCGCAGATGTCGGGCGCGTCGCGGACGCGCTCGAAGCAGCTGGCGCGCCGCCCGCTCATCCTGCCGCACGAGGTCCTGCGCATGCGCGCCGACGAGCAGATCGTGTTCACGGCCGGCAATCCGCCGCTGCGCTGCGGGCGCGCGATCTGGTTCCGCCGCGAGGACATGAGAAGCTGCGTCGGCGAAAACAGGTTCCACCGGAAATAGGCGGTTCAGGGAGGAGCGCTTTGAGACGGCTGCGCATCGGCGATAGCGAAGCGGAGGCCACCGCGGGCGACATCGCGGTGCGGCTGGCCGACGCCTTTACGCACCGCGAGCATCTGCTTTGCCTGCGCCAGCCCGCTGGGTGCGCGAGGGTTGCCGTCGCAACAGGGCGCCCGGTCGACCCCGGGCGGCCTCGTCCCGCGAGCTGGATCGTCACCGCATGGCGGAGACCGCGTAGCGGGCTCCGGGAGCGACGCGCAGCGGCGCGAGTAGAGCGAGTCCGCCGCTGGCGGCTCGCCGAGATGCCTCGCCCCTCGGCATGACCTTTTCCAGGACTGCAGCTCGTGACGCGTACGCCATCCTGCCCATCGGATCTGCTCCGGAATCCACTGAAGAAAGAACGCCGCGTTGGAAATATGGTCCCGTGCAGAAAGACAGTGCCGCCGACCGGGTCCAACGCCCGGCTTGAACATCGATCCAGTAGAATGAGGAGCCTCCTAGCGAAGGGCGCCGTGGCCGCCACAATCATCCTCGCCGCATTGCATTGGGCATCCCGCGCAGGTGCCGAGCCGATGTTTGGCACGGCTTCCGGACCTGTCGCCGATAAGGTGACGGCCGTATTGTCCATTTGTGGGAGCGCTCGACGGTTTAGCTGCGTGGTCGACGGCGACACCTTCTGGCTCGGCCGGCAGAAGGTCCGGATCGCCGACATCGACGCGCCGGAGCTCACTCCGCCGCGCTTGCGAACATGAAAGAGAGCTCGGCGAGACGGCGAAGTACCGCCTGCAGGCGCTGCTCAACGCGGGGCCGTTTTCGCTGGCCGCAGGCCCGCGGGACGAAGATTCTTTCGGCCGCAAGCTGCGCACGGTCCTGCGGGCGGGCCGCTCGATCGGCGCGCGCCTGGTCGCCGAAGGGCTGGTTCGCCGTTGGTATGGCGGCCGTCGCAGCTGGTGCGACTGACCCATCAGCACAACGAATCGATCCTAGCGGATCGATTCGGAAAAGCCATTGGACGGTGCCTCCGCAGGAGGCGAGAATCCGCCCATGACCGACACGGAGAGCCTGCCCGTCCATCTTCGTCGTATCGACCCGACGCAGAACATGCGGCGCTTCTATATGCTCGCGATCCAGCCGACCTTGTTCGGCGGCGCGTCGGTCATCCGCAACTGGGGACGGATCGGCACCAATGGCCAATCGATGATGCAGACCTTTGATCGGCCCGACGAGGCGGGCGACGCGCTGAGCCGCCTCGAGCGCCGCAAGAGACGGCGGGGCTACCGCGAGGCGGACTGAAGCAAGCCCACGAGAATAGCCGACAAGCGAAGCGCTGCCGGCCGAAAGTCGTCACACCGGCCCATCCAGGCCTCCGGCCGCTTTCAGCCGGGTTTCGTCCATGTGGTCGATGATTTCATGGTCGTCCGACTTCCAGGCGAGGTGGCCGTTGCGGACTTCCTCGCGCGTCGCCGAAGTGCCGTTAGGCCAGAGCACGATGTCGTCGCGATGCGGCTTTCGGCGCTGTGATGATCGGGATCGCGTCATCAGGAGCTTCTCGTGTGCCGAAACAGGGAAGGCCCCGCCTTGCGGCGGGGCCCTCTTGTCGCCCGGGTCAGTCCCGGTTCGGCCGGGACCAGATGAGCTGAAGGCCTTCCTCGCCTTCGACTTCGACCAGGGTTGCGTAGATCGGGGCAGGGAAGCTCGGATCGTCGAGCTTGACCGAGAGGTAGTCGCGGTCCGTCTGCTCGGAGTGCTTCTGCCAGGCGGCGCCGAGCTCGACATTCGCTGCGGCGAAGATGCGGAAGTGGGGGCCTTTGTCGGAGGGGTTCTCGATGCGGACCAGCCGAGCTTTGACGTTCAGGGTCAGGGTGCGGATCGTCCCCGAGAAGCCGTTGCCGTTGACGGTGAAGTTGCCGATGGTAGCCATGTTCGTGTCCTCTTTCGTTTATCGGGCCGCGGCCATCGCGACCTCGATGGCTGTCGATGACCGGAGGCGATCGGGCCGCACCCGAAGGGCCGCAACACAGTGGAGGGCGGCCAGGGCGAGGCTTTCTTGGCTCGCGAGGAATGGGCGCGCAGCGCCCAGGGGAAGAAAGCTGAGAAAGGCCGTTGCGGTCATGAGAGATCGAGGCGGCGCGCAGCGCCGACGGCCTTCGGTCAGACATGCCAGATCGAGGACGCAGTGGACGCGAACAGACCGAACGATGGGGACACAGTGCGCTACCGGCAAACCACACCGCATGGCGACGGCGCGGCCGCCATCCCGGAAGACCCGGCCAACATCAGCAAGGCCGCACCGGCTTCTCCGCACCGTCAGGGCCGCTGACGCCGCGCGCTCGAGCGCGGTCGATGTTCAACCGGGGGAAAGGCCGCAGCCGAGCGACGGGCTTCTCGGCTCATCGCCGGCGACCCTCCCGGTCCCCTCAACGCCAATGGGCGGGAAGCGAGGTGCTGGTCCGGTCTCGGCGCCGCCCCTCCGGCGCGATGACGCTCCAGGAATGCCCGCCGCGCGGCGGGGCGTTCGGCAAACGACCTGAGGCGGATGTGCAAAGGTCGGATCAATGGGGCGGACGGCGCCGCCTCAGCCTTGCGGAAGCTCGTCCGGCCACCTTTGGGCACCGTGCAGAACGCGGAGAATCCGGATCGACTCGGTGGTCACGGCGTAGGCCGCGACATAGGGCGTGCCGGTGATGACGAGTTCGCGCGTGCCGGCGACGCGGCCGGGACGGCCGCTCTCCGGGAAGTCGACCAGACGGCGCGCGGACGCCGCGATCCGCTCGTCGACGGCGATCGCCGCGCGTGGATTGTCGGCTTCGATATGGGTGAAGATGCCGTCGCGATCGGAGAGCGCGAAGGCCGACCAGACGAGTTTCACGATCCGCCGGCGGCCTTGCGCCGGGCCGCGGCGCGGCGCTCGGAGAAATGCGTCTCGGCCTGCTCGTCAGGGACGTCGGGCCGCGTGTCCTGCAGCGCCTCCTGCACCTTCTCCCGGAACCAAGCGTCATGCGCCTCGCTGTTGGTGACGAGCTCGAGCGGCAGGGCGCCCTCATTGGCGGTCCGGGTGAGCAGGATGCGCACGGCGTCCGACACTGTCAGCCCCATGCCTTCGAGAACCGCGGACGCGCGGTCCCGCACGTCGGCGTCGATTCGAGTCTGGACAAGCGCATTCGCGGCCATAATCGCCTCCTTGCCAAGGCAATGTAATGCAATTGAATGACGAATGCCAGCCCGTCACAGGCCGCACATGCCTTCGCATTCATTCGGCCAGAGGTCGAGCTGGCCGCTGTCCGCTTCGGTCGAGAGGTCCGCCTCGTCGAGCGGAACGGCCGAACGGTGCAGATAGACCTCGCCGCGGATACCGCGCAGGCCGGCGCGGATGATGCGGTCGACCTCGACCGCATCGGCCCAGGCCGCCGGATCGTGATTACGCATGGCGCGCCAGACCGCATCGGAATGGAACGGACAGCCGATGCAGGCGCTTTTGGGCGGCCGCGGATAGCCGTGGCGGTCGAGCCAGCGCAGGCAGTCGCTGCGCGCCATTCGCCGCTCGACGAGCGGCCAGCGATTCACGCGCCAGCGCTCGAAGCTCGGCTTCATCCGGACGATTTCGTCCGTCGAGATGCCGATCCACTGCTCAACGACAGGGACAGCGGGGGATCGCTTGCGGGTCAGGCCGGCGAGCTCGCGCACCTTGCGGCGGATCGGGTCGATCTTGTAGTCGCCGGTGCATTGGCGCCGGATCATGCCGATCGAGACCTGGCCGCGCCGGTTCGTGGTGCGCGTGAAGGCGGGGATCGACGCCCAGCGCCGCCCGCACCCGGCGGCGATCAGGTTGTCGCGGATATTGCCTGCCGAGACGATGTGGACCGGGAACGGCAGGACGTTGGGCGACATCAGCCAGGCGAGGTGCTCATACACGGCGTCGGGCTCCCAGCCGGTGTCGGCGAAGATCGCGCAATCGGGCATCGGCCCGATTTCTTCATGCGCCGCCAGCAAGGCGAGCGTCGTCGATTGCACGCCGGCGCCAAGGCTGAGCACGCGCAGGCGGATCGAGGAGAGCTCGGCGCCCTCCCCTTCTGCAGCCGGAGCGGAGAGCATCACGCCGCCTTCGGCACGGTCTCTGCCTGTGGCTGCAGACCATGCAGATAGGCGCAGGCCCGTTGCGCGTGCGCGGCGGCCGAGAAGATGAAGCGCTTGTCGTTGGCGAGGACCGCGAGCCAGGATGCGAGGTAGCTCGCATGGTCGGCGCGCGGCTCGAGCTCGGGGACGATGCCGAGATCGGCGCTGACGAAACAAGCGCCCAGATCCGCGATCAGCTCCTCGCGGGCGCGTTCGCTGCGATCGCTGTGATAGCGCGAGAGATCGCGGTTCAGCCGGTGCTCCGCGCCGGCCCAATGCACGGTCTCGTGCGCGAGCGTGGCGTAATAGCTCTCCGGGTCGCGGAACGACTCGAAGGGCGGTATCTGGATGAGATCGAGCGACGGCGCGAAGAACGCCTTGTCGCCGCCATGCCGGATGGCGGCGCCGGTGTTGGCAAAGAATGCGTCGGCATGGGCGATGCGCTGCGCCGGCGCGGCGGGCGCCGCCGGCCGGCCGTAGAAGTGCTCCGGCAAGCCGTCCATCTGGTCGACGCAGAAGACCGAATAGGCGCGCAGGAACGGAATCGCGCGCTCGACTTCGTCGCCATGCTCGTCGGTTTCGGTTCTGGTGAACCGATTGGCATAGACGACGGTCGTAGCCGTCTCGCCCTTGCGGACATTGCCGCCGAGTTCGAGGGCCTGCTTGAACGTCATCCAGATCGGCGAGGCAAAGCCGCGCGCCACGGCCTCCGACCAGAGCAGCACGACATTGATGCCCTGATAAGGCAGGCCGTTGTGGCGCATCGGCCGCGTAATGCGTCCGGCGCCGTTCGCGGCGCTCCACGGCTGAACCCACGGGCGAACGCCGCGCTCCAGGTCGGCGACGATGCGATCTGTGATCCGCGCATAGATGGCAGCGCGGGACTTTGTTTCCTTACCAGTCATGATCCGAACCTCCGTTGGAGGCCGCGCCCATCGCGGCCCGTCACGGCGGTCCGCCGCGGAGGCCCGCACGGCCGCGCATCCGGTTGAGGTTCATGAGCGAGATGACTGGCGACGCGCCGGACCGGAACGTCAGTGGAGGACGGCCACGCCGTTGCGCTGCCGCGCAGGCCGGAGCATGGACCGAAAGCCGAGACGGGTCGCGATGGGCAACCGCATCTCTCCTTGTCCTGCCTTCTTTCCGCGGCCGCGCTGCGCGACATGAAAAAGGCCGGTCCCGAAGGACCGGCCAGAATTGGTCGGAGAGGAAGAAAGGCGGGGCCGAAGCCCCGCCGGCCGCATCACTCGAATGCCGCCATCTGGACCTCGGCCGCCTTGCGGCTGACGGTCTCGCCGGGATGCTCGGGCTGACGCTCGAACGGCTTCCAGCTCTCGCCGACGACGTGCTCGTAAGCGGCGATCGCGCCTTCGGCCGCCATGCGCAGGGCGTGCGCCTGCAGGCCGACCTCGGCGGCGAACTCCCGCTTGCGCTGGGCCGCGGAGTCGAAGCCGACGGGTCCGTCGAGGTCCTCGTCGCGGGCGTCGTTGGCCAGTCGCGCCGTCGCCTCGCGGGCGTCGGTCACGGCCCGGCTGTAGAACTGCCCGGCGCCGTGGGCGGAGCCGACATAGGAGCCGACGATGCGCTGCAGGTGGATCTGCATGGCGCGTTCGCTGAGGCCCTCGCCGAGCGCGTCCGCAGTCTCGGTGATGAGCCGCTGATGCAGATCGCGGATGCCGTCGCTGTCGAGGATGGTGAGACCGAAGCTCTCCGCGATGCGGGTGGCTTGCGCGGCGTCGGGGCAGACGAGCCGGATCATTTCGACCGTGGTGCCGCGGCGAAGCTGGACAACGCGGGCGCTGGTGCGGGGTGCGCGAGCGGTCTTGGTCATGGGAGTGTCCTTTCCTGGTTGCACCGTCGGGGTCGATCCGGCCCCTGCCGGACCCCCTTCGGGTGCGGTCGCCCGGCGCCGCCGGCACGAGGGCCGCTTCAAGACCCGGGGGGCCGCCAGGCGAGCGAGGTCCGGTTGGGACAAGCGGGGCTAAAGCCCTGCGCAGGCCGCGGCCGGGCCTTGCTGAGATCGGCGGGCTCCGGCCGCTTCCGGCTTGGTCTTGAAGCGGACCGCCGGGGGCGCAGACCGCAGCAAACCCGAGGGGAGGGCCGACAGGGTGCGGGCCGGTTTGGCGATGCCGGAAAGGACGGACCTGGGCACACCGATCACCACGCTCACGCCACGCTCCGCCGTCCGCATGCGCATGGCGGCGACGCGCGATGCGGCTAGATCAGACCGCCGCGCTGCTCTCCCGGCCGACAAGCGCACCTGCCATCCTCGACAGCGGCGGCGTCTGCCGGCTGTGCCGGCCTTGACCCGCATGGCCCGGCGCCGCAGCGTTCGCGCAACGCCTCGATCGCCGCATCCTGCCGGGCGAGCTTACGCGACAGGGCGTCGATCTCGGGCTGACGCTCGGCCGTGATGGCCGCGAGGTTCGAGCGGTAGCGCTTGAGGAACGCGCTCGGATCGGCGGGCTTGCCGTGGCGATATGCGACACGCTTGCGACCGAGCTGTGGAATCAGCGCCGTCATGCGACGGATGATCTGCCGGTCGATCATGTCGAGCTGGCGCTGCGTCTGGCGGCGCGCCTCCTCCATGCGCGAAAGCTGCGCGATACGTTGCGGAGAGGGTGTCATCGCGCCCTCCCCTGCCAGCCGATGAAGCTCGACGGGCCCGAATAGACCGGATGACGCGCCTCATCGACGACGAAGCCGAAGCGTCCGACCTCGTACTCGCCGGACGGCACGAGGAAGCGCCGTTCCTCAGTGCCCGCGCCGCGGCGGCCGCCGGGCGTGGCGACGACTTCGACAAAGCCCGGCTGCTGATCCGATGTGATCGCCGATACGACGATCCAGTCGCCCGCGTGCCGCTGCTCGAAGGCGCGGCGATCCCTTTCAAGAGACTCGCCGGGCTGAAGGATCGTGCCGAAGATCGCTTCCCAGGCGTCCGGCCAGCTATCCTTGATCGTGCGCTCGGCGCAGCGCCGCTCATAGCTGGTGAAGAGATGCGGGAAGGTGAGCGCGACGATCGCCCAGCCTGCATCTTCCTCGTACCAGCCGCCGCGCGACCGCAGCATGGAATGGACCTTGCGATTACGCTCGGCCGAGAGGTGGAAACCGCCGTGCCCAGCCGTCGAATGACAGACCACGCCCTCGGCATAGACGGTCACGCCCTGCGACCGGCTCCACGGCGTGTTCGCCGTGGAGCCGATCTCGCGGCGGCCGAGCGCGCGCTTCTCGCGCTGATGCTCCGCATTTTCCGCGACCTTGCCGCGGAAGGCCGCCTCGTCGGCGAGCTCGCCGGCATGAGCGTAGAAGTCGGAGCGCTCCCATTCGGCCATCGGCCGGCCGATGCGCCAGCCCGTGGCGAGATAGTGCCGGCCGTCGCGCGCCGGCAGCATCGCGAAGGCCGTGTCGGCGACATGGGCGACGAGGATTCCGTCTGCCGTGCGGCCGAACGCGATCGGCGGAAATGCGGTCGCGGAATCCGCGATCATCGTGGTGGAGGGTGCGGTCGTGCTCATGCAGCCGTCCTCCCCTCCACGACGGCGGCCGCGACCTCGTCGGCCGAAATCTCGCGCAGCACGGCGTTCGGATTGCCGTGCCGCGTCAGCCACTCCTGCGCGTCGGCGCGATGGACGGCGAGATAGACCAGCTCGCCGTCGTCGCCCGGCCGGTCGAGCACCTGGACCGAACCGACCTTCGGTCGCTCGGTCACGACGAACGTCAGGCTGCTGTCGACCGAAAACGTGCGGTGGACGCGAAGCACCACGACGCCGGCGCTGCCATAGTCGCCGGCATGCAAGGTGATGCTCGCGCCGATGACGGTATTGCCGACGCGGCGCTCGGCCTGCTTGCGGATGAGGCGGCCGCCGCTGTTGTTGTTCTCCCAGGCGCTGAGCTTCCTGCGATGGCGTTCCGGCGGGCGCGGCGCGCCGTCGGAGAAACGGATGATCGAGCCGAGCGGCGCGAGGTCGTAGATCAATTGTGCTGACATGATGTCCTCCTGTGCGGATGGTGGAAAAGAAGCCGCCGCCGGCATGGACCGGCGGCGGGTTGTCGTTCGGGAGAGGAGAAGGCCGGCGCTATTCCGCGGCTTCGCGGAAGGCCTCGTCGTCAGCGGCTTCGCCGCCATTCTCGCTGTCGTCGAGCGGCTCGTCGGACTCGTCGTCTTCGGCGACGGCGTTCGACGCGATCCAGCTCAGGAGCGCGGTCTTGTCCGGCGCGAACAACGCGGCCGGATGGACGAAGCGGCCCTCCTTGAAGTGCTCGACGAGGGCGGCCCGCGTGTCCTTCACCTTCTGGCGCGGCAGGACCGGCGTATCCTTGCACGAGCCCTCCAGCGCGTTGCGCGAGAGGCACGACAGGAAGTCGTCGCTGCCCATATTCGGCAGGAAGTTGTCGGCGCCGACGACATCGCCGGCAACGCGCGCGACGATGCCGCTGTCGGTACGGTTCTCCCGGCACGACAGCACCTCGGCGAGGATCGACCGTGCCGCGACGCGGAGCGCGTCGTTGTCGAGCACGAGTTGACCTTCCTGATCGAACAGGTTCACCGCATGGCGGGCGATCCGGCGATTGCCGTAATAAGTCCCGGCGCTGGCGGACGCGACGGAGACGTTCTGACCCGCGAAGGCGAGGATCAGCAGCGCCATCAGCGCATCGTCCTCGATCGGCGCGCGGGCGAGCGCCTCATGCAGCGCGTCGGTGCGGAAGTCGCCGATCATCTCGACGCCCTTGCGCGTCACGTCGGGACGCGGCTTAGAGATCGCGCCGGTCTCATCTGCCGCATCAATGGCGGCGGACGCGCCCTTGCCCTTCGGCTTCTTCGCCGCGGGCATGCGGTAATGCACCGTCTGCACGCGGCCGTCGCGGTCGAGATACATGGCCGTGCAATCGCTCTTCGACGGCTTGCCATAGACGCGCTCGGCCTTCGGCGGCAGCTTCACCTCGCCATAGTTCGTCGCTTCGGCGATGATGCCCTTCCTCGGCAGGTTCGCCGCCATCCACTCCTGCTGCGCGCCGAGGAAGGCCTCGACGTCCGTGGTGTAGCGGCTGTCCTCATCGGCCGGCGCGAACAGGTCCTCGACCCACTGGATGCCGTAGGCCTGGGCGAGGTCGTCGCCGAAGCTCGCATGACGTGCGTACATGCGGGCCTTGGTCAGCGCCTGCGCGACGCTCCACCACGACACCTGCGGATCGGCCTTCGACGGCTTGTGCTTCTTCCAGACCTCCTTCTGCTCGTCGGGCGAGGCCGCCGCGATCGTGCGGAGCTGACGCTCGTCGGGCATGTCGCCCTTGGCCATATGATCGAGCATCGCCGGCAGCACATTTGCGAGCAGGCGGAGCTTCCTGACCTGCCGCACCGGCAGCGTCAGGGCGACGCCGATCGCCTCTTCCGTCCAGCCGAGGGCGACAAGGCGTTCGATGGCGCGCCACTGATCGACCGGGTTCAGCGGCTCGCGCGCGATGTTCTCGACAAAGGAGCGCATGGCGCCGTTGTCGTTCGCCGCATCGTCGACGAGCACGTCGATTTCCTCGAGGCCCGCGGCGATGGCGAGGCGCACGCGGCGCCGGCCGGCGTTGATGAGGAAGCCGTTGCCGCCATCGGCCTGCTGCGACACGACGGGCGGCTGCACGATGCCGACGGCCTTGATGGACGCCAGCAACAGCGCGTCGGCCTGCGGCGTCGACTTGGTCTGGCGCGAATGGTCGGGATTCTCGACGAGCGCGCGCGGATCGACTTTCAAGAGATACATGGGATGCTCCTTTTCGGGGTTGGCGGACCGCGCCTCGCGGCCCTTCCTCGTCTTCTTTCCGAAGACACCCCCCGGCCCGCGGAGCGGTCGGGCCGGCACAACTGCGGCCGAGCAGCCCCTGCCCGGCCGGACGAGCGGGGCCAACAGCCCTGCGAAGGACGACGGGCCGGGCTCGCGCAGGCGGCGGTTGAACTCAAGCGTTGCCGGCCTGGCCGATCTGCGAGCGGGCCTTTCTCATCATCCTTTTCTTCACGCCGCGGCGGCCTGCTCGCCGCCACCCTCGACATCGCTCGCCAGGGCTTCCTCCACCTCCGCCAATTGCCGACGCTTTTCCGCCAGTTCGCCGTCGAAGGAAGAATCGCCGTCATCGCGCGCCTGATAGGAGGCGAGCCTGCGGCGGGCATCGGCCAGGCGCTGGCGGTAGCGCTCGCGCTCGCCTTCGAAATCGTCGATCGCGTGCTCGAGACGCGAGATCGCGCCGAGCGGCGTGACTGTGACGGGCAGCTCGATCTCGTATTCCGATCCGGTGCGGAGCAGCATGGTGCTGTAACGATAGCCGTCACGGCCGAAGCGCTCGCCGGAATATTCGAGATCGAAGCCGCCGATCGACGCGATGATGCTCTCACCCTCCTGCTGAAGCTGGACGAGGGTCAGGATTTCCTTCATCAGCGCACGGCCGGCATCCTTGCGCTCGACATGGCGCGTGCCGGCGATCGTCGCCGCGAAGGCCTCGCCGCTCGTCGGTGTGAGGCGCTCAATATCCTCGCCGATCTCGGCGATGCGCCGGGTGCAGAACTCGATGTCGCGCTCGGCATCGCGGAGCTGGCGGCGCACCGCATGCTGATCGTCGATATGGGCGGCGCGCAGCCGTTCGAGCCGCGCGATGTCGGCCTCGAGCCCGGCCTTGAGCATCAGACGCTGGTCGCCCGATGCGATCGCCTTCGCCATCGCGAACTGGTTGGCCTGGCCTTCGCCGAGATCCTCCAGGCGCCGGATCGAGATGTCGCCGGACAGCGCGGCCGCGATGAAGCGGGCCTTGCGCTCATTGTTCTGCCACATCGTGGCGTCGAGCGAGCCTTCGGTCGCATAGGCGAAGATGTCGATGACGTCATGCTGATTGCCCTGACGCTCGATCCGGCCTTCGCGCTGAGCGATCTGCGACGGGAGCCACGGGACGTCCAGATGATGCAGCGCCTTCAGGCGGAGCTGCGCGTTGACGCCGGTGCCCATCGTATCGGAGGAGCCGATCAGGAAGCGAACCTTGCCGGCGCGCACGTGGCCGAACAGGCGCTGCTTCGCCTCCGACTTCTTGTAGTCCTGCATGAAGGCGATCTCAGACGCCGGCACGCCCATGCGGATCAGCTCGTCCCTGATCCAGCGATAGGCCGAGAAGCCGCGGCTCTTCTCCACGGAAATGGTCCCGAGATCGGAGAAGATCATCTGCGCGGCGCCGGGCAGCTCATAGGGCTTGCCGTCGGTACGCACATAGGCGTTGTCCGCGGTTTCCCGCCAGATGCGCAGCGCGTTGCCGATCATCAGGTTCAGCTTGTTGTCCGCCTCGTTGTCGTTGTCCGCATCGACAAGGCGGAGGTCGATCGCGGCATGGCGGCCGTCGGTGATGACGGAGAGCAGGATGTCGTCGCCGGGCTCCGGCGGCCGGTCGCGCATCTCGATCGCCTTGATGCGCGCATCGAGCTGGATCTGGTAACGCTTGAACGCCGGCGTCGGCTTCGCCGTCATGATCTGGCGCTTGCCGGTCGAGATCGCCGGAATCTTCACGTATCGGCGCAGGTCGTCCGCCGTCACCACGTCGGCGAAGGACCGGAACATGGCGATCAGCTCGGGGACGTTGACGAAGGTCGCGAAGCGTGTGACCGGCTTGTATCGGCCGGACGGCTGAAGCTCGAGCTCGGTCGAGACATCGCCGAAGGTCGAGGCCCAGGCGTCGAACTCGTGCAAGCCGCGCTCGAGGAGAGCGGCGTAGCCGAGATAGCGCTGCACCGAATACATCTCACCGAGCGTGTTGGTGATCGGCGTTCCGGACGCCAAGATGAGCGCGCGGCCGGGATTTTTCGTCTCGATGAAGCGGGACTTCACATAGAGGTCCCAGGCGCGCTGCGAGCCGTTCGGATCGACGCCTTTCAGCGTCGACATATTCGTCGCGAAGGAGAGCTTGCGGAACTCCTGCGCCTCGTCGACGATGATCTGGTCGACGCCGATCTCCGAGATGGTGAGGAGATCGTCCTTGCGGGTGGCGAGCGACTCCAAGCGCTCCTTCAATCCCTCCTTCAAGCGCTCGAGGCGCTTGCGCGAGACGCGGTCGTCGCTCTCGACCTTGGTCAGCAGCGTTTCATAGAGCTCCAGCTCGTCCTGGATCATCTGCTGCTCGAAAGCCGACGGCACGCCGATGAAGCGGAAGGCCGAGTGCGTGATGATGATCGCGTCCCAGGTCGCCGTGGCCGCCCGCGACAAGAATCTGGCGCGCTTGTCCTTGCTGAAATTGGTCTCGTCGGCGACGAGGATGCGGGCGTTCGGATAGAGCGCCAGAAATTCGCGCGCGGCCTGCGCCAGGCAATGGCCGGGCACGACGAGCATCGCCTTGGCGATGAGGCCGAGCCGGCGCTGCTCCATGATGGCGGCCGCCATCGTCATGGTCTTGCCGGCGCCGACGGCATGGGCGAGATAGGTCGCGCCCGCGGCGATGATGCGCCAGATGCCGCGCTTCTGGTGATCGTAGAGCACGAAGGCGCCGGACGCGCCCGGCAGCTTCAGATGCGAGCCGTCAAAGACGCGCGGCACGATGTTGTTGAAGCGGTCGTTGTAGGCGCGCGCCAGCCGATCCGTGCGATCCGGATCGGTCCAGATCCAGGTCTGGAACGCGGTCTTGATCTTTTGCAGCTTCTCCTTCGCCGCCTCGGTGTCGACGACGTTGAGGACGCGGCGCTCGCTGTCGCCGTCTTTGATCGTGTCGAAGATCTGCGGCACGGACGAATTGAGCGCGTCGGAGAGAAGCTGGCCGGCGTGCCGCCGCTCGGTGCCCCATTCCGACGTGCCGGCGGCGATCCAGCCGAGCTGGCGGGCCTCGACCGTCCACGACGCCAGTTCCGGCATGTGGTGGATCTTGATGTCCGCGCCCATCGTCTCCTTGACGAAGGCGACGATGTCGTCCGCCGGAATCCACGGCGCCCCGAGCCGCGCGGTGATGTCGGAAGGCCTGAGATCGGCGGGCTGCACATCGCGCAGCGCCGCGACATTGCGCTCATAGGCGGGATCGAGCGCCGCCGCGGCCTCGGCCGTCACGAGCTTCGACCTGACGGCGCCGGAGAGATAGGCGTCGGCGCTCTGCCACGAGCCGTCCGACGGATCGCGGAAGATGGCGCTGCCGAGCTCGGCGATCACGTCCTCGACATCGCGATGCAGCAGCTCCGCGATGTGGTCGGGATCGACATGGCCGCGCTCGTTGAGCACGACGGCCAGCGCGTCGACCGCGCTGGTGATGACGGGCGGCGCCGGCGGCGCGATCACGCGCTCGGTGAAGATCGGCCCCGGCCGCGCGGTGTCGGATTCGAGGTCGTAATCCTCGATCGACGCTACGAGCCAGCAATCGGGATCGTCGAGGAAGGGCTGGAGATTGGGACGGCGATGCGTCTCGCGGACCTCGCCGGTCTCCTCATCCTCGCTCGTGGAGACGACGGTCGTGTTGATCGGGCCGAAGCTGCGCACGAAATTCGACCAGGCGATCCGCAGCCTGACCTGCGCGTCCTTCCACGGCCGGTCGAGCTCCTGGCATTTCAGGACCTCGCGCACGGCTTCGCGGATCGGGATGAGCTTGCTGATGATGCGGACGTGCTTTTCCGGAATCCCGTCGGCGCTGCGGCCCTTGCGGACGGTGACGGCGACGGGACTGCCGTCGAGGACCTGCATCAGGCCGTGACGGGTATCGAGGAGGTAGCTTCCCTCCCGCGCCGTGAGGCTTCCGGCGCCGGACGCCTGCGCAGAGGGCGCCTCGCCCTCCGCATCGAAGTCGATCGGCTCCGGCTCGCCGTCATAGAGGTCATCCGGAAGAGAAGTGATCGCAGCGGCGAGCGCGGATTCGAGATCCGCGCCGGCATTTGGCAGGCAAGTGTAGGTCTCGCCGAAGGGGCCGGAGGTCAGCGCGTGCGCACCGAGCACCATGTCGGGATGGCGGGCGAACCAGCGATTGACGCGGATGGCGCCGTCGTCCGCGGTCGCGGCGCGCACCTCCTCGAGATCGAGCCAGGATAAGTCGCCTTCCGCTTCGCCATGCTTGCGCCGGCGGAAGAACAGCACGTCGACAACGACGTCGGTGCCGGCGTCGGCGCGAAAGCTGCCCTCGGGCAGGCGGATCGCGCCGATGAGATCGGCGTGCTTCGCGATCTCCTCGCGCGCGCCGCTGTCGGCCTTGTCCATCGTGCCGTGCGAAGTGACGAAGGCCGCGAGCGCGCCCGGCTTCAACAGCCGGATCGCCTTGACGATGAAATAGTCGTGGAGGCGCAGGCCGAGGGAGCGCAGCGCGCGATCCGAGCTCACGGTGCGATCGGAGAACGGCGGGTTGCCAACGACAAGATCGAACCGCGCCGGCAGCTCCGTGCGCGCGAAGTCGCCGGCAACGATGCGAGCACGCGGCTGCAGGAGCCGGGCGATGCGTGCGGTGACGGGATCGAGCTCGACGCCGGTGACGTGGGTGACGTCGCACAGCGCCTCCGGCATGAGCGCCGGAAACAGGCCGGTGCCGATGCCGGGCTCGAGCGCCCGGCCGCCGCGCCAGCCGAGCCGCTGCACGCCCGCCCAGATGGCGCGGACGATGAACTCCGGCGTGAAATGGGCATACTGCGTGCAACGCGCCAGCGAGGCGTAGTCGGCATCGTCGACGGCATCCTGCAGCTCGGCGCCGATCTCGTCCCAGCCTTTCGCAAAGGCCGTCTCGCCCGGGTGGCGGAAGACGCCATTGGCGAGCTCGGAGGCGCCGAAGCCGGTGAAGCGGATCAGCCGCTCCTGCTCATCGCGCGTGGCGGGCCGTTCATCGGCCTCGATCTCAGTCGCGAGCCGCACCGCCGCGATGCTGTCGCGGGCGCGCTGTTTCCAGCCCCTCGCCAGGCCGCGGTCGCCGGCGAGATGAAAATTGGCGCCCCGCTTGCGTGAATCGGATCGAGCGGGCCGCGCCGATGCGGCCGCCGGCGCCGCGGGGGACGGCGTCGACGGCGGCGGATCGTCGTCGGGATCGTCATCGCCGGTGATGTCGGCGGCGAAGGCGGTGGCGCCGAGGCCGAGGCCCGACGAAAGCGCGGTGTTTCCGAAGAGGTCGAGGGTGAAAGGGTCGTCCTGCGCCATTGGGAAAGTCCTTCTGCTGGGCGCGCGCGACCGCGCCGCCGCCGCGGAGGGCGGCGGACGGGGCGGCGTTGCGGGATTGACGGGAGGAGCCGGCGCGACCGGCCGGCTGCGGAAATGCGAAGCCGGGCGCGCGGCCGGGCTGTTCGCAGGTCGAGAGTGACGGCGCGGGGCTAAGCCGCGATCGTCTCGGGCAGATGCCGGAGCTGAATCGGCAGCTTCGCCGCGATCTCGGCGTCGCTGAGCTCGTCGAGCAGCTTCAGCACGGTGCCGTGCCGGCCGGCACAGACGAGCACGGTGCGGCGGCCGCGCATGGCGACGGGCCAGCGTTCGCCGGCATAGCCGCGATAGTCGTCATGCGTGCTCGACCAGATATGCTCGAGCCGTTCCTCGCGCGTCATGGCGCGGACCGGCCGCGACTCGCGCTCGATGATCGCGGCCTTCATCCGGTCGGGCGACGCGCGGTCGGAGAGATCGCAATAGCCGTGAAACCAGCGCTGGCGGCCGTCGATGACGAGCGCGAAGAAGATGCTGGTCACGCTGTCCGTCATGAACTCGCGCATCGCGAACATATCGGCGCGCATGAACAGCGGCGGCAGGATCTCGAGCATGTAGTCATGCTCGGCCTCGGCGATCTCGAACCACTCTCCGGCGAAGAGATGGTCGGCGTCGCCTGCGCCATAGGCGGGATCGGCGCGATGGCGGTTGAACATGCGGTACATCTCATGGCGCGTGGCGACGCCCTGGAAGACCTTGCGGATTGTCGGGACGGCGTGCATGGCGGCTCCTTTCAGCCTTGCGGGCCGAAGCGCGAGCGATCGCCTGATCCCTCATCATTTCAGCCCTTCATCACGCCTTCCCGCGGGCCGCCTCTCCGGTCCGGCGGGTCAAGGGCCGCGGCACGCGGGCGAAGCCTCCCTTGACGCGCCGGCCGGGCATGCGGCATCGCGCCTTCATTCCTCTTCTTTCCTCCCTTCCTTTTCCTCCTCCGCGAGACGCCGCTCGGCATTGCCGATCGCGCCGAGCGCGGCCTTGAACAGCGCCGAGCCTCGTTCTCCGCGAGATCCGTGGCGGCCACGACGGCGAGGCTCGCGGCATGGATGTCGTCGTCGCTCACCGCATCCGGCGACAGGCGCGTCAGCGCGCTGTCATAAACGATGACCTCGCCGATCATCGTGCGCACCTCGGCTTCGTCGAAACGCAGGAGCACATGGCTGCGCGGCGCGGCCGCCGCGGCGGCTTCATCGCGGAACTGCGCGATCATCTCGTCGGTCGCGCAGGATCGGATCGCGTCGGCGGTGATGAGGGTGGCCATGCCGCCGAATCCGTCCGGACGCATCCGCGAGCAGGTGAAGGCCGACGTCACGACGATTTCCCAGAGCGTTGACGATCGCCGCACGATGTCCTGAAAGATCGTCGCCCATGACGTCATGGATAGGTCGAACTCGATATGCGTGTCGGCATCGGCGCTCTCCGCCAGGCGCTCCGCGGCGATGGAGTCGAGTGCGCTGTCGATGCCGGCCGAGTCCCGATGCGCGGCGCGCAGCTCGGCGGCGTCGACCTCGATGCACTCGGCCGGGCTTTCCTCGGCGAAGAAGTAGAGCCCGTCGTCATCAGCCTCGGCGCTGAAGATGTTCGAGAGCACGAGGCGCTCGAGCGGCGTCATGGCGATGTTCGGAATCGTCGTCTGCACGACGGTCGGCACGTAGTAGCTGGCCATGTCGGCCTCCTGAAAATGACAAAGCCCGGCATTGCGGGGATGGTGGATGCCGGCGCCGGATCAGTCCGGATCGCGGGCGCCGGCGAGGATGGCCTCGGCCTTGGCGATCGCGGACACGGCGCGGGCCTGCCAATAGGCGCGATCCGACGCCTCGGCGCCGCTCAGCACCTTCACCAGGCCAAGCAGCACCTCGAAGTGATCGGCATTGCGCTGCACGGTCTCGCGATAGTGCGAAGGGACCGGCACGGACGGGCCGCTATAGGCGCTGTCACGGCCTTCCCAGACGCCGGTGACATAGGTCTCGCCGGCGGTCTCGTAGTCCTGCTTCTCGTTGTCCCAGTCGTCGTCCTCGACGGCGAGCCGGCAGGCCTCGGCGAGGCTGTCCGCCTCGTAGTTGCGCTGCCGATAGACCGGCAGGCGATAGGTGGTTTCGATCGTGAAGATGGGCATAGGAGTCGTCCTTCCCTTCGGGTGTTGAAGACACCCTCGGGGCGGCCGCCTCTCCGGTCCGGCGGGTCAAGGGCCGCGGCACGCGGGCGAAGCCTCCCTTGACGCGCCGGCCGGGCATGCGGCAGCGAGCACTCTTTCCCTCTCCATCCTTCTTCGGACTTCTCCCCAGCCCGAGCCGTCAGCGCGGCGGGCGCAAGGCCGCCTGCAGGTCCTCGTTCCAGTCGTCGCGCGACGGCCGCAGCCGGTCGTAGCCGCAGCCGGCTTCCCCGGCGATGGCGCGGATGCGATCGCCGAACACGTCACCCTGCAGGTTGCTATCGGTCGCGGCGACGAGCAGCACGCCCGGCCGGGCGGCGAGCGCGCGGATCGCCGCTTCCGTCGCCGGCGACCAGCCGCCGCCGGTGCTGACATAGAGCGAGCCGTGGCGCAGGCCCTCGATGGCGGCGAGGCTGGTGGCGTCGATCGCCGCCTCGGTGATGCAGA
>MDTD01177167.1_pt1 | contig 37990 bp, 32 predicted proteins | sample 811221 | NCBI WGS metagenome assembly MDTD01 (sample SAMN05326646, study PRJNA326480) | marine metagenome | isolation source: seawater | place: Pacific Ocean: South West | collected 2011
CTTCTGTGAAGTCAGTGGTGCAGATGTGCGCGAAGTGGCCCGAGCGGTCGGCGCCGACAGCCGTATTGGCCCGAGATTTCTCAATGCAGGTCCCGGATTCGGTGGCAGCTGTTTCCAGAAGGACATTCTCAACCTGGTGTACCTCTGCCGTCATTTCGGCCTTCCCGAGGTGGCCGATTACTGGGAGAGTGTGGTGGCGTTGAACACCTGGCAACAGCACCGTATTGCCCGGTTGGTGGTCGAGAAGTTGTTCGGCACAGTGACGGGGAAGCGCCTGGCGATTCTTGGTTTTGCCTTCAAGGCCAACACCAACGACACCCGTGCGGCTCCGGCGATTCGCATTTGCTGTGATCTTCTGGAAGAGGGCGCGCAGCTTGTTATCCACGATCCCAAGGTGGCGGCCGATCAGATTGCTCTAGATCTGAATCAGGAGCCGACCTCTCAGTTGGATCGGCTAAGTGGAACCGGCAGTTGGGCTGAGGCCGGAAGCGTTGAGGATGCCGTGGTGGGGGCCGATGCCGTGTTGGTGCTCACCGAATGGCAGCACTACCGCGAGCTGAACTGGTCGGATCTGGCTGGCAGGATGCGCAAGCCGGCTTGGGTCTTTGATGCAAGGGCAGTCGCCGATCCTGCTCAGATCAAGGCCGCAGGCTTCAGCCTCTGGCGCGTCGGCGACGGAGAGGATTAATGGCACGAAGTGTTTTGGTTACAGGCGCGGCCGGTTTCATCGGCGCTGCCCTGAGCCAGCGTCTGCTCCAGAGGGGAGATCGGGTTATCGGCATCGACAACCTGAACGATTATTACGATCCCTTTCTAAAACAAGCACGATTACGGCAGATCGAGGCCGTAGCACTACCAGGTGCCTGGCGGTTTGAGCGTCTACCGCTTGAAGACGGCGATGCTCTGTTGGCGCTTTTTGCAGAAGAAGAACCGTCTGTTGTGGTCAACCTGGCTGCCCAAGCCGGGGTTCGTTATTCCTTGGAGAATCCGGCGGCTTACATCCAAAGCAATTTGGTTGGTTTTGGTCATGTGCTCGAAGGCTGTCGACACCATGGCACCGAAAGTTTCGTGTATGCCTCGAGCAGTTCGGTGTACGGGGGGAACCGCAATCTGCCCTTCCATGAGCAGCAGCCGGTGAATCATCCGGTGAGTCTCTATGCCGCCAGCAAAAAGGCCAACGAGCTTATGGCGCACACTTACAGCCATCTTTATGGCTTGCCGGCAACAGGGCTCCGCTTCTTTACGGTTTATGGACCTTGGGGGCGTCCCGACATGGCCCCAATGTTGTTTGCCCGGGCGATTCTGGCGGGCGAGCCAATCAAGGTGTTCAACCACGGCAAGATGCAGAGGGACTTCACTTACATCGACGACATCGTTGAGGGAGTGCTGCGTTGCTGCGATAAGCCAGCCACGTCCAATACTGTCTTTGATCCGCTTCAGCCGGATCCCGCCACGGCGGCGGCACCGCATCGAGTTTTCAACATAGGAAGTTCCCAACCTACGGATCTATTGCGATTTATTGCATTAATGGAACAGGCCCTAGGCCTTGAAGCGATCAAGGATTACCAGCCGATGCAGCCCGGAGATGTGGTTGCTACAGCTGCGGATACCCATGCTTTGGAGTCTTGGATACATTTTAAGCCTTCAACATCGATTGAAGTTGGTGTTGAGAGGTTTGTAAATTGGTATAAAGATTTTTATAAATTATGACAATCCTTTGTCGAGCTAAAGCAAATATAATTGGCGTCGCTGCTTGTTTTATTTGGGTAAATCTAGTTGTAAATTTTTTGAAGTAATGTTTGAGCAATTAGAGGGTATTAATTGCTAGCAAATTTCCAGTGTTTATTTTTTGTTAATCGAGGTTAGAGATTTAAAAGTTTAGCAGCAATCGAGTACCCCATCTAAGTTCGTCAGAACTAACTAATTGCCCTATATCGAGTATTGATGCTGCTGTGCTTGCATAGATATCAAATGAAAAGTTGTCTGAAGCGTGCCACCGGATGCCAAGAGTTGCGTTGCTTTGGGTTGTTTGATTCATTGCGATATTGGCCTCGGGAACAAGTTCCATTTTTGGTGTGAGTTGAATATTTGAACTCAGGCCTATCCCCAATAAATTTCCTATTCCGCTCCAAGCTAATTTGGGGTTAAAGTTAATAGCAATTTTTTTGTTTAATTCCAAAGTTGCCATAGTTTCAGCGAATACATAATCAGGTGCTCTTTTGTTCTTCTTATCCACGGCGCGCCCCATGCTGATGTAGCCACCTCCCCAAAATGGCGCACCTCTGAGCGGGCTAAAGGCAACACCCTTGCCTCCAATTCGCCAGTTCCAGGAAGAATGTCCCGCAAAGTAGCGAGAATGTTCACTACTTTGAGGGACATTTTTATGTGAGCCTGAGCTGAAGAGATTTAGTTGGATAATATTTGATATTGAATAACCAAAAAAACCATTAATGTTTTTATTATTATCTGCATTGATCCAAGCAACTTTTGTTGTGTCAGAAGGCACCAAAGCCGTGTTTACCGTTAGCCCTCCTTTGGCAAGAGTCTGCTGCCTTGGGGTTAATGGAACTTGGGGTGTATCTGCTGTACCAGGTGTGTACACAAAGCTGGCGGAATAGCCCAAGCGGTTGTTCGACGGCAGCGCGAGCAATCCAGTGGCTGGTGTTGTTCCAAAGCCATTGGTGACGATCCCCTGGAGGCCGATTCGCGGGTTGAGATCCCAGTTGATGCCCGCTGAATAGATCGGGACGCGTGAAAATTGCAGATCTGCATTAAAGCTGTTGGTCCCGCTTCCGATGGGTTGGGCAAGGCTGGCGGTCAAGCCCAAATTAGGGAATGGTTGGTACAGAACTCCTCCACTGATGTAGGGGTTCGTTCCATAAAACGTTCCAGCTCCACCTTGGCCTGAACCTTGCTTGGCAGGAAGAAAGCTCACACCGGGCGTAAAACTGAACTGCAATTGATTACTGGCTTGCCAACTAACTGGAAGGCTTAGGGATCCGACGATGTTGCGGGTAAAGACTCGGCTTCCGGAATCATTGAAGATATTTGGGCTTGCATCGTTCCCTGCATCGGCGAACGAGTCGTCGCCACCACTCCCCACCTCCCAGCTCTCGATCGATCCACTGATGGCCAGTTTCCAGTTGTTTCGATTCAGTGCTTGCCAACGGGCTGCAGCGCCGTAGCTCTGCCAAAAATTGCCTGGCCTTTTAGCGAATCCAGTCAGTGGCGCGTTGAGCGGGTCATCAGCTTGGCTGGCAAAAAAAGACAGCAACATGCTGTTGTTAATGCCAAGATCAAGGTTTACCAAATAATTTTGATTACCAGTGCCTGTGTCGCTTTCGAAGGGAGAGATTATTCCAAAGGCGATGCGCCACTGTTCTAGGGGCAAGGTTTCGGCTGTGGACACCAAAGGTGAAAGTCTCAGCAGTGGTTGGTAATCGCTTGGATTAAGAGGAATGATCTTTAGAAGGGCTTCAGCTTCCTCCAAGCTTGAGGGTGGAATGACTACCGAATCAGATTCGGCTTCTGATGGAGGGATCAACTCTTTGTCTTTAGCCTTAAGCAGTTCCCAAACCGTTATCGATGTGGGTTGATTTTGCTCCTCGTTCTCAGAGACAACCTCCCACTTCAATGCAGGATTATCAGGCTTCTCTGAATCGGAGTTGATGGTCTCCCAGATCGCAGGAGAGGGTTCTACCTTGGGAGCATCGATATTCTTCCAAAAAACTTCTGCTTGTGCTTGCCTAAGCTTAACCTCACTTAGGCAAATAGTCAGGATAGAACTAACAAATAATGCTCTGATCATTCTTTTTGGCTGATGAAGTTTATTGTTCACCCCAGATTTAAGTCAGGATCAAGTAATATCCAGCCAGCCAGAGGAGACCCTTGAAGAGAGAGTTTTTGGCGTAATTGTGAAAGTTGTGTGCGTGTTGCAGCTCCTGTTGACGTCAGCAAAAGCTGGGTTGTGCACCGACTTGTTTGGCGCAGGTCAGTGCTGACCAGCAGCTCGCGATCTCGGAGGGCACGCCTGAGTTCTGTGCTGAAGGTTCGAAGTTTCTCGTTCGGGATGTTTCCGATTGGTATCAGCGCAATAGCACTGGTTCCGGGCGCTTTAGCCAGCAGACCTGCGGCAAGCAGGTCTGCTGCATCGCTCCACGTGCTTCCATTGGTGGCAGGAAGGTGTTCGATAAGCGGACATGGGATTAGAGTTTTTAACTCTTCTTTGCTATAAACGAGGCCCGTACGGCGGTCTAACAGTAGGGCGACTCCACTTCCTCCAACAAGGCCAGCGAGTAGTCCTAGAGCTACCATTCGTTTTTTGCGGGGACCGACAGGTTTGTCCAGAAGAGTTGGGTTGGAGATTAACTCCCAAGGGTCCTCTTTTCGGGCTTGCTCAAGTGCCAAAATCTGACGTTCGGATTCCAACTTAGTTAGGGTCGCTTCGTCGCGTGCTGCTGTGCGCAAAAGCTCTCGATATTTGATTAAAACGCCTTTGGGTCGTTCTGTTGATTTAAGGCGAGCTTGTGCTACAGAACGTTTGGCGTAGAGGTATCCATAGGTTTGCCGTCTAAAAACCTCAATAAGTTGTTGTCGGTTTCTAAGTAGTGTTCGAATGGACTCATCTTGATCGGTGAACTTTGCTCGCAAAAGCGCTAAGCGAGTGTCAATCGCGTCAATCTGAAGCGGTAAATTTTGTGATGCTAACTCTGGAAAGGTTCGCCCGAAGTGCATCAATGCTTCAGGATTATCATCTAGTTGATTCAACTGTTTCAGCTGTTCGTCAATATTGCGTATTTGATTCGAAGCAGTAATTCGTATGGCTTCGATATTTAGGGAACTCTTGATTTCAGTATTATTGGCTCCTTCTCCTCGTTGTGAGGATAAATTTTGTTCGATGCCGTATTCCTGCGCTGTGCGCAGGGATTGGACACTTTTCTTTCCATAAATCTCACTTTGTTGGTCAAGGTATTTGATGGCTTGTTTGATGCCACGTTCACGATCACGACCAGAATACTCTTGATAGGCTCGAGAAATTTTTTGAATCACAGGGAGCACTAAATCTTTATCCGTATCTCTGTAGGCCAGTTCTAGAACGGATGTACCTTTAACTAACTCAATCTTGAGATTTTCAAGCCAATCCGAGTAGCGCCACTCTTGCGTATCAATTCCTTGTTGTTGTTTCTTCTGTTTTACGAAGTCAAATACAGGTTTCAAGACTGAAGGACTTTCGAGGATTTCGACTTCTGTCAGGAGTTGATTATCGCCGCTACCAGTTCCAATGAGTTGGGATAAGCCTGGATTTGTCTGGAGCAACGAGCTGAACTGAGATGAAGGCGATTTATCACTAGCTAGCACGATTTCGAACTGGCCTTCCCAAATCGGTTTCCTCGTAAAAGCATATATACCTGTCAATAAAATAGTTGCAGCGGTAAATTTTGCAATTAATGCTTTTCGACGTCGTAATGTTGCGAAAACTTGTCTTAAGTCAATCTCATCATTGCCTTGAGGAGCTGATGGGGTATCTAGTTGGCTTGACATAGGACTATTTCCCATCGAAAATGGAAAAGACTGAATAAACGCCAATTATCGGAAGTGTCAACTCATTAAGGACTTCGACACCACTACTCAAAATAGAATCGTTTACTCGTATTAAATCGCCAGATGAAAGGACAGGATTGCTTTTGGAATCTGGTTCTGCTCCAGGTTCGTAGGCGAATATTCTTCTGTCTATGGTTCCTTCTCGTTCGAATCGCAGGAACTCAATCTTCCCTTTTATCAACTTAGTTCCTCCAGCTAGGTAAATAGCTTGATTCAGAGTGCCTCCCTGGGGAACCTTGATTGAGCCTGGTATGTTAACTCGTCCGCTGACAAATACCTCTATGAATTGTGGATTTAAATTCGTTTGACCAGCTTTTAGTAATTGATCTCGCAGAATAATCGAACTTTTTCCAACGTTTAAGGTATCGCCATCAAATAATCGTATATTCTGCGATTCATTTCCTTCGGTTATCAATGTAATAAAGTTTAAATTAGTTTTTATTCGGCCACCTCCAAGCCCCTGAGCGCGTTTTCGGATCACTTGCACCTGGGAAAGGTCAGAGTAAGGAGTGATGCCTTGTGCGCTTTGGATTGCGTCGAACACGGTGGGGAACACCGCCGAGAAAGTGCTCAGTCCGCTGCCGCCGGCACTGGCTCCACCGGGGATTTCTCTAAGTCTGGGTCTGGCTACATCAATACCTGATCCTGACTGAATTTGCTGTATTTCAGCCGATTCAGACAGACGACTTAGCTTATTAGCGCCTCTGAGGGTGTAATACCCCGGACGTTTCACTTCACCGCCCACATAGACGCGAATGGGCCTGTATGTAACTGGGCGGATGTAGAGCTTGGGATCACGTACATAAGTTCTGAATTGCTGCGTTAGGAACGCCCGCAGCTCCTCTAGGGTCAGCCCCTCAACATAAAGGGCACGCAGGCGCGGTAGATAAAGAGTGCCGTCGGGGCCAATCGTGAAATTGCCGCTTAGCTCTGGCAAATCAAGTATCTCGATCTGAAGGCTATCTCCTGGGCCGAGGATGTACGCGTCATAGTTGACATCAGCGCGCTGCTCAAGCTGTAGATTGTTGCTTGCGCTTAGCTCCAATACGACTTTCGATGCATCATTGCCGGAGATGCGCTGTGCACCCACCAGAGGAGCCTGAAGGCAAAGCGCTAGAACTGTCAGCGCTGAAAGCCCTGTAAGCCTGCAACTGGAATGGATCATTGCCTTGATCATCAAGCGAGGATATGTCATGCCTGCATGCAAGACATGCATTGAACGGACGGACTTACTTTTGGCCCGACTGAGTCTTGACATTTGAGGTCGGTTACCCAGTTGCCATCCCCTTAATAGCTAAAATGCCACCCTCCATATGCTCCGCCTGATGCTTTCTATTCCTCTGTGCTCCGAGTACAGTATTTAAACTGAGTTTTGTCCTGTGGATCGTCTCCACCAGCGAATGTCTCAGTAATCTATAGATTTTATCGATCCATTGCCAGTGTTTGATCATTATGTGGTTGATAGCTCACCTACCTTGGTAGCAGGCGCTATTGGATTATTTGTTTATTTCACAAGTGTATGTAGCTGGCCTCGTTACTACATGTTGCGTCAACGATAGCTTTTGCTACCCGATTTTTCTTGCGATCTATGCCTGAGATTTGCTATGTCTATAGCGTTGCGATTGAGCTGTACCAGCTTGTTTTTGATATAGCAGCTATATTGAATCCAAGCCCTACATCCTTCAATGCATTGATATCTATGGCAATGTGTTGTGAGTGCTGCCTTCCTTTTCTTGGCCGTTTCGCGTTCATGCATCACTGTAGAGATTCTGTAGGAGTGACACCTCGATTGCTTAATGTTGATCGTAAAGATATTGTGCTGCTCCAGCCTGCTTATAAGATGATTAATAATTGATGTTATTAAGCCAGCTGTTTGTATATGAACTTTGAAGGCTGTATTGACCTTACTATTCGGCAATTTTTAATGCGTTAGCATTGTTGTCTTACTCAGGTGATGAGTCCCAAGAAGACGAGTCTTTTTCAATATTGCGTTGACCGCGTTGGGATGCTTTCTGTTTCGCGATGTACCGGCTGTGGATTGGCCTTTGGTGAGTTCACTGCTGCAGTGCAGGTTCAGGGATGAAAGATAAGATGAAGGAGACGGCTTGTTTGATGAAGTTTCCACACCCTTGCATCCTAGATTCAGTTGTCCAACGGTCGTCTGGGTGACGCTGTTACAGCCTGCAGATGCCCTCTTGAGTTCCAGGCTTAAAATGTCCACACTGCTTGATGATTTCGCACAGTCGAAGTCCAAACATCAACCAATGCTCCAACCAACCTCCCCCTAGGCGCTTTTTCGGTTTTTCCTTCACTTAGGTCATTACCCCGCTAACTCCTTCATAACAATGCCCACTTCTGCGTCCAAAATCGCACTGATCACTGGCATCACCGGACAGGACGGTAGCTATTTGACAGAGCTGCTTCTGGAGAAGGGGTACCACGTTCATGGGATCAAGCGTCGTGCCTCCTCGTTTAACACTTCCCGCATCGATCACCTTTACCAGGACCCACACGAGAGCAACCCCAGGCTCACCCTCCATTATGGAGATCTGACGGACAGCACCAACTTGATTCGGATTATTCAGCAGGTACAGCCCGATGAGATTTATAACTTGGGCGCTCAGAGCCATGTGGCGGTCAGTTTTGAAAATCCTGAGTACACCGCCAACAGTGATGCGCTCGGCACTCTTCGGATTTTGGAAGCGGTACGGATGTTGGGACTTACAACTAAAACGCGTATCTATCAGGCCAGCACCAGTGAGCTCTATGGCCTCGTGCAGGAAGTGCCGCAGCAGGAATCAACACCTTTCTATCCTCGCAGCCCTTACGGTGTTGCCAAGCTCTACGCGTACTGGATTACGGTTAACTATCGCGAAGCCTTCGGGATGTATGCCTGCAACGGCATCCTTTTCAATCACGAGAGCCCGCGCCGCGGCGAAACGTTCGTCACTCGCAAGATTACCCGCGGTCTGGCTCGGATCAATGCGGGGCTTGAGCAATGCTTGTATATGGGCAACCTCGACTCTCTGCGTGACTGGGGCCACGCTCGAGACTACGTGGAGATGCAATGGCGCATGCTTCAGCAGGAGGGGCCTCCAGAGGACTTTGTGATAGCTACGGGTCGTCAGGAATCGGTGCGGCGCTTCATTGAGCTAGCTGCCTCTGAACTGGGATGGGGAGGCATTGAATGGCACGGAGAAGGTCTACAAGAAACAGGAAGCCGTGTCGACACTGGCGCCATAGTGGTTCGAATAGACCCCCGTTATTTCCGCCCAGCTGAGGTGGAGACACTGTTAGGTGATCCCAGTAAGGCCAGAAGGAAATTGGGGTGGACTCCCACCACGACCCTAGAAGAATTGGTGTCTGAGATGGTTGCTTCAGATCGGGAGGACGCCAAAAAAGAGGCTTACTTGAAACGTGAGGGCTTTGAGGTTATTGGCTCTATGGAAAATCCCCCGACAAATCCTGAAGCGATTAAAGCTGTTGGAGGTGCAGGATGAGTTCTCTTATTACTCCAGAAGACCACATCTTCGTAGCCGGTCATCGAGGTATGGCGGGCAGTGCTATTTGCCGAGCATTTAAGCGTAGCGGCTATCACAAACTGCTCACTTCCACTCGATCTGAACTTAATCTGCTAGATCTTGCTGCTGTGCAAGCCTGGTTTGCTAAGAACAAACCAACGGTGGTGGTACTTGCTGCAGCCAAGGTGGGTGGAATCCAAGCTAATAATAACTATCCTGCAGATTTTCTGATGGAAAATCTAAAGATTCAGACGAATGTTATCGAAACTGCCTGGAAGTCTGGTGTTCGACGTCTCTTATTTTTGGGTAGCAGTTGCATATATCCGAAGTTTTCTAAGCAACCGATAAAGGAAGAAGAGCTGCTGACAGGAGCACTTGAGCCTACAAATGAATGGTATGCAATCGCAAAGATTGCAGGTATTAAGTTGTGTGAGGCATTGAGAATTCAGCATGGTTTTGATGCTATTAGTTTAATGCCAACAAATTTATATGGTCCTGGCGATAATTATAATTATCAAAACAGTCATGTTTTACCTGCAATGATCCGTCGTTTTCACGAATCAGTTGTCAATAATGCTCCTTCTCTCACCTGCTGGGGATCAGGTAACCCACATAGAGAATTTCTGCATGTTGATGATTTGGGAGATGCTTCGGTTTTTGTTTTAGAGAAATGGAATCCTGCTTTAAATGATAATTTATATCTAAATGTAGGAACTGGAAAGGATTTGACGATAAAGCAATTATCTGAATTGGTTGCTAAAGCCACTGGTTTTGAGGGTAAAATTCTATGGGATGAATCAAAACCTGACGGGACCCCAAGGAAACTACTTGATGTTAGTCGTCTAATACAACTTGGGTGGCAGGCTCGCATCCCTTTAGAAGATGGGCTTGCCAGCACAGTAACTGACTTTCGTAACCAGATCTCTCAAGACCGGGCAAGACTTTGATCACGATGAAATTTAATTCTTCGCCTCCAACCTATTTAGTAATTCTTTATTCCAGGATCACCGCCTAAAATTATTAATTTAAACTATTATCTTCAATTTCTAATTAACTGCTTATTAATTCTCTTGAAATGAAGCTATTCTCTTCGGAAATACCTCTCTTAGACTTTTTGCCATTTCTTAGCAAAAAGCGGAAATTTCAGCTTGTTCTTCTGCTTTTTTTGATGCTTATGAGTGGTATCGCAGAACTGGTTTCATTGGGAGCTGTTATTCCATTCTTGATTGCCATCAGTGATCCTAAGTTGCTGATGGATAATGAAGTCGTAATGGGCTTAGTTCGTTGGCTAGGGATTAACAATGAAATTACCATCATATATTTATCGACCTTTTGTTTTATATTTTCTGCAATTATCTCTATGATTGTTAGGCTCGCTAATTTAAAATTTAATGGACTTTTGCCGGCAGCAATTGGAGCAGATTTAAGTTTAATAGCTTACAAACGAACACTCTCGCAGCCATACTCTGTCCATTTATCGAGGAATACAAGCGATGTTGTTGCAATAATAACAACACATGTAAGTAATACGGTTGCAGCATTAACGAATTTTCTGCAAATGACTACATCTGCGGTTGTAGCTTTATCTCTTATAACGGTATTAATGGTTTTTGATTGGCAGGTTGCTGCAGCAATCGGTTTAGTCTCTGCTTCAGCTTATGTAGTCGTCGCTAGGACCTCACGAAAAAAATTGTTTGCGAATGCAAGGAGGTATTCCGAAAATTCTAAAACTCAGATACGGTTAATTGTTGAAGGGTTTGGATCTATTCGTGATATATTATTAGATTGGTCGCAAAAAGCATATGTGGACGCTTATGAAAGGATCGATAGGCCACAAAGACAAATTGTTGCTCAAAATAATTACTTATCATTTTATCCTAGATATATTTTAGAAGCGATAGGAACAATTTCTCTAGCAGCAGTTGGTCTATTTATAATCTTGCAAAGAAGAACCGACGCTCCAATTGTAGCAATCCTAGGAACTTTTGCATTGGGCGCTCAACGTATCTTGCCAGCAATGCAGCAGATATATGTTGGTTGGTCGACAATGAATGCGCAGAGCGAATCTATTAAAAATGTCCTGTCATTAGTTAATCAGCCGCCCCTTGAATCAATTCAAAAAAAAATACCTCGTGCTGGTAACTTTGATTTGCATCTTAAAAACGTAAGCTTTTCCTATGATGGCCGAAAAGAAAAAGAGGTTGTCAAAGGCATTGATCTTTTTATTCCTCACGGTCAAAAGATAGGGATTATAGGCGACACTGGTAGCGGTAAGTCAACATTAATAGATATAATAATTGGTCTCCTTAAGCCAACAAAAGGAACACTTTTTTTGGGCAATGTTGACTTACATAATCCTACATCGTTAAAGTACCTGAGGGGCTATCAAAGTCTTATTTCGCATGTGCCGCAATCAATTTACCTGACAGATTCACCAGTTAGTCAAAATATCGCCTTTGGGGTACCTCCATCCGAAATAGATTTGACACGAGTAAAGGATTCAGCATCTAAGGCATTTATCAGTGAATTTATTGAGTGTAGTGGTGGCTATGATTTTGTTGTTGGAGAAAGTGGCTCAAACCTGAGCGGAGGTCAGCGGCAAAGAATTGGCTTGGCCCGAGCTTTTTATAAGGAATCAAAATTTCTTGTTTTGGATGAGGCAACAAGTGCGCTCGATTCTAATACAGAAAGAATAGTGATGGAATCAATACGTTCAGCTTCATCAGCCATTACAGTGATAATAATTGCACATAGGCTCTCTACTTTGGAGATGTGCGATAGAGTTATTTCCATCAAAAATGGAACTATAGTCGATGATGGTTCACCTGAAGAAGTTCTTAAAGAGTTCCAGAAATAATTTTTCGTTTTTACGAGCTGTTTATCCCGCAAGCAAATATATTATATAAATAGGAATTATTGCTTCTAAATCATTCTTCAGGCTTAGTGCCGCTACAAAGCTCATCTATGTTAAATTACTGCTAGCTTCTTAAGCTTCATCATGCTCACCATAGCTCATATAAGGCCTCTTGGTTACAACGTAGGCAATCATGCGATTGCATTTGCAATACGTCAATTGCTGTTCAAATCTTTTGGCAGACTAGTTTCTATTGTAGAATATCCTGCTTCTTCGAAATATGATTCTATTAATGCAGGTATTACTAAGTCTACGGTTCACGATATAAATAGATATGCTGATGGCGTCATCATAGGTGGTGGTAATCTTTACGAGAACGATGAGTTAGATGTTCATCCAGGAGCGTTAGCAGCCCTTCAGCCACCCCTACTTCTTTTCTCAAACTCCATAGGCAGAATCTACGGAAGGAAGGGTCGCTTGATAATGCGTTCTGACGCGATGTCAGAATCAAAGCTTAGTAATCTTGTTAATGCATCATCTCTTTCGTATTCACGAGATAGTCATACTCACCAATATTTAAGTTCTCTCGGATTGAAAGATAATTTAGGCTATTGTCCTACGCTTAACGTCAATGATTTTTCAGATTGTATTCCATCACTACCTGCTATGGAGAAGCCGGGGACTCTTATATCCGTAAGGACTCCAAAGCAAATGAATATCCCTTTTAGGCATCAAGCGAAAGTTCAGGATGATATCGAGATAATCATTCAACATCTCAGAAAGTTGGGCCACGACAGAATCCGAATACTTTGTAATGATAGTAGAGACCTCGATTTTGCAACATGTTTTAAATCATGTAATGTTGATTCTATTTATACTGATGATGTCTATCAATATTTCTCTCTTCTAAAGCAAGCACGTATGGTGGTAAGTTATAGATTGCATGCTTCTCTACCAGCACTTTCTTTCGGACGCCCAACGTTAAATATTACCTACGACGAACGAGCCACATGTCTTTTTAATGATTTAAACCTAAGTGAATATACAATTAATATGATTGAAAATTCTGATAACTTTAGAGATGTATTGATCGCAAAGCTGTCAAAATTGAGTGATTTAGATTCGGTTTCCGTCTCGAGTACAAGTGCTTGGAGTAATGCATGTAAGTTACATTCAGAAATTTTTGACAACTTTAATGAGCTTGTTAGGAACTATGTTGCTAGTTAAGTGTTGTTTTGATTAATATTGTTTGTATAGCTTCTGAAACTATTGGATTAGGCCATTTATTCAGATGCAAAGCGATATATGATTACTATTTAGCATCAAGTATACCTTGCAGATTCTTTCTTGATGGAGATGACTACTCTTATAATATTGCTAAAAGACTTGATATTAACTATATCTCACAACTGCCCTCCACTTCTAAGACTGTTGTTGTTGATGGGTTGTCTTTGTCGGAACAACTTTCTGATTGGGTCAAGTGTCATCCACTGAAGATATTAGTGTCTCCTGTCTTTGATAAGCCGAACATCTTTGATTATCTTCTCGTAAGATATCTGTCCAATAAAGCTAAATATCGATTCACAGGTGTTTCAACCATAATAGACTCATCATTTTCATTCGTTACGTGTGCTGATATCCATCCGATTAGATTACAATTCAAAGAACTTACTCTAGGTATCTGTCTTGGTGGTGGCGGTTTATCATCTGATATACCGACAATAATCGATGCACTCGATCACATTGATATCGTTAAAAATATAAAACTTATAACTGGAGAGAATTATACATATGATTCTTCTAAAATCACAACGTCGCCTTTTATAGTTGATCCATGGAGTTTCCTTGACGGAATTAATTGCTTTATTGGTGCTGAAGGAAACTTAATATCGGAAGCACTTTCGAGAGGTATTCCAACCCTTTCCCTTCTCTTGGATACTACAAATAACAAAAACTATCATCTGTCAGAATTGGGAATCCTTAATACTGCAGCACGAAATCCATTGGACAAAAATGCTATAGTTAAATGGTTGTCTGACCTACAAAACTTATCCGATGTTAATCGTAAAATAATTAAAAATATAAATCAAGGTACTGCCTCCGCCTTGCCTCGTCAAATTCTCTATTTAGATCAATTAAGCTGATTAATTTGAACATGTCACTCATTGAAGTCATCGCCGAAGCTGGAAGCAACCACAATGGTTCTCTTGATGCTGCCTTTAGGCTTGTTGATATAGCAGCAGATTCTGGGGCGAGTTCAGTCAAATTCCAATTTATTGACGCCGCAGGTTTATATTTACCAGCATATCCTGTTCCTGATGGTTATGTTGATAATAAAGTCTTTAATCTACGCAAAAAAGAAGAAATTGACTTTGACTCTTGGAAGTTAATCTGGCAGCATGCTAAGTCACGCTCAATCAATATATCTGCTTCGGTATTTTGTAGGAATAGTATTAATATGCTGAAGCAGCTAGGTGCTGATTATGTCAAAATTGCCTCTACAGATTTGACCAACCATCATCTAATTGACTTAGCATGCCAGAGTTTTAAGAGGGTCATAATCAGTACAGGAATGGCCTCACTTGCTGAGGTGCTATCAACATCAGATTTTGTCCGCAAAAATCATCCAAGTACCGAAATCATATTTATGCATTGTGTATCACTATACCCCTGTGATCTTGCAGAGTCTAATATTGGTAGAATCGATGCCTTGTCTCAGATTCTCGGTGTAAAAATTGGATATTCAGATCATACCGAGGATACTTATTCTTCCTTACTTGCGTTAGCTAAAGGTGCAACAATTTTTGAAAAGCATTTTACTTACGATAAGGGTGCTTCAGGTTTTGATCATCGCCATGCCATGGCTCCTACTGAATTAAAGACATATATTACAACCCTTAATCATTCTTTTGCATCCCTTAACTCAAAACCAACAGATCCATCGCCACGCGAGGCTATTTCAAAAATTAGAGCTAGACGAGGAGTTTATGCATCCCGTGATTTGCCCGTAGGTCATGTCCTTACAGAAGATGACTTGTTATATGTAAGACCTAGTACTACATTCAGCTGTAATTCACCAGACATGTTTATTGGCATGAAAATCAACCATAACATTAGACGGTTTTCAGCAATTGGCTTGTCCTCAGAGATTGACGACGCCCATTCTAATTGGGAAGCAGCCAATAACTATTGGAATAACGAAATGAAGGAGAAAAAAATGTAACCCAACTATGACTTTACCACTAATATATGCTCGCTCTGACTCATCGCGCTTACCCGGAAAAGTACTAAAAAAAGTTCAGGGAACCCCCTTAATAGATATTATTTTCAAAAGACTATCTGACTGTAATGTTGAGTCTCCAGTATTGGTAACAACTTCTAGGATTATAGACAATGATCTTGTCAACTATGCTGAAGGTCAGGGTTACCGCGTTTTTAGGGGAAACCCTTTTAATTTAGTCGAAAGAACTCGCGAAGCGCTTGACTTCTTTCAACCAACAAGTTTTTTGCGAGTGAATGGTGATTCACCTTTTCTCGATGCAAAACTAATTAATTTTACAATTAATACTTTCCCAACTTATTATTTTGCTTCTAATCTATTCCATCGAACTTTCCCTTATGGCGTCTCTGTCGAACTCATAAATACAAGTTTCTATATTGATTCGCTTTGTCATGTTCTGAGTAACGAATGTGAACACGTCACCCAGCATCTTTATAGATACTACCCTTATAAACGATTTGTGAGTATCATTCAAAATCGGGATGACAGCGCACTTAGACTAACTATCGATACGAAAAAAGATTATTCACATATTAATTCACTATTCTCTCAAATTAGCCTCACGTCAAGTTATACATCAGCTTTGGGGTTGCCCTCTACTTGCTATAGTTCGTCTATTATTAGTTGACTTGACTTAAGTTTATACAATGAAGAAAACAAGCCTTACAGAATTACACGATCTCATCGGCAAATCAGGAGTAGGTTCTGGAGACACGGTAATTGTCCATGCCGATTTACGTAGATTTGGACTTATAGAAAATAATGCGAGAGACTTGGTTGCAATGTTATTGAGTATTGTGGGGGATACAGGCACGATAATCACTCCTAGTTTTACATTTAGTTTTCCAGATATTTTTGATTTAAAGAATTCAGTATCTACTACTGGCTCTCTAACAAGACTATTTAGTTCTCATCCAGATGTCGTTAGGGTTCCTGATGGCATGACATCTTATTATCTGATTGGTCATAATGCCAATCGATTTATCTCTAATTGGACAAATACTTCCTACGGCGAGGGTTCAATACCCGATCAGATTTGTTCGGCCTCTGGAAAAGTATTACAACTTGGCACAGATGTTTTATCACATATTCATTATCTAGAAGAAAAGGTAGGTGTTCCATACCGCAAAATTTTGCGATTTGAGGGACTTATCGTTGATGGCAAAGATAAATATCCCTCTTATACAGATTTTTATGCTAGAGTCAAAAAGGTTGAAAAAATTATTCCAGATCCTATCCGGGTTTCGTTTTATGCTAAAATTGATGAGTCAATGTCAACAAAATCAATAGTAAGATCGTTTGATGTTGATCATTTTTTGGAATTCTCTATTCCAAAGCTTTTAGAGAATCCCTCAATCCTTGTACAGACTTATGATTAGTTCCGAATCATTTGAAAACTTCTTGAGTTCAGTCTCAGGTTTACTTTCCATTAGTATTGAAGACCTGAAGGAATCACCTTGTGATCACAGTATGAGTTCAAATGCTTTATGGGATTCCCTTAGTCATCTCGCTATAATGTCTGAATTAGAAGAAGTTATTGGAAGTGAACTTTCTATAGAACAAATGCAGCAACTTGATGATATGAAAAAAATATTTGATTTTTTAGATGAACAATGAGCGAATATCAGACATCATTTATTGTTAGGTTTTGCGACAACCTTTTTGACGATAAGCCTCATGACGATGATCTGTTTATAGATTCTGAATCCTTTAAGCTCTCCTACTCTAATCTTTTCAAGTATATTTGTTTATTTTCAGATCATACTTGCTTTAGAGAAAATAACTCCTTCTATTTGTCTTCTAAATGTTCTTATGTCAATATAGTATCACTTGTCATAGCTTTCTCGCTCGGATTAAATCTTAAAATTATAAATGATAAAGATAATGAGATTGCCAATCAATCTTTTGATCTAGAAGCCTATTTATCACCATTTCTTGCAAATCAAGATTTTGATATATTTACATTTGATTGTTCATTGATCAGAGCGCGTCAAATTTTTGAACAAAACTGTTCTCGATTTTCTTTGACCCTCTTTACTTCAGGTTCTACTAGTGCACCGAAGCCTGTAACTCACCCTTTCTCATCATTGGCTTATCAAGCTGTATCTGTTTCTGAAGCACTTAGTCTTCGAAATACAGACAGACAGCTGGCCTATATGCCAATTAGTTATATCTATGGTTTTTCCATTTTAACCACAGCATTATACTCACGTTCTTGTCTTGCTATATCTTCTTTTGATTTGAATGAACCTGATTCATTTTTTAGGCAACTTTATGCTCTAGACATTACTGTATTTTCTGGTATTCCGTATGTATATAATCTCATTTATTCTAAGTTAGGTTTTTCAATTTTCAATACATCAGGTCTACGTATCCTAACCCAAGCTGGAGGCCCCTTGAAGCCTAACCTAAAGCAAGAAATTCTAAAACAATGCCCTAACATTAATTTTTGGATTATGTACGGACAAACTGAATTTGGTGGTCGAATTTCTCAATTTAATCTTACGGACTCTCCAACTATGATTAATTCTGTTGGTGTTCCTTTACCTGGAACATTGGCTTATATATCTTCTGTCGAAGAATCCTCTTTCGAAGGCAATCAGTTTGAAGGTGACATATATATCAGTTCACCTTCATTTTCTGATTCATATAGTAAAAAATTAGATACTAAGGTTATCGACGGAATTTATTATTATGCAACAGGTGATATTGGTTATATTTCGGAAGGATATCTATTTGTAACTGGCAGAAATAGATCTTTCTTGAAGATTGCAGGCAAGAGGATCAATGTTAAGTCTATACAAGACAAGATATCTGAGATTAATGGTATTGATGACTGCTTTCTTTTCTATGTAGATCGCAAGTATCCTACCTTTTTAATAGGTTTAGTAACTAATTCTTTTGATAACTCTTTAGCTCAAGCTGAATTGAAGTCTATCCTGATTTCAGCTTATAGATCAGATAATACCCTTGTTAACGATCTACAACGTGTTCCCTTTTTTACTTATGTCATCAAAGGAGATTTGCCTTTACTCCCAAATTCTAAATTAAATCTTGCTAAACTTGAGGAAATCATTTCAAACCACCACTATGAAAAAAAATCTGTTCATATTCGGCTGTAGTGGTGTTGGTAAGTCAATCATCGACACACTAGATCGTCTTGATTTATTAAATTCTTTTGATGTTATCTTTGTAGAAACAGACCCTAAATATTATGAATCTCTATTCTATAAGCATTTCCCTGTTATTCCTCAGTCTAAATTGTTAGATTATCACCCTAAAGATCAATACTTTATAATTTCTTTTTTCAAGCCTTCTAATCTCTTCACACGTCAATCTCTTTTTGATGAGTTAATTAATAAATTTTCAATGTCTCCCTTTACTGTTGTTGATCCAACGGCTGTAATTTCTAGATCCGCTGATATAGGATCCGGAGTTTATGTTGCGCCAAGAGTAATTGTTGATGCTTCATCTAAGATTGGATCAAATAGTATTATACTATTTAATTCAGTCATTAGTCGCGAAGTTTCAATGGGAGATAATTGTTTTATCTCTGCCTCAGTTGTTCTTAAAGGGTCGGTTACTATTGGTGAATCAGTTTTTATTTCAGCCGGTTGCTTAGTGACTAAAAATATTGATGGACCAACATTTATCAATGCTGGCTGTCTAATTAATAAAGCTGTTGAACCTTTATCAGTTGTCGGCTCAAAGACTGATTCACTTGTTATAAACTTGCCTTCATCACCTGATTCTGCAACCCGCAAACTTTCCTTTCTTTATCCATGAGAATCAATCATTTTGGTCTTGTTGTAAAGTCTCTTGAAAAAAGTCAGGATTTTTATTGTACGCAACTTGGTTACACAATCAAAGTGCCGAGGATTCATGTTTCTAACCAACAGGTTGATATAATTATGCTTGCTAATACTTATGGTGGCCCAGATCTTGAGCTGATCACTCCTAATGGAGATTCATCTCCTTCGGCTACCGCCCTTGCTAAAAGACTCGTTTTAAACCATGTATGTTATGAAACTACAGATTATGAACTCTACCTTGAAAAATTCAAATCTAAAATAGTTAGGCCTTCAATGCCAGCTCCTGTTGAGTTGTTCGGAGGCGGAAGAACGTTTTTTGCATATTTAGATTCTGTGCTCACCGAATTTTTGGAGATCATCAAATGACACTCTCAATTTCTGAAATCAAATCGATTGACGAAAAACTTTTTTCTCAGTCTTTGTCCTTAGCCCGTGAAGTATTTCCTTTGCATCGAAGTATTACAGGGGTAGGTATTGATCAAGCATTTTCCTTGATATCTCAATCAATACCCTTAAATATTGCTGAGTTTCCTACTGGTGAATTCGTTTCTGATTGGCAGATACCTCAGGGATGGACATTTACTAAAGTCAGTATTGTTGATACCTCGACACTAGAAGAAATTGTTTCATTCCAACACCCGCTTCGTATTGCCTCTCATTCTATTTCTGTTAACGAGGTAATGCTTGGGGAAGAACTTTCAAATTATATTGCTGTTTCTAAAAAGTATCCAGAACTTCTCCTTCATCGTTATTGTTATTATAATGATAAATGGTCTATCTCTCTTACGATGGACGAATTTTTAAAAATCAACAAAGAATCGACCTATAAAGTTTCCATTGACTCATCTAAGTATGATTCTTCTTTAAAAGTTGGAGAGTCTGTTCTTAAAGGAACTTCGTCTTCAAAAATATTCTTACTGTCTCACATCTGTCATCCCGCACAGTTTAATGACGGTTTAGTCGGCGCACTTTTAAATGTTTACTTATATAATTTCATCTCCGCCAATTATTCTCAAACTCATCATAATTATCACTTCTTATTCTTTCCGGAGACTATTGGATCTATTGCCTATTGCTCGGAAAAAAGTAAGCTTGATAATGCTTATTTTGCTCTATTTTCCGAGATGACAGCACTAGATCAACCTTTACACGTTCAGCAAAGCTATAATGAAAAAGATGATATCAATATGTTAATCAAGCTTGCCGCTCAAGATCTACAGATTCCTGCAAAATTTAGTCCTTTTTTGAAAGTAATTCGTAACGACGAAAAAATATTTAATGCCCCAGGTTTTGATGTTCCCGCTGCCAGTATAACCCGTGCGTTGGGTCCAGGAAATGATGACCATCCTTTTTGGGGTTATCACACGAATCATGACACAGTCGATAACTCTAATATTGAATCTCTCCAAGAAGTACTTTCACTATATCAATACCTTATTTATATCGTTGAGAATGACTGTCTCGTTACACGTTTGTTTTCTGGGATTCCTATGCTATCCCGCCACGGATTATTCGTTGATCCATTGGTAAATAGGCCAATGTATAACAGTCTTGAAGCCATTGTATGGCTCATTAAGGATCCTGCTACAATCTCATCAATAGCTCATAAGCTCAACCTCTCATTCTGCGAAACTCATCAGCTCTTTCTTGATTGGGAGGCTGAAGGCCTAGTTTCTCTTTCCAAATACTAATTTTCCTGAATGTCGATTTTTAGCAAGTTCTTTCGGTTACTTTATAAATTTTATCTTTTCTTTTATAGAAAAATTAGGTATTATCCGTTCATCAAATACTTAAACACGGAAGTTCCGCATAAGTATCGCGATCTCCTTCTTTTTACTTTTACCAAGTCCTTTTTGCCTGATGAAATCCAATTAGGTAAAAAAATTGAATCCTTCCGTTCTGAAATAAAAAAAATTGATAAGCCTATTTCTTCATATGGATCACCTAGAAGTGGCAGTCCACTTTTTGATACTAACGGTGTTGTTCTCCCAGGCATTCTTAAAAAAGGTTACTCACACAATTTAGCCAAAACAGGCACAAATGTTTTCGGTGGAGTCCAACTAAAAAAAATTATTGAGCTTGTTCAGCAACCTTACGTTCTCGAATTAGGTACCAATACTGGATTATCTGGTTGTTATATTCTCTCTGCACTAACACAACCGCACCTGACAACAATCGAAGGTTCTCCTGACCTGTGTGAAATCGCTGATTCTAATTTGTCTAGAGTTTCTGATCAATATGATATCCGAAATGAGATGTTCCAGGATTCCATTAATTATTTTACATCTGCTGATAAAAAATTTGATATAATCTTTATAGATGGTCAACATGAGGAGAAGGCAACTCTCCTTTATGCGGATCTTGTTAAACCTATATGTAATGATTTTTCTATCTTAATATTTGACGATATTTATTGGTCAGAGGGCATGAATAATGCCTGGAAAAAAATTGTCTCTTCTGATTCCTTCTCATTAACTATAGATCTCGGTACTAGAGGAATTGCTATTCTAGACAATAGTTTATCCACTAAAGAGCACTTCTCAGTTACCCGTTTCACCGGTAAACCTTTATTTAATCGTCCCGGCTGGTAGTTACCTATTTCTTTTTCATGGCACAATCTTATTTCTATATATTATGATCACTAACGTGTCTTTTAAGCAGTTTCTTAAGTCAAGCCTCTTTACTACTCGCTCTTTTCTACAAGCTCCTGCCTATTTTGCTAGGTTAAAATCTTTATCTATAAATCCAGACTCTCTTCTAATTCTTGCCACACTTCCACGGTCTGGGACACATCTTTTACAGCAGCTATTAGCAAATTCTTTTCACTTAAGATATTCCGAATCTCGTGTAAATACGCTTCTTTCGCTTGACAAAGTCACTGAAACTTTCCCAAATAATTGGCATATATCTTACTTTAATTACCATAAGTTTCCTTTCCAGGAAACGTCAAATCTTAAATTTAATAAACCATCCAATATTTTATCTTCTTCTTTCTTTGATGACGTTACCAGATCCCACTCGATCTATCAGAAACCGCTTTTTATTCGTTCCCCTCTGATCCATCTCCGTCGTAACCCACTAGACTATTTTATTTCTCTGTTTAACTATAAATATAAGAAGAGAGGTCGAGAAACTAACCTCATCCAAACACCTTTTGATGTCTATCTCCGCTATCGATATTATTATCTTCGAATGTATCACTCTTACAAATCTGCTACTTTAGTATCTGATCAGCGTATACGTATTTATAACTATGAAGACTTGATATCTGATACTGCATCTGTTCTTTTTTCTATTTCTCTTTATCTTGGGTTGGATCTTAACCAAGATCAGTGCGCATTCGTAGCGGATCATTGCAGTATAAAGTCTGTACTATCCCAGGAAAAATTGGGTTATACTGTCAATCCAACTGCTAATAGACTGACTGGTAGTTTTACAAACTCTGGTAAGATTGGTCAGTGGAAAGAGTCTTTTTCTGATTCTCAAATAAATCATATATTTGACTTTCTAACCTCTAACAACTTTGTAACCTCTGATTTTCGTTATGAGTGATTTCCTCAAAAAGGCAGCGAGAGCCTGCATGCCTTACTCAACTGAAAAACGTAGAGCCCTCTTGTTTTCCCTTTACTCTTATTTTAATCCTCTTCACTCATCTAACCTTTGCATCCTAGCTACGACTACCAAAACTGGTACTCATTATCTCAGGTTAGCCCTGGCCTTTTACTTAAATAGTTACTTTGATTTCAATCTTCCAAATAATGAGAAGCTAATAGACCTAATCTTTCCTAATTCATGGCACTCTTCATATACTTATCTTAAGAAAATTGTTAAGCCACATTTTTATCATTTATCGTGCACTCTTCCGTTTTCTGATCTTCCTAGATCTCATCTTCCTTACCAAAAAGTTTGGAAAAAGCGTAAGGTAATCCACACTTTTCGTAATCCACTCGACCAAGCAGTTGTATCTTATTTCACTAAATATGATTTAGATAAGTCTTCTACATATAAATCACCCTTTGAATTGTTTGTTGCCAATATTGTTTCTATCGTTAACGAGTATGAATCATTTCGTGACCCCAGCCTTAAGCAGGTTTTTCGTATTCCATTTGAGGATCTTCTTAACAATCACAGAACGTTTTCATATCTTCTATCATTTCTGCACTTACCAGTAGATTATGCCATTATTACAAATGCCATATCATTTGCAAATAGTTATCCTTTAGCTTATCTTGGTGCTTTTGAGAAATGGCAACGTCCTGATTATATTTCAACTCGAGATCTTGATTCTTTAGATTCTTTTGTTCATCGCCTACAGAACGCTGGCATGAATTCTGCAGTTGGTTCTTACAATTTGTATTTCACATCAAAGCAAATTTGTCAGGCTAAGGATCTTCTCCTGCAGAATTCGGCTTCTATGGCCTCTTTCTACAATTTATCTGAGTCATGAAACGTGAGGGCTTTGCTGATAGGCTTTCGTTTTATTCTGGTTCATTTACTCTTGATATCTATACTCAAACCTTACGACGTTTTCTTCGATTTACTCTATTAAATACTTCCTTAGGTTCTATCATTGACGCACCAATATCGTCCGATCTCTTCAATTCCAATCCCTTAGCGCTTTTGCTTGGTGAATCTAATCGACTCGTAAAGCGTTACCCCCTCATTCATGACTTAGTTCATTCATATAATATTTCTAATCATCTATTTTCTCCACAACTTCTTCGTTCTTCTTACTTTAAATATATATACTCTAGTTATTGCCAAGAACCATATATTAGAAAATTGGCCGGTTTAAAAAATTCATATGAAAAGACGACCAGAGTTCTCAGGCTCAACCATTTTTACATTAGTAACTCATTTTCATTCGTTGGCGTCAGATCATATCTTGAGCGATCATCTCTATCTGCATCCTCTTACGACTACCCTTTAACTATCAAATTATCATCTATCAATCATCCATTCTCGTATCTTCAATTAGATGGCAGCCATCGACGGTCATTAGCTTTATACCATGGGTATGAATCAGTTCCATCACTATGTCTGGAGTTCAGAGATATCAAATTACTTGCTCTATCGACCGAAGACACTTATATTCGTCACTTTTGGCCTCAATTCGAATCTTTCTTGAAGGAGACTCATCTTTTTAATTTTGATTAAGGATTTCTAACATGAAATATCTTTCCTCTTTCCGCCCAAATACTACCTTCTTGGGCATCCTTGATGACATCTTCTCCCCATTACGTGCTGCCCTTTCAGTTCTCAGCTTAAACCCTGAGCATTGGATTAATTTTTCACCTGGACAAAACACAAAACCACATTTCGCCCGTCTCTCCTCCAGGCCTGCTGTTTCCTTTTCTTTTGGGCGTTTTCTTTTATTTTTACGTTGGTTATTACCTTCTATCATCCTGAAATTCAACCCATATTACTCCGCCCCTTCTGGACACATTTTAATTTTCGCTGATACCGTAAACCAACTGTCTGTCTTGGATGATATATCCCATGATTTATCTTCTGCGACATCCGTTTGTTCCCTCTATAAACTCCCTCATGACCTCCCCTCTCATTGTAATACGAACTGGAAGCCTATAAAATTCCCCATTTCTCTTTGCTTATTTGCTATACCTCTTTTCTTGCTTCGCTTTACCTCCCTTTTTCGTAACTTATACAGTATTGATAAACGTCTCTTGTCTTGGCGTTTGGATGGTTTTTTAACTATTTATATCTGGTTGCCATTCTTTTACTTCTATTTATCGCAAACTAAACCCTCTTTTGTGCTCGTTAGTAATGATCACAATCCATCCACTCGTTCCCTCATTGAAATATGCAGACTCTTAAAGATTAAAACTGGATATGTTCAGCATGCTTCTACCAGTGCTCGGTTTCATCAGTTACAGTTTTCATATTCTTTTCTTGATGGTCTTTCATCCTATGAGTCATATTTAAGTTGTGAAGGTAGACTTTCTCCACTTTCATCTACTGAACCCAACAGACATGTATTTCTTACAGGTATCCAGAGAAATCTTTCCTCTTCGTTAAGCACCTCCAATATTATTGGTATTGCTTTTAAAGAGGCTGATGGCGTTAACGAACTTGTGAATCTTGTTACCTATCTCCTACCTCATTTTCAATATTTTGATATCCGTTGTCACCCTGCTACCTCCCATTCGACGATTGTGTTTATCCAACAAAGTCTTAATTCCAAGTTCGTACGGGTTACTAAAGCTCAGGATACTCCTGTTGGCCAATACCTAGCATCTTTACGTTGCTTAATTGCAGGAAATAGCAGTATCCATCTTGAATCAGCTATCTGTTCATGTCCATCTATATACTTTGAACTTAAACCGCAATTCTCGTCTGACTATTATGGATTTGCGAGGAAAAATATTTGTCTTTCTTCTTCTTCCAAATCATCTCTGCTAGCAATACTGTTAAATATCTTCAGCCCTAATTACTGTTTCTCTCCTAATATTGAATCCATCCAATATTATTCTGCAAGTTTTGGTACGAAATGGCAAGGTAAGGAATCTCAGCTTGTATCTTCCCTTATTCAACAATTATCCGCAGGGAAAACCCCTTCCAAGCTCTGGGGTTATCGTCATTTTAGTCCACTTCCATGACTATATTATTCTATATTATTTTTGCGATATCCATTTTAGTCTTCTTGTTGCGTAGGCGAGCTCTAGACTTTTTTACTTTTTTGTTTGTTGTTACTGTCTATTATTGTATTCCACTTTTTACTGGGATATTATATGATCCAAATTCACATGAAATTATATCTATTTCTCCGCTTGCTTACTTTTTTTATGCAATTTATTTTTTAACTCTTTTGGGCTTTGCTCTACTCACTGATTTCTCTTCACATTTAGTTATTCCGAGTCGTCATACTAAATTCTATTATAGATCGTATGCAAATATTCTTTTTTATCTATCGAGTTTCTTTTTTATCGTCGTCTTGATGCAAAACCCAAAATTTATGATCCCATCTGATCTCGACAACGATCTAACTTCGCTTGGTTTTTCCTATACATTATTTGTCTTTTCCTCCATACTTTTACTTCTTTTTTCATGCTTGTCTGATTCTCGACTTTTAACAACAATATCCTCATTTTATATTTTAACTACCCTAAGTGCAGGCAGTCGTGCTTACTTTTCACATGCCTTAGTTTGTGTATTCTTTTATATCGGTTCTAAATCTAAGTCGTTTTCTTTTATCGAAAAGCCCCGGTTCCTAATTGTTGGCCTCTTTTCTTTTATCTTCCTTTTCTTTTTTAAAATTGCCTATCCATTTTTATTGGCTTTGGACTTTCCTTCTTTGTTTAAAGCCCTCACAAATTTTGAGGAGATATCCCAACGATCTTTCCAATGGAGTGAAAACTTTGCCGTAATGCTTAACCTCAACTATTCTTTAGTCAATTTAAGTCCTGATATAAATTTTCAATATTTTCCAACTTTTATTGTAAGCTCACTACCATTGATCTCTGATTTTGTTGGCGACACATTTGGTTTAGACGTTTATTCATACTCTTCAATTCTTAAGACTAGTGTATACCAGAATGTTTCCTATGGTATGGCTTCCTCTCACTATGGTCAGCTCTTCTATCTGCTTGGTCAAACTGCCTTCGTTGCACCCTTTTTATTCTTTTCCCTTGTATTCGTTCTCAATAAACTTACTATGTCCCTAAGACGTGATTATCTATTTCTTGTTCCTTTTTTGTCAGCAACTGTCGTATCTTATCTTCGTGTTGAATTTTCTGGCCTGCTATATTTCTTTTCGGCATATATCTTTCTTTATCTTCTCGTTAGGTTGTTTCATCACGTCTTTCTTGAAAGCAATCTCTAATTTTAGTATCCTTACTTTATCTTTTTCATTTACTCCCTCATTTATTTTTTTTTACGAATATTATGTCCCCAAGTAATATCTCTAACCAGCGTCTTCATCACATTGACGGTTTAAGATCTTTGGCAGTTTTTGGTGTCTTACTATTTCATGCCTTCCCTGATCATTTCCCGAATGGATTTCTTGGCGTTGATTACTTTCTCGTTATTAGTGGATTTGTTGTCAGTAAGAGAGTTCTTTTCGACACCTCTTTTGCTTTTATCCGCTTCCTCACATCTCGCTTCCGACGTCTCTACCCTCAGTTACTTATATGTATTTTGTTAACCACTGTTTTAGGATATTTTTTACTCCAGCCAGACTATTATGAAAACCTTTCTCAAGCATCGATTGCATCTCTTTTTGGCTTAAATAATATTCTTTTATTTCTAACAGGAGGTTATTGGAATCTATCAAATGACTTTAAACCCTTATATGCTACTTGGAGTCTTGGTTTAGAACAGCAGTTTTACCTATTGTTTGCAGTATTTTTATCCTCTATCCCCTCTAAGCGTTATATATATCTTTTTTCTTCTCTTTTCTTTCTTAGTTTTTTACTTTCGTTTTTTACCTCTCAATTCTTGCCTGAGGCTAACTATCTACTACTACCTTTTCGTCTTTGGGAGTTTTGCCTAGGTATCCTCCTTGTCAATTTCTATCAGTATATCACTCGTATCCCTCGGCTTATTCAATGTTTTTGTCTATTTGCCTTGTTGCTATTTATGTTTATACCTTCCCCTCTTTTTTCAGCCTCTAACCTTTCTCTAGTTATTTTTCCTCTTCTATGTTGTGCTGTTGTCTTGGCGTCTCCTCCACTATCCCCATCTTCTAGATTGCTATGTATTTCTCCACTGCCATATATAGGCTTATCAAGCTATGCTATATATCTTTACCACCAGCCGATTCTTGCATTTGCTAGGAGTCTATCCTTTTCACCATTGCCAATTAATCTTTATATAATCCTCGTATTATTTAGTATTTTAGTTGGAGTTGTTATGTATGAATTAATAGAGGTCAGGTTGCCATCTTTTCTAATCAGTCCGTCCACTCTTAAATACTCTTCTTTTACTATCTTTATATCCTCTATCTTTACTTTAAACTTCCTTGCGGCTTTTACTGTTTATGTTAACCAAGGTCTTTTTGCACTTAGATTCCCCTCTCTGTTGGTTAATAATTTACCCCCTTTGGGTTTCCTTGGCGGTAAAGGATATACGGATATCCCATTGCGTTACCTTGAAAACTCCTTTACTTCAACTGCCAACACTCGTGGTACAGACATTAATGTTTTATTGATTGGCAATAGTAATACCCGTGATCTTATCAATACACTTCAAATTGTTTCTTTCAAATATAAAAGTTCTAACATCCAATTCTCATATTTTAGAGACATTTTGTCGTTTTCTAAGTCTTCCTCTTTTGATTCTATTCTTTCTAACACACAAGTTGTTGTTCTGCAAAGGGACCGATTATCTTCTAATTCTCTTCCAGATTTTTTAAATCTACCGTCTCTTAAAGTTATTGTTTACTCAAGTCCTGGCCGTTATATTTATAACGTCAACCCCTTTTTCTTGCTCTCTCCAACTCGTCGATCATCTTTGCAATTATCGACTAACTTAAGCTGTGATAATAGTTCTCTTTTCACGGTTGTAAGTAGTAATCTCGCCGTACTTGATCCTCAGTGTGCATTCTTATATAAACAATCTGTCGTTTTGTCTGACGATAAGAATCAGCTTTTTACATTCGACGGTATTCATCTTTCCGAAGCTGGGGCGGAATTTTTAGCGGACAAACTTTTAAATCACAAACATTTTATGAAATACTTGACGGGTAGAACTCGTTGAAAGTCCTCCTCTACTTCTGTCTTTGTATTTTATATTCTTATTATCAGTAATACCCTTTCATCCTATTTTTAGCTCCTTGGCCTTTTTATTCTGCTCTATTTACCTATTCCGATTATTTCCCTTGATTCGGGTACTGTTCTTCTAACTCTTACTTTTGCTTATTCCTTAGGGAGTCTGTTATTCTTTTATTGTCTTAATCAATTCTTCTAATATACTTTTATGTCGACTATTGAAATTCCTTTGAAGCTTGCTTTGCTTACCTCCCGTATGTCTCCAGCTGCTGGTGGTCTCTCAGTTTCTATACCTAGCCTTGCTTCGGGTCTTTCTTCTTATGAGGATTTTGATGTTTATTTGATTGGTACCCAAGATCCTGCATGTCCCAACGCTTATAAGGATTGGGCTGCCCAAGTTACCGCCTTTCCTGTTTCTTGGCCCCATCAACTTCAGCGGTCATCTGGAATGGCTGCAGCGCTTAGTCGTATTCAACCCGATGTTGTCGATGTTCAAGGTCTATGGGGTTGGTCCTCTCACGTTAGTTTTTCTCACTGGAGGCGAACTGGTACTCCATATGTAGTAACACCACGTGGGATGCTTGACCCATGGGCGTTAGGCAACTCCAAATGGAAGAAGAAGTTATTTTCAGCGTTTGTTGAAAATGCTCATCTTCGTAATGCCTTTTGCTTACGTGCAACTGCCAACCTAGAGGCTGAGCATTTTCGTGGATTAGGACTTACTCAACCAATAGCTGTAGTACCGAATTCTGTTGAAATACCTCCCTTGCTTGAACGTTCACCCTCAGAACGTCGAAAGCTTCTTTTCCTTAGTCGTGTCAATCCTAAAAAGGGCATTTCCCTTCTACTGCAAGCCTGGTCCCGGCTTGAGTCTATCTTTCTAGATTGGGATTTGCTTATTGCCGGTATCGATGAGGATGGTTACCAGGATAAGATGCAGCTTCTTGCTAAGGAATTAAAACTTTTGCGTGTAAACTTTGTCGGCCCTTTCCACGGAAACGCTAAACATAATCTTTACCGTAATTCTGACCTTTTTGTCCTTCCTACATATGCTGAGAATTTTGGCCTCGTTGTTGCTGAAGCTTTAGCGCAGGAGGTCCCTGTTATTACAACCACTAATGCACCTTGGACTAGTTTAAATTCTCGTCGTTGCGGGTGGTGTATCGATCTTACTCTTTCTAATTTAACTGATATCCTTTCACAAGCAATGGCACTCCCTCCTTCAGAGCTACAAGCAATGGGTTCTCGTGGTCGTCGCTTTGTTGATGATGCTTTTTCTCCTGCTGTGATATCACAGCAAATGCGTCAGCTATACTTGTGGGCAGTCAATCGATCTTCTAAGCCTGATTTTATTTATTTCTAATTCTTGCTTCGCTTCTATTTCTAATTCATCCTTCAATTTTCTATCCTTTATTTCTTTTTGTCCCCTCAAAAGCCTTGCCTTTCTAATTTCTCCCAGCTTTTAGTCTATTCTTTTATCATATTTTCTTTCACTATTACTGCTAATTAACTCTTCCTTTTTGTTGTCATGGTTCTGATTCTCGGCATTAATGCTTTCCATGCTGATTCTTCTGCCGCTCTAGTCTGTGACGGCAAAGTAGTTTCCGCATCCGAGGAGGAACGATTTCGTCGCATAAAACATTGGGCTGGCTTTCCTACTAAATCAATATCATCTTGTCTTGCTGATGCGGGTGTTTCCCTTTCTGATATAGATCATATAGCAATCAATACTCTTCCAAAAGCTCACCTCTGGCGTAAGGCACTTTATACTCTTCTCCACCGTCCTAGTCCTCGTTTTTTACTTGATCGTTTTAGAAATAAGCGCGAGCGCTTTAGCCTTGAATACCAACTATCTTCTGCTTTCCCTGGAGAATCTACAAAGGCCCGCTTCCATTTTATAGAGCATCATTTGACTCATATGGCTTCGGCTTTTTACTGCTCGCCTTTTGAGAGTTCCTCTGTTATTTCAGTTGACGGTTTTGGTGACTTTGCGAGTTGTGCTTGGGGTTCGGGCCATGATAATAACTTACAGCTTGATGGTCAGGTCTTTTTCCCGCACTCATTAGGTGTTTTCTACACCGCTATCACACAATATTTGGGTTTTCCCAACTATGGGGATGAATATAAGGTTATGGGTCTGGCTCCATATGGCCAGCCCAATTACCTTGACACGCTAGGTCAACTGATAGAGCTGCTACCTGATGGACGTTTTAAACTAAACTTGCGCTTTTTTACTCATGCAACAGAACGTTTGCAACATCAGTGGAGTTCTGGCGTTCCTGTTCTTGATATACATTATAGCTCAGAATTAGAAAACCTTCTAGGCCCTGCTCGTCAGTCCGATCAACCATTAGAGCAATATCATAAAGATATTGCATGTTCTGCCCAGGCTTTATATGAGCAAGCTTTCTTCAATATGCTTCGTTCACTTCATCGTAGCCATCCTTCGGACTATGTTTGTATAGCCGGTGGGTGTGCAAATAACTCCGTTGCTAACGGGAAAATTACATTAAAGACTCCCTTCAAGCACGTCTACGTACAGTCTGCTGCCGGTGATGCGGGAGGCGCACTTGGAGCCGCCCTTGAGGTTTGGCATCAGCTTGGCCAACCTCGTTGTAAACCAATGGGTCCTTCCTATCTCGGCAGGAAACCTTCTTTAGGTGAGATTGAATCTTTGCTTGCTGAATATTCGGTTGCTCAGCGTCTCGTCAATGAAGGGTGCACTGTTAGCCGAATTGGATCTCTCGACCTTCCCGATGAGGCCACTTTCCTAGACCAAGTTAGTGCTGCTATTGCTGATGGTTTAGTAGTTGGTTGGTTTGAGGGGCGTATGGAGTGGGGGCCTCGCGCTCTTGGTCATCGTTCGATATTGGGTGATCCTCGCCGATCTGACATGAAGGAAATTTTAAATATCAAGATTAAGCGTCGTGAATCTTTTAGGCCTTTTGCACCATCAATATTACGTTCAGAGGTGACTAACTGGTTTGAGCTTGATGCAGATGTCCCTTACATGATGCAGGTTTTCCCCATCCGAGATGAAAAACGTTCCATTATTCCCGCTGTTTGTCATGTTGATGGTACTGGGCGCCTTCAGACTGTTACCCACGCTGACAATGGCCGTTATGCTCGTTTGATCCAGCGTTTTTATGAAATTACCTCTGTACCGATGGTTTTAAATACCTCTTTTAATGAAAATGAACCAATCGTTTGTACACCACGCGAAGCACTTGATTGTTTCCTTCGCACTCGTATGGATCTTTTGGTTCTTGATGATTATCTTATTCAACGCATTGTCGGTTGATTATGAATCACCCATCTTTGCTTATAGTTGTCCCGACGCTTGATTCTTATACCCTTTTGCCCCGATTGGTTCAGTCTCTTCAAGCACAGACTTGGCCACATTGGAGGCTGCTTTTTATTGATGGCCCTTCTTCCCTCGAGCACCGTCGATGGTTATCACAGTGTTGTACAGCTGATACCCGTTGTCGGTTAGTTCTACAAAGCAAGACTCAGCCTGGTATTTTTGGAGCTATGAATCATGGTTTTGCCCTTGCAGCTCCTGAGGATTGGTTGTTGTTTTGGGGATCCGATGATTGGGCTGCATCTAACGATGTCCTTGAGTCTGTTATGAGCTTGATCGAATCAAGTCAACCCAGTCCAGATCTCATTGTCTGTCATGGTCGTTATGCCAATGCTCACACTTCTTCGTTAGGTCGAATTACCACCTTTAAGCGTTTAGGTTTACTAAAAGCTTCCTCCTTCCGACGCGCTCTTTTCTTTGGATCTACTCCGCCTCATCAAGCCACTTTTTTTGGTCCTGGATCCCGGTCAAGACTTTGCAGCTATTCATCATCTTTTCGTCTCTCTGCTGATCTTGATTACTTCCTTCAAATTAGCTCGCATTCTGACTTACTAGTCCACTGTATTGACACCGAGCTTGTACATATGTCGGAAGGCGGCGTTAGCGGACAGCAGATGAAGCGACGTCTTCAGGAAGTTCGGTTTGCTTATTGGCGTTCGTTTAGATCCATATGGTTTGTCCCTTTTCTTGCCCGTTACGTACGCCGTCTGGTTAGTTTGATTTCGTCATGGCTATGACTCTTCATTGTTTTGGTGTGTCTACACCAACTGGTGAGGCTCTGCATCGACTGGCTGATTTGACGCATGTGGGTTATTCACGCAAGCCACCTTCTGATTCTGGCTGGTTGCATGCTGCTGATTTAAATGATCCATCTAGTTTTCATCCCTTCGGCTTTCCAGATGCTCCGGCGATCTGGATCAGCTTCGCTCCTATCTGGCTTTTTGCTCCTTTTCTCGATCATCTTGCTACTCATCATCCTGAACGTTTGCATGGTCTAAATGGTGTGATCGCTTGTTCTTCTTCTTCTTCTATTACTAAACGCTTCGCTGCTAATAACTTCGACCATAATCTTGTTACTAGTCTCATTTCTGCTGAAAACCAGCTTATTGCTACCTGTCATAGGTTGTCGGTTACATGCTGCATTCTTCAGCCAACGCTAATTTATGGAGATGTCGGTCCTTATGGTGATCTCAACTTAAGCCGCCTGCTTCGCCTGATGAGTCGTGTTCCTGTCTTGCCGCTTCCTAAAGAATCTGGTTTACGTCAACCCATTCACGCTTATCAACTTGCCTCTGTTGCTCTGCTTATAGCTAACCAGATTATTCAGGAAGGCACCCTGCCTAATCTGTCAGAGCGAATTGCCCTTGGTGGTGATTCAACTCTCACTTACAGGGAGATGTTACTCGCTCTTAAAGACGCTCAGTCTTCTGATCACCCAGCTCGTAGTTGTCGTTTTCTTTCCATTCCTAACCGATTGTTTTTTCTAATGGCTGCTCCATTATTGCTTCGTTCGCCCAAGGCATTTGAAGCTGTTCTTCGCATGGGTGCAAATCTCTCCGGTTTTACTCCAGTCCATCAACTTCTTGGGTCCGAACCCCAACCTTTCCCGGCGATGCTTCATTTCTAGCAATGGTATTGGCTCTACTATTCATCATCGCTTCAGCAGCTGTCGCGAGTTGGTGTTTACTCCGCCTCTTAATTCCAATCCTCCGCCGTCGTTTCCTTGACCAACCCAACGCCCGTAGTTCCCATACTCAACCCACTGCCCGTGGAGGCGGCGTTGTCTTTGTTTTTGTCTCCGCCGCCACTAGCGTATTTACCTTGTTTTTCAATTACATCTCTTCTCTTCCAATAATTGTTCTCGACATAGTGCCTTTACTTGCGCTGCCTCTTGCATTCATAGGTTTCCAAGATGATCGTTACAGCCTTCCTTCTGGCTGGCGTTATGGCGCCCAGCTTGCTACCGCAATTCTTGTAATTCTTTTCAGCCCCCTGGATTTGCATTCGATTCTTTTTCTGCCTTCTCTGGTCTTCCTGTTGATTGCTGTTACTGCCATCATCAATTTTACTAATTTTATGGATGGCCTAGATGGCTTGGTGGCAGGTTGTATGGCACTGGTTTTGATGACTTCGGCCATCAAGGTTTCTGCTCCCTTGCCAATCTGGGCTTTGGTTGGTGCCTTGTTTGGATTCCTGTTTTGGAACTGGAGTCCCGCCAAAGTTTTCATGGGTGATGTTGGTAGCACATTTCTTGGTGCAGTGTTTGCTTTTTTGGTTTTGCAATCCTCCAGCTGGATCGAAGCGCTTGCCTTACTTTTGGTTGCTACTCCACTTGTGAGTGATGCATGTATTTGTGTCCCCCGGCGACTTATGGCTGGGCAGCCTGTGTTTCAGGCCCATCGTCTTCATTTATTCCAGCGTCTGCACCAGGCAGGCTGGCCACATTCTCGTGTCTCCCTTACTTATATCGGGGCTACAGCGGTGCTGGCTATTGCGTTGTTAATTGGAGGCTTGTATTGGCTATTCGCATTGTCATTCCTTGAGCTTTTGCTTGGTATCTACTTGGACCAACGTGTTGCCGTCTCCTTTATTTTGGCCTCTAAGAGCTGATGTCTTTTTACTTTTCCGAAAGACTTTTGGTCAGTTTGTCGCCATTTAATAGACGGCTTCTTCTGACCTGTATCGACGTTGTACTGCTGCTACTTGCAGTATGGCTGAGTTTCTGGTTTCGATTTGCACACCCCTTTCACCCAAATTTCCTTGCTGTTGGAAGTTGGTTGTTGTTGGTTGTACCCCTTTTCGGTTTGCCTTTGTATGCCTTCACCGGGCAGTACAAGGGCCTCACCCGATACGTGGGTAGTGCAGCGCTTTACTCTTTAGCCGCGCGCAACATTCTTTTGGTTCTCATTACGGCGGTCATTGGCTTAGTTCTTCGTTTTCCCATGCCTCCCCTCAGCAGTTGGATTCTGTTGTGGCTTCTTCTCACTGGTTTTACGGGAGCTGTTCGTTTTGCCTTACGCGATTTGTTGCTCAACTTGCGCTCCATTCAGCACAAGCAGCAATTACGTGTTGCCATCTACGGGGCCGGTGAAGCTGGGGCTCAGTTGGCGGCAGCCTTGCGGCTCGCTGGAAACCATCGGATTGTTGCGTTTTTCGATGACAATCCGGCTTTTTGGAGTCGTTCGATAAGTGGTGTGACGATCCAGCCGCCACAGGTCTTGCAGGACTTGCAGGGTTCCATAGACCAAGTGCTCCTTGCCATTCCCTCGCTTCCTCGCAGTGAAAGGCGTCGAATCGTCGATTCTCTCCAGAGTCTTGGCATCGTGGTTTTGCAGGTGCCATCGGTCGATGACCTCACTTCCGGTCGTGCTCGTATCGATTCCCTGAGGCCTATTGCGATTGAAGATCTGCTCGGCCGTGACGAGGTACCCGCTGAGCCCGAGTTATTGGCGCCCAGCATTCGCGATTCTGTGGTTTGTGTAACTGGGGCTGGCGGTTCCATTGGATCCGAGTTGTGTCGTCAGATCGTTGCCTTATCTCCAGAACGGTTGATTTTGTTAGAGCGCAGCGAGCCCGCGCTTTATGTCATCGAGCAGGAGCTCCGTTCTCTGGTGTCTAATGGAGCGGTCCTTCAGCCGGTGCTAGGCAGTGCCAATGATCCACATCTACTGAAGCGTTTGTTTTCTGAGCAAGCTGTTGAGCTTGTTTTTCATGCTGCCGCTTATAAACATGTTCCCCTCGTGGAGGCCAATCCACTGGCGGGCCTTGCTAACAATGTCGGCTCTACCCATCAGGTATGTCGAGCCGCAGAAGCCACCGGCGTTCGCCAGGTTGTGCTGATCTCTACTGATAAAGCCGTGCGTCCCGCAAACGTGATGGGAGCGTCTAAGCGTCTGGCAGAACTAGTGCTTGATGCCCATGCCTTTGAGGGCAGTAACACCTGTTTCTCAATGGTGAGATTTGGCAATGTGCTTGGTTCCTCGGGGTCAGTTGTGCCCCTGTTCCGCCGTCAGATTGCACAAGGGGGACCAATAACTGTCACTCATCCTGAGATTATTCGCTATTTCATGACGATTCCGGAGGCAGCAACCCTGGTTCTACAGGCTTCCGTGCTTGCCCAAGGCGGTGATGTGTTCCTCCTCGATATGGGAGAACCAGTTCGGATCAAAGCCCTGGCAGAACAGATGGTGCGACTGAGTGGTTTGTCACTGCGAGATGCTGAACACCCTGATGGGGACATTGAAATTGTTTGTACAGGTTTGCGACCTGGTGAAAAGCTTTATGAGGAGCTTCTAATAGATGCTGAATCGCAGCCCACAGCTCATCCGTTGATCTATCGTGCCAAAGAACGTTCTTTGGCTCCAGAAGAGCTCTGGCCTCGACTCGAAAAACTTGATGCAGCAATTGCACAGCAGGATGTTGATGCAGCCCTTGATCTTTTGTTGCAGCTAGTGCCGGAGTGGCAAAGGTTCAGGGACTGATGAGTATTTCGCTTTCGATTTCCTCTACTGCGTGATCGACAAATTTGCCGCAAAGGATATGTTTTGGGTTCGCTTGCTTTGCCGGCTAAACGTCTTGTTAGCAAGGACGCCAGTGCAATTCGGACATCGTTACCTTTTCGGACCAACAGTTTGATGTCTTATTCATCACTTTCCCACGCTGGAGGTCCTACAACCGATTAAACGTTCGCTGATCACTGACATGGCAGCGTCGTTATCTCATGTAGGGCGAGTTAATCGACCCTATGATTTTACACTAGAAGAAAGTGTAACTTCGTTCAGGAATCGATCTTGCTTTTTTATGCTAAGGACTAAATCTATGCTTTTTCTAATGTATTTGGTGTTCCTTGGCTTATTCGCAAGGTCGACATGGCGGGAGGCGAATAAGCTGACACTTGCAGATCTAGTTGTGAAAAACCTACTCATTTTTTAGAAGCATTTGGATATTTGCCATATCAATATTGTTGCTTACGTCTGGTTGTTGATGAAAGCAATCAGTAAATAAATCTGTGCTAGCTATCGCTTTAATAGTCTCTGAGTGGACCTCAGGCCGAGCCAACTCCTGTATATGAGCCGTAGAAGAATAGGCCTACAACGAAGAGAACAGCCATTCCTCCCGCAGTGGCAACAAGCCAAAGTGGAAGGACGCCTTCGGTCCAACGTGACTTCCATGGCACAGCTGGCCTTCCGTCAGGTAGGCGATCTGGAATACGACCGTCTGGGAATGGGGATTTTTTTCCGCTCATCGAATAATCCTCAGTTGAAAAAATAGCTGGACATGAGCACGCCGGTCACGAAGACAAAAAGTAGTCCGAGGTACAGGCTGGTGCGGTTGAGTTCAACAGGCAGGTTATTGGGATTGGGATTGCGTTCCATGTTTTGGATCAGCGGCGGATGAACTGCATCGCGGCGAGGGCGCCAAGGAAAAACACCGTCGGGATGCCGAGGGTGTGTAACGCCAGCCAACGCACCGTGAAGATCGGATAGTTGCGAGGCGTTGTGGCGACGGGAGGTGCTTGTGTCATGACTTATTTCAGACGGATGTCGAGATCAGATTTGCCCTCGTAGCGCTGGCTCACCACTGGAGCTTTGCTTTCCGAAGCCTGGAAATAGGCGTCCGGACGAGGTGTCCCGAAGGCGTCGTAGGCCAGGCCGGTCGACACGAACAGGAAGCCTGCCAAAAAGATAGAAGGCAGTGTCACGGCGTGGATCACCCAGTAACGGATGCTCGTGATGATTTCGAAGAACGGACGTTCTCCAGTTGAGCCTCCAGCCATAGAACTCGACTTAACACTCCTGAGATGGTAGACGGTTAATGGCGATGGGCGGGACTGTCA